>Ga0308309_10001159_pt1 | contig 15718 bp, 17 predicted proteins | sample HubBroMetageWFT5_FD_192491 | JGI IMG/M metagenome (GOLD analysis project Ga0308309, IMG submission 192491) | Warmed and freeze-thawed soil microbial communities from the Hubbard Brook experimental Forest, New Hampshire - Hubbard Brook CCASE Soil... | ecosystem: Environmental > Terrestrial >...
CTCGAGCGCTTAGCTGCACCCCAGGACCCGATCGAGATGGCGACGTTTGGCGAGACGAGGATCGCCAGCGAGTTTTGCCAGGTCCGCATCGGCGGTGATATCGCGGCCCTCAAGGGGGTCATGAAGCTGGTGCTGGAGGCGCATGACGAGGCGCTTCGTAGCGGAGCTGAACCAGTCCTCGATCTCGATTTCATCGCGCAACATACGCACGGGTTCGAGGTGTTCGTGGAAGATCTCCGGCAGACAAAATGGGAAGACATATTGCGCGTCTGCGGTCTGCCGCGCGAACAACTGGCGCGTGTGGCAGCCGTCTACATGCGAGCACGCGCCGTTATCGTCGTCTATGGCATGGGGATCACCCAACATCGGCTCGGCACTGATAACGTGCAGCAGATGGTGAATTTGTTGCTGCTGCGCGGCAACTTCGGCAGACCCGGGGCGGGGATCTGCCCGGTACGCGGTCATTCCAACGTGCAAGGCGATCGCACGATGGGCATCGACGAGAAACCAAAGCCGGCACTGCTGGATGCGCTCAAGAAAGCGTTCGGCTTCGAGCCGCCGCGCGCACATGGTCACAATGTCGTCGACGCCGTACAGGCGATGGTGGATGGGCGCGCTAAGGTGTTCATCGGACATGGCGGCAATTTCGTCAGAGCAGTACCGGACTGGACCGCGGCCGAGGCCGCGATGCGCCGCTTGCGGCTGACCGTCGCCGTCAGCACCAAGCTCAACCGCGGCCATCTGGTTCATGGCGAAAAGGCGCTGATCCTCCCTGCTCTGGCGCGCAGCGACATCGACATGCAGGCGGGCGGCCGCCAGTCGGTCACCGTCGAAGACAGCATGTCGATGGTACATGCATCATCGGGGCTCGTCGAACCGCCGAGCGAGCATCTGAAGTCGGAGGTCGCCATCGTCAGCGGCATGGCGAAAGCCACCCTGCCCGATTGCGGCATCGACTGGGACTCGTTTGTCGCAGACTACAACCGGATCCGCGACAAGATCGAGGAGGTCTTCCCGGACCTGTTTGCCGATTTTAACAAGCGGATCCGTCAGCCGGGGGGCTTCCACCTCACTATTCCGCCCCGCCAGCGGGTCTGGAACACCGCCACGGGTCGCGCCAATTTTCTGGTCTTTCCCGGGGTCGACGAAGATCCTCCGGTCACCGACCCCGCAATGCTTCGGCTGGCGACACTTAGAAGCCACGATCAGTACAATACGACGATTTACAGTCTCGACGACCGCTATCGCGGCGTGTTCGGGGGCCGCATGGTCGTGTTCATGAATGAAGCCGACATGCAGGCGCGGGGTATCGCGGAAGGCGACGAGGTCGAAATAGAATCGCTTGCCGAGGACGGAAAACGGCGAGTCGTAGGTGGGTTCTGGGCAAAACCTCACAGCATCCCGGCAGGCTCGATCGGCGCCTACTATCCCGAGACCAATCCACTGCTGCCGCTTGCCTATCACGATCTGAAGAGCGGTACGCCGGCTGCAAAATCGATCCCAGTCTTGGTTCGCCCGCAGCCGCCGCAGCTCAATCCGGGTACATGAGAGATGTTAGCGTTGGAGGCCACACCTGTCGTGCCGGCACCGGCCCGGTGCGTCGCAAGGCAAGCCTGGCGCAACGGTTCGACGCTGATCGGGGAGCGCACCTTGGCCGAGGAGGTCCCAGTCGCGTTCAGCTATGACGGTGCAACGCACGCGGTCTTAATGGCGACACCGGATGACCTCGAGGATTTTGCGCTCGGTTTCAGCTACACCGAGGGAATTATCACTACAGCGGCGGAAATAGAGGAACTGGCCGTCGTCGGTGTGACCGACGGGATCGTGCTGCGAATGTGGCTGACGGGTGACCGTTCCGATGCGTTTGCGGCACGGCGGCGCCGCTTTGTCGGGCCGGCCGGATGCGGCATGTGCGGGTTGGAGAGTTTGGCCGAGGCGAATCGCGCAATACCGATAGCGCGTTACGAGCTGGAGGTGAGCCGCCAGGACATCGCAGAGGCGGTGGCAGCACTGCCGGCGAGACAGCAGTTAAACATGCAGACCCGAGCGGTCCACGCCGCAGCGTTTTGGCAGCCGCACCGAAGCCTGGTTCTGCGCGAAGACGTAGGACGGCACAATGCGCTCGACAAATTGGCGGGCGCATTGCTGCGTAGCGACTGCGCGCCTGCCAAGGGCATCATTGTGCTGTCGAGCCGGATTTCCATCGAACTGGTGCAAAAAGCGGGGATGATGGGAGTGCCGATCATAATCGGGGTGTCCGCGCCGACGGCGTTGGCAGTGCGCACCGCCGAGACGACCGGCCTCACCCTCGTCGGCGTCGCCCGTGACGACGGGTTCGAGGTGTTCACGCATCCCAAACGGATAACACAATATCGGTGAGGAAATGCCAATGGATCTGACGGCGCTTTTGCTTTCCCGAATCCAGTTCGGATCGACCGTCGCCTTTCATATCATCTTCCCGTCATTCTCGATTGGTATCGCGGCTTGGCTCACTGTCGTCGAGGCGCTGCATCTGTGGACGGGGCGGCCGGTCTACCGGCAAATCTTTGAATTTTGGCTCAAGATTTTCGGCATCGCCTTCGGGCTCGGCGTTGTCTCCGGGATTGTCATGGCGTTCCAGTTCGGCACCAATTGGAGCGAGCATGCGCGAATGTCCGGACCGATCCAAGGGGTCTTGCTCTCCTATGAGACCTTCACCGCCTTTTTTCTCGAGGCTAGCTTTTTTGGCATCCTGCTGTTCGGCCGCTCTCGCGTGCCCCCTTGGTTCTATCTGTTTTCGACCGCAATGGTGGCGCTCGGGACCTCGCTCTCGGCGTTCTGGATCTTGGCCAACAACAGCTGGATGCAGGTGCCTACTGGGTATGTGATGGAGAACGGACAGTTCGTGCCGAACGACTGGTTCAAAATCATCTTCAGCCCGGTGCTCTGGGTGCGGTTTCCGCACATGCTCCTCGCCTCCTATCTCACCGGTGCCTTTTGCGTCGCCGCGACCGGGGCGTGGTACCTGCTGCGCGGGATCTATGCCGCCGAAGCGCGAGTCATGCTTCGGATGGGCCTCTATCTCGCAGCCGTGCTGGTTCCGGTCCAGCTCGTCTTCGGACACCTCAACGGCGAATATGTCGTTCACCACCAGCCGGCGAAAATGGCGGCAATCGAGGCCCGGTGGCATGACGAGCAGCCGGCTTCCGAGGTGCTTCTCGCTTGGCCGGATGTCGAGAACCGGCGGAACCTGTTCGCGATCACCTTGCCGCCGCCCTTCGGCAGCCTGATCGACTCCGACAGCCTCAATGCGGCAGAGGTGGGATTCGACAGCATCCCGCCGGAGAATTGGCCGCCGGTGGTGATTCCCTTTTTCAGCTTTCGAATCATGGTCGGCTGCGGGCTGGTCATGCTGCTGATCGCCTGGGTCGGCTCATATCTGATCCACAAGGGGCGCATCGAGCAGAACCGATCCCTGCTCTGGGCGACGTTCCTCAGCTTCCCATTGCCGTACATCGCGATATTGACCGGCTGGATCACCGCTGAGGTCGGGCGCCAGCCTTGGGTGGTTTACGGCGTACTACGGACCGCCGACGCAATGACGCCGTTTCTCACGGCGCAGACAGCCTCAGTCTCGCTCGGCGTCTACTGCGTCGTCTACAGCCTCATTTTCGCGTTCGGAACCTATTACATCTATCGGCTGCTGCGCGCCGGGCCGGGAGGACGTCTGGTTGTCCCTCCAGCCTCGGCAGTTCCGAACCGTCCGATGTCAGTGGTCCACGAGCACCAGCTCACGCCGGACGCTCACCACGTTTCCGCAGGAGAATAGCCATGGTCATGTTCTGGGTGGCCATATTGGCCGTGAGCATCCTCCTTTACGTGCTGCTCGACGGGTTTGATCTCGGGGTCGGCATCCTCTTCGGTCTCGCCGGCAGCGAAGAGCGGCGGCGCGCGATGATGAGCGCGGTGGCGCCGATCTGGGATGGCAACGAAACGTGGCTCGTTGTGGCAGGAGTGGTGTTGTGGGGGGCCTTTCCGGTCATCTACGCGACGCTTCTCTCCGCCTTTTATCTGCCGATTATATTGATGTTGGCGGGCCTGATCCTGCGCGGAGTGGCGTTCGAATATCGCAGTAAGACCGAGCGTCTGCGGTGGATCTGGGATGCGAGCTTTGCCGGAGGCTCCCTCGTCGCCTCTTTCATGCAAGGCCTGACCGTCGGCGCCCTTGTAGAGGAGTTGCCGATCATCAACGGCCAGTATACCGGCGGCGAATTCGGATGGCTCAGTCCCTTTGCTATACTGTGCGGTATCGGCCTGTGCCTCGGCTATTCCCTGCTCGGGGCTTGCTGGCTGGTCAGGAAATGCGAGAGCGATGTCCGCGAGGCGGCCTATCGTTTGATTCCGGTTCTCGCGATTGGACTGCTCGCTTTTCTGGTGATCGTGTTCGGTTACGCTCTGGCCGAGCACCTTCGGGTCGTCCACAGATGGATCGAGCGGCCGTATCTTTTTATCTTCCCGGCGATCAGTGCAATCGCGGCGCTGGTGGCGGCCGCGAGTGTTCGGCATCGTCGGGACGGAGTGCCATTTTACATGGTCACGCTGATTTTCGTGGCGGCGTTCGGCACATTGGCGATCTCGTTCTGGCCCTACATGATCCCATTCTCGATCACGATTGAGGAAGCCGCCGCCCCGCATTCCAGTCTCGCCTTCATGTTCTGGGGCGAGGGCCTCTTCGTCTTCCCGCTGATGCTGCTCTACACCGTAATCAGCTACACCGTGTTCAGAGGCAAGGTCCGGCCGACGGCAGGGCATTATTAAAGCAGAGCAGCACCGCCGCCAAGGCCGACGTAATGTCTCGTGAACTGGAGGGTCAGGTATCTGGTGAGCTGCTATACAGCCTGCCGGGTGGCGCGGGCGTCACCCGGCCAGGCGACGAGACTCCGACCCGAGCGACAGCCGGTATGCGCGATCTTCGGCTCGATCTCTTCCGCGGTGTCGCCCTTTTTCTGATCTTCGTCGACCACATCCCCGGAAACGTGCTGAGCCACTTCACGATCCAATCAGTCGGCTTCAGCGATGCTGCCGAGATCTTCATCTATATTTCAGGATACACCGCAGCGCTGGTCTACGGCCGCCTTATGCTTGAGCGGGGCAGGTTTATCGCGACAGTGAAAATTCTTCACCGTGTCTGGCTGCTGTATGTCGCGCATATCTTTATTCTGGTAATCTTTACTGCTCTGGTAGCCTACAATACGCTTGCGTTCGAACAAGCAGTGTACGGCAAAACGCTGCGGGTCGCGAAATTTTTTGCTGAGCCGCATATGGCAGTGATCAGGGCGCTGGAGCTGAGGTTTCAACCGGCGTTTCTCGACATCCTGCCACTTTACATCGTGCTTCTGACTGCCTTTCCGCTGGTGCTAGTGCTGCTGCGCCGGCATGCGCTGGCCGCTCTCGTTCCGTCGCTCGGGATCTATATCGCAGCTTATGGCTTCGGCCTCTCGCTGTATGGCTATCCCGGATACCACCCATGGTTCTTCAACCCGCTGGCGTGGCAATTTCTGTTCGTCATCGGGGCGGCGTTCGGATATGCCCGGGCTACCGGGCGGGCGATCCCGTCGATGCCGGGGTGGCTCGTCGGCCTGGCGCTGCTGACTCTGGCCGGATCGGCTCTGATCAGGCTCAGCTGGACCGTCCATAGCGTATGGGAAACGTTTCCGGCGATCCTGATAGGGCAGCTCTGGCCGGTCGACAAAACGGATCTCGCCCCGATACGCCTTGCGCATTTCCTGGCGCTCGCAATTCTCGTCGTGCGCCTGATCCCGGCCGACGCGAGATTCCTGCGCTCGCGGTTGGCGCGGCCGATCGTCCGATGCGGCCAGCAATCGCTTCAAGTCTTCTGCCTCGGCATTCTGCTCTCGGTCCTCGGGTATTTCTTGTTCGCCGAGTGGAGCGACAGCTTAGCTACGCAGTTGATCGTCAACATAGCCGGCGTTGCGGTCATGATCGGTGCCGGGGAGCTCATCACCTGGTATCGAACCATCGATCGGGACAAAGCCGCCGTTGCCGGAAGAAACGATCACCGATCAGAGCACTCCCAGGATACGCCCCGCTCACCCCTGCTTGGTAATGCCGGACCGCGAGTGTCCCCGCTGATGCTGCTCTACGCCGCCATCAGCTACACCGTCTTTCGGGGGAAGGTCCGGCCGACCGCGGACCATTACTGAAATAGACAATGAAGGAGGGCCACAATGATACGTTGTATTAGGCTGTGGACCGGAGACGACAACAATTCGCGCTTCGAGGAAGGGATGATTGATCTTTCCAAGGGAGAACGCGGCGACATTCTCAGCGGCACCGTAGACGTCGGTAGCATCTCGTTCCGCGAGACGAGAGCCGGCGGCGCGTTCGAATGGCACGATGCGCCGGCGCGCCAGTTCGTCATCACATTGAGCGGCATGCTCGACTTCCAGACGCGCACGGGTGAGCACTTCATGCTGCACCCAGGAGACATCCTGCTTGCCGAGGACACTGCCGGAACCGGGCACAGCTGGAAGCTTGTCGACGACAATCCCTGGCGACGAGCCTATGTGATTCTCGGCCCGGGGGTTCAGGTCCCGTTCGTCGCCAATTCGCCCGGTTCATAGCTGAGCTGATCAAAAGGGAGGCCCTCTAAAATGCAGACCCAAAACCCTGGCGCACCCGACGTTGTGTTGATCGGCGCGGGCATTATGAGCGCCACCCTCGGCACCGTGCTCAAGGAACTCGAACCGTCGCTCAATATAACGATATTCGAGACGCTCGAGGATTGCGGCCAGGAGAGTTCGCAGGCCTGGAACAATGCGGGCACCGGCCACGCGGCCAATTGCGAGCTGAATTACACACCTCAGCGCGAAGACGGGAGCGTCGACATTTCCGAGGCGCTCAAGGTCAACACAGAGTTCGACGTATCGCGCCAGCTGTGGTCGTACCTGATCCGCAAAGGTGCGATCCCGGACCCGCGCGCTTTCATCCATCCCTGCCCGCACATGAGCTTCGTGTGGGGGAAGGACAATGTCGCGTTCTTGCGCAAGCGTTTCGAGGAGATGTCCGCGAGCCACTGCTACCACGGCATGGAATACAGCGAGGATCGAGCCAAGATCGCCGAATGGGCGCCACTGATCATGGAGGGCCGCAGCGACGAGGACCCGTTTGCGGCAACTCGCATTATCACCGGCACCGACGTCGACTACGGCGCGCTCACCCACTTGCTGGTCAAGCATCTTTCCGCTCAGCCCGGCGTTTCAGTGCGATATAACCATCGTGTTGTGGATCTGGGGCGCCAGCAAAACGGCGGTTGGTGGGTGGACATCGAGGACGTCGCGACACTGGCGCGCGATGCCGTCTCGAGCAAATTCGTCTTCATCGGCGCCGGTGGGGGCGCCCTCGAGCTGCTCCAGAAGTCGCGCATCCCCGAAGGCCACGGATATGGCGGCTTCCCGGTCAGCGGTATCTGGCTGCGCTGCGACGAGAGTGCCGTAAGCGACCGCCATCACGCCAAGGTCTACGGCAAGGCGACGCAGGGTTCGCCGCCGATGTCGGTGCCGCACCTCGACACCCGCATCATCGAAGGCAAGAAGTCGTTGTTGTTCGGACCGTATGCCGGCTTCTCCACCAGGTTCCTCAAGCACGGTTCGCTGACCGACCTGTTCGAGTCGATCAGGCCCGGCAACATCATGCCGTTGCTGGCAGTGGCGCGCGACAACATCGCCCTGATGGAATACCTGATTGGCCAGGTCTTCCAAAGCTCGGCTCATCAGTTCGCGGCCCTTCACGAATTCTTTCCCAGGGCCGCTCGGAAAGACTGGCGCGAAGCCGTTGCGGACCAGCGCGTCCAGATCATCAAGCCCGACCAGCAGCGGGGTGGCGTATTGGAGTTCGGCACCGAACTGGTCGCAGCAGAGGACAAATCCCTTGTCGCCCTGCTTGGCGCCTCGCCAGGCGCGTCCACCGCAGCCTTCATCGCTGTCGGCGTGCTCGAAAAGTGTTTCGCGGGTGAACTCACCGAGAGCGGCTGGCTCCCAAAGCTGAGGGAGATCATTCCGACATACGGCATCGATCTCACTCAGGATGCCGATGCGTGCCGCAAAACTCGCGCGGAAACTGCAGCCAGCTTGAAGGTGGAGAATATTTAATCACCACCCATCGACCGGTCGGGACGCCGCCGAGCACAATCAAATTGTCCACGGCATCCTCAGCGATCACGGCGCCAAATCGCTGATCAAGAGCAAGTCGATGCTGACCGAGGAGTGCGGTTTCCGACCTTACATGGCGTCCGTAGGGATCGAGGTCATCGAAACCGATCTCGGAGAGCGCATCCAGCAGCTCGACAATGAAGACCCGAGTCATGTCGTCGTGCCGGCAGTGCACAAGCTTAGGACAGACGTGGCCGAGGTATTCTCCAAGACGATCGGTACCGACCCGCCAACAGGGACGTTCATTATCTGGCGGAAGCACAGCGCGAGGCGACGCGCCCGCTGATCCTCAAGGCCGATGCTGGGATGGCTGCAATTTCGCGGTCGCCGAGACCGGCACCTTTGTCGTCTGCACCAACGAGGGCAATGCTGATCTGTCGGCCAATGTGCCGAAATTGCATATCGCCTCGATAGGCATCGAGAAGATCATTCCACGCCTCGAGCACCTGGCGGTCTTCGTTCGCCTGTTGTCGCGCAGCGCATTGGGTTCACCGGTCACGCAATACACCTCGCACTTCCGCGGGCCGCGGTCCGGCGGTGAAATGCATATCGTGCTGGTCGACAATGGCCGGTCCGAGCAACTGGGCCTGGAGGAGTTCTGGACGTCGCTCAAATGCATCCGCTGCGGCGCCTGCATGAACACCTGCCCGGTCTACCGCCGCAGCGGCGGCCTCAGCTACGGCGCCACCTACTCGGGCCCGATCGGCCTGATTATCGACCCGACTTTCAACCAGCGAAAATACAGCAACCTTCCCTTCGCTTCGACATTGAATGGCAGCTGCACCAATGTCTGCCCGGTGAAGATCAATATCCACGAGCAGATCTATGCGTGGCGACGCGTGCTCGTCGAGCGGCACGAAACCCCGCTGGCCAAGAGGGCTGCGATGAAGGCCGCCGGCGAGTTGCTGTCGCGGCCCGCCGCCTACCGCGCCGCGATCGTCGCGGCCGATGTGGCGCTCGCCCATCTGCCGCGCTTCGTCATCTACAATGGCCTGAATGCCTGGGGTCGGCACCGCGAAGTGCCGCACCCGCCCAAACAGACCTTTCACAGCTGGTATCACGCCAACCGCGGAGGGAAACAATGAGCAGCCGTGACGAGATCCTGGCCTCGGTTAGGAAAAACCTGCCGCGCGTGGACCGGCCACTTCCCGATGTACCGCTCTTCGACGACGGCCCGCCGGCATCGCTGCTCTCTGCGTTTAAGGACAGCCTGCAGCAGATGGGCGGGGTGTTTCTCGATCCGCCAGCCTCGGGCGACATGCTGACGCCGGTCCGTGCAAAGATCGCGGACGCTAAAATCGTGTGCTCGACGGCGCCGGAGATCGCGGGCAACCGCGACGTGGCCGGTGTACGCAAGCCGCAGGATCTCGCGGATGTCGATTTTGCGATCGTCCGCGCTTCTTTCGCCGTCGCTCAGACCGGATCGGTGCTGCTCAGCGACGCAGACCTGCACGTCAACGCGGTCGCTTACCTCGCACAGCATCTGATCGTACTGCTCGATCCGGCCGACATTGTCGTCAATCTGCACCACGCCTATGGGCGGCCCGAGTTCCGCGACCGCCGCTATGCCTCGTTTCACACCGGGCCTTCCGCGACCGCGGACATCGAGGGTGTCTTAATCCATGGCGCACAGGGGGTGCGCTCGCTTTCGGTGCTGCCGATTGCGCGAGCAGCCGGCAACCCCACCCACTGAAATAGGAAAGAGCAATCACATGACCGATAATCTGCAAGGCCAGGCGCTGCTGAACGACCCGGTTCGCAATAAAGGTACCGCGTTCACATTGGAAGAGCGCCGCGAATACGGGCTGGAAGGGCTATTGCCGCAGGCGGTAGAGAGCCTCCACCGGCAGCTCGAGCGGGTGATGCAGCACCTTGACGCGAAGCCCAACGATCTCGAACGCTACGTCTACCTGATCGGCCTCGCGGATCGCAACGAGACATTGTTCTACCGTACCTTGATGTCCCGATCCAGCGCGGTTCGTGCCGATTGTCTACGACCCGACGGTCGCCGATGCCTGTCTCGCCTTCGGCCACATCTACAGGCGGGCGGGCGGCATGTACATCACCCGCGAGATGAAGGGCCGCATCGCCGAGGTATTGCGCCACTGGCCGACCCGGGACGTGCGCTTCATCTGCGTCTCGACCGGTGGGCGCATTCTTGGTCTTGGCGACATCGGCGCCAACGGCATGGGCATCCCGATCGGGAAATTGCAACTCTATACCGCCTGCGCCGCAGTGCCGCCCGATATCATGCTGCCAGTCCTTTTCGACATCGGAACGACCAATGCACAGCTGCGTTCCGATTCGTTGTATCTGGGCCTGCGGCAACCGCCGCCCTCCGACGAGGAGCTGGACGCACTGACCGAGGAATTCGTTGAGGCAGTGCAAGAACTCTTTCCCGGCTGCTGCATCCATTTCGAGGACTGGAAGGGGACCGACCCAATCCGCATGCTCGACCGCTACAAGAACAAGATGCTCTGCTACAACGATGACATCCAGGGCACCGCCAGCGTAGCGCTCGCGGGGCTGACGACGGCATTGCAGATCGTCGATGCGCCATTGACCGAGCAGCGCATCCTGTTCCTCGGCGCCGGCTCGGCCGGGATCGGCATCGCCAATCTGATTGCCGCCGCGATGCAGGTGAAGGGGCTATCGCAGGATGCCGCCCGCAGCCGCATTTCGATGTTCGACATCGACGGGCTGCTGGAGCCGTCTCGCACCGATTTGTCGGAGGCGCAGAAGGTCTATGCGCACAAGGCACCCCCGTCGAAGGATCTCGTCAAGACCGTCGAGACTCTGAAGCCGACTGTGCTGATCGGCGTCAGCACCAAGGGCGGCGCCTTCGATCAACGGGTCGTCGAGGCGATGAGCCGGCTCAACGACCGGCCGATCATCTTCGCGCTCTCCAACCCGACCGACAAGGCCGAGTGCTCCGCGGAGGAGGCTTACACGTGGTCGAACGGCAAAGCCCTCTACGCGGGTGGCGTGCAGTTCCCGGATGTAAAGCTCAACGGCAAGACTTTCCACCCAGGGCAGGCCAACAATTTCTACATCTTTCCGGCGATCGGCCTAGCAACCTATGTGGCGCGGCCGCGGCGGCTCACCGACGCGTGCTTCATCGCGGCTGCCGAGGCGAGTGCCGATCAGATAGGCCCGGCTCTCCGCGCGAGGGGCATGCTGTTCCCGGGCCAAGCCGACATTCTGGAGACGGAAGTGACGACCGCAACCCGCGTCGCCGAGTTCATGTTCGACCAGGGCCTGGCGCAAGTCGAGCGGCCGCGCGACATCCGCGCCTGGATCGAGGGCCAACTCTACAAGCCGCAATACTAACTAGCCTCACAAGCAAGCAGGCCCCGACCATCTTAGCCGAGGCCTCCTCCTTGGGCGTCGCTACGTGCCGCGGAACGCTTGCGTTCTAGTCGCTGGAGTTATTAGTACCTACCGGCTTTACAGCTTACCGAGGCTCATAAGTGCTGAATGAGCCAACACAGCTTGCGCGCAGTTCGGGATCTCTGATCGGCCCGCATTCCGTTCTCATTCGAGCAGCACGAAAGCTCCTGTTGGTGCTTACGAGATAATCGTAACGCTGGCTCTTCCGAATGTTCTGTGCCGGCGTCTCGTGCCATTTCGAATGATGATGCGGGTTGGTCGGTACCGGGGCTGCCTGCACCGAGGTAACGGCCAAAGCCGCCAGACCTACCAGCGTCGGGATGATCACGCGCATTTTAGCCTCTGTCATTGGGGGGCGACGCAGCAGTGTGCCCGAGAGTCTATTGACAAAAGCTGAAACGGCTCGTCGAACTCAAGCCTTCGCCATCTCTTTGCAGGAGATCGCCATGCCGCCCGAAGGAACCGCGACCATCGCCAAAAGCCCTGAAGATCTGCGCACCAAGGTGCGGTCGCAGGTCGTCGAGGCCAAGCCGTCGTTTTTTCGCTTGGAAGCGCAGCTCCCGAAACAAGGCCGGACCGACACGCCGCTCGCCGCCTCGGACAGGATGTGGGTCGTGCTGAAGACCTACGCTGCCGACGGCGAGAACGGATTGCACGCCCACCCCAATGAGGACCACACCTTTATCGTTCTCCAGGGGGAGGCGACATTCTACGGGCCGAACGGCGAGACCCGTACGATCGGCAAGAACGAGGGCGTGCTGTTGCCGCACGGGACTTTCTATTGGTTCAAGGCGACGAGCGATGAGCCGCTGGTGATGGCCCGTATCGGCGCCGCGGCGTTCGACGGCGTCGACCGGCACGGCCGCATCAATCCCGACGGCAGCGAAATGCGCGGTGACTCGCTCGAGAACAAGCAGGTCGAGCTGATCATATCCGACCGGTGGTTTCGGTGAAGCATGGAATTTACGACCCGCCCCGTCTAATGCCCATAGGAGGGTGAACGATGTCGTACTCTGTCTATGTTTGCCTGCAAGACGAAGACAAGATCTCGGTCTTCTCTCTGGATGGCAGCACCGGGCAGCTCACGCCGCAGGCCGAGGTGCCGGTCGCGGGTGGCCCGTCCGTGCTGGCGACTAGCCCCGATCGACGGGCGCTATATGTCGGGCACCGTGGGTCGCCGGCCATATCGAGCTTCCGGATCGACCAAAGCACTGGCGGGTTGGCGCCGCAAGGGAGGGTCGGAACGGAACATGCGCCCACGTTTCTCGCTGCCGACCGCACGGGAAGGTACTTGCTGTCCGCCTATTACCAAGGCGGGTATGCGGCCGTCCATCCTCTCGGCAACGACGGCGCGGTGGGTGCGCCACAACTCGACCGGCAGAACACGGCGAACGGCGCCCACGCGATAGCGACCGATCCCTCCAATCGGTTCGCCTTCGTCCCGCACATTGCCCGGCTCAATGACAACGTGCTGGAGCCGCCCAGGGAGAACCCTGGCCCCAATATGATCTTGCAATTCAAATTCGACCCGTATACCGGGCGTCTGTCACCCAATTCGACATTCCGGGTTGAGCCGACGGAACGCCTTGGCCCTCGCCATTATTGCTTCCATCCCACGCAGGATCTCGTTTATTTCTCAAACGAGCAGGGCTGCAGTGTCACCAGTTATCGCGTAGACCGTGCGACGGGCAATCTCGCCGCCGTGCAGACTATCACGACCCTGCCCGACGGGTTCACCGCGCGGAACACCTGCTCCCAAATTCATCTCACACCGTCGGGGCGGTTCCTCTATGTGGGCAACCGGGGCCACAACAGCATTGCGGGTTTTGCTGTAGGCGCTGCGGGGCGTTTGAGTTCGATTGGGCAGGTACCCACCGAAGCAGTCCCCAGCGCCTTCGGTCTGGACCCGGAGGGCCAGTTTGTCTTCGCCGCCGGCACGGCCTCCGGACACCTGGCTTCGTACCGTATCAATGGTCAAACCGGGGCGCTCACTCCCTTGGCCACTTATGCCGTGGGCCAGCGGCCCGCCGCGGTGCTCGTAACCCGTTTCGGAGAGTAGTGGAGCGCATCTGACGTTTGTGTCGGTTAAAAGACAATTGACGGCGCGTTGAGCAGTTTTTCCAGCCGGATGGGCAGCTCGCGGATCCTTCCGCCTGTCGCGTGGCAGACGGCGTTGGCGACCGCCGCGTTGGTGCCGACATTGCCGAGCTCGCCCAAACCCTTGATGCCGACATCATTTACCAAGTGTCTTCCTCGGGGATCAGGATCACCTGGGCCTCGTCGATGTCGGCATTGACCGGGATCAGATACTCGGCGAGATCGGTGTTGCAGTAACGAGCACGCCGGCGGTCGATCTCGGTCGCCTCGTGCAAAGCCGACGAGACGCCCCAGATCAGCCCGCCTATGAGCCGGCTCTTGTCGGTCGCCGGGTCGACGATGCGGCCGGCGGCGAACGCACCGACGACGCGCGGGCAGCGGATCTCGCGCGTCCTAGCATGCACCTGGACTTCGACGAATTCGGCGCCGAAGGCGAATTGGAACCGGTCCTTCATCTTCGCGCCGCCAGCCAGCACGGCATGACCCTGATAGAGCTTGCTCAATCCCTCCGGCGGAACTCCATGCGGAATGTTCTCGGCGTAGGCCTCGCGTCGAACGTGCCACCGCGTCCGACCTCCCGAAATGCTGCCCGGAAACCGTTGGCATGGCGAGTGGCTTGGCCCTCGCTGCTCGCAATTTCTTGAGATCGAGAATCTACTCCGAAGGACTGCGTATCAGCGCTTACGCATGTTGACCATCGGAAATTGATGCGACACGATTGGAACTGTTCACAACGAAATCGGGACCGAACGCGTAGGTGGTCTCGATGGCGACTGTTCGCAAGCGAACGTGGAAATCTGGCGGAAAGGTCAAAACCGCTTGGGTTGCCGATTACTTCGATCAAAAGGGTGAACGGCACACCAAGACGTTCGGGCGGGAAAAGGACGCGAAGGCCTGGCTCGATGAAACAAAGGTGCAGGTGAAGCACGGCATCCACACGCCAGAAGCTCACGTCCAATGGCGCGGAAGGTTCTAGTCAGCCTCAAGAGTCAAGAGCATCCTTAGCGAGGCGCAGCGCCGCGGCCTGGTAGCACAAAACGCAGCGCAGCCGTCCGGGTAGATATGGAGAAGCGAGATCAGCGTAAGCTCGCCGTCGGGCGCGACATCCCGTCGAAGGAAGAGGTTCAGATAATCCTGTCCAAGGCCGATGGCCGGTGGCGTCCGTTGCTCGTTACGGCGATCTTCACCGGCATGCGCGCCTCGGAGATCCGCGGACTTGGCTGGGATGATGTCGATTTTGAGCGCAAAGTGATCCATGTCCGCCAGCGCGCGACCCTGTGGGGCGAGATCGGCGCCCCGAAGTCCGCCGCTGGTGAGCGCGAGATTCCGATGTCGCCGATGGTGGTCAAGGCGTTGAACGAATGGCGGCTGGCATGCCCTAAGGCAAAGTCGGCTGAGAGCGATCAAGAGACCCGTTTATGGCTCGTTTTCCCGAACGGGGCAGGAAATATCGAGAACCATGCGAACATCGCGAGTCGCGGCTTTTATGCGCTCCAATTCGAGACTGGGATGGTTGCGCCCGACCCCGAGGAGAAGGACAAGAACGGCAATCCGGTCATGAAGCCAAAGTACGGACTCCACGCGCTCCGGCATTTTTTCGCGTCATGGGTAATCGAGCAAGGCTTCTCGCCAAAGCGGCTCCAAGCACTTCTCGGGCATAGCTCGATTCAGATGACCTTTGAGGTATACGGTCACCTGTTCCCGAGGCTTGAGGACGATCACGCGAACTTTGCAGCCGGGGAACTCGCCATTGTAGGCTGAGCTGGATTTGCGACAAGAAAGCCGTCTGCTTGCGACATATAATTGCCAAGTCATTGGAATAGAGCGAAAACGGACAGAACCTGACGCACTGAAATCCGTGTGTCGGTGGTTCAATTCCGCCGCTGGGCACCGCGGCTCCAAAATGCCGTTGATTACCAACGGCTTTTTGGTCTTATTGTCCCGCCGGACGCCGTCGTTGGAAAAAGTGGGGCACTTTCGTTGCGGGTTTGTGCTTCGAGCAACCGCGCCGCCTCGCTATC
>Ga0308309_10001160_pt1 | contig 15711 bp, 10 predicted proteins | sample HubBroMetageWFT5_FD_192491 | JGI IMG/M metagenome (GOLD analysis project Ga0308309, IMG submission 192491) | Warmed and freeze-thawed soil microbial communities from the Hubbard Brook experimental Forest, New Hampshire - Hubbard Brook CCASE Soil... | ecosystem: Environmental > Terrestrial >...
GTGAAGGGTGGAGCCCTGCCCCCAGGATATATGAGTCTTGGTCATATTCAGCGCTTGTCCATGGGCCTCAAGCAGCAAGCCCCGTTTCAAGGCAGAAATAGCATTCCCCATATCCATAAGCGCGAGTACGTCTGCCTCCGACACCCACAACGCCGGGGGCGCACTCATGTCGTCGATCCCAATGAAGGAGGGATGGGCGGTTCCAACTCGAGGCTGTTGACCACGAGGGCGTGCGTGATGTACCGACCGATTAGCATGAGAACGGCTATCGCTCTCTGGTAGCCGATCAAGTTGATGACCCGCTCGAGCTCGGCCTTAGTGTTGGATCCACGTCGTTGTATGACGGCCACAACAAGTTGCTGAACAGCGATTTCCGGCGCCAGCAACTCTTCTTTGACGGCTCCCCCAAGTGAAAGAACTTCGGTTACCCATGCCTGGCCAAACCCAAGCTTAAGTGAGAGACGCTCATGCTGAACGCGTTCGTAAGCGTTTTCCATTAACTGCGCGGACGTTAGAGCGACAACTTCGGTGAGTCGATCAGGTAGCGCTTGCTTGAGGGCTTCGGTAAAGCTCTGAAAGCACAACAACGCGTCCGGCTGGTGGGCGGCGCACTGAAAGAATTCGCCCAAATAACCGAGCCGCTGCACGCGTGGCGCTAACACCGCGGCGAGCTTTTCAGGCATCTGTGCCAATGAAAGTCTCGGTATTAGATCACTCATTGCGCCGCCTAAATGGAAGCCGCCAGCTTTCGCTCGTCGCTGGAATCACGTGCCTTAAGGACTGATGTTAGACCAAGTTGCACAGAAGTTCAACGTGTATCTTAATGCCCTTTATTTAATGACTTTCCACTTTACTCTTCAATATTTAGCCGCAACGGAGCATCACTCTATGCTTCCACAGCTCCCAGTCCCGCGGAAAGTCGAGGGTCCAAGACGACTGATTTACTTTGCGGGCTTCTTCGGGATCCAGATACTTGATCTCTTTGCCCATAGCCATTGCTTCCGCCTGCATTTTGGCATTTGTTACAAGATACACACTGCGAGGCACGACTTGCTGCACGGATTCTCCTACGATGACGGCTCCGTGTCCACGCATCAGAGCTGCCGGCTTATCTCCGAGCGTCTGGGCCAGAGCATGGCCCTGGGCTGAGTTGTGTATCAACATGTTTGTTATTCCAAAATCCTTTTGAATGTCGAAAATCGGAACTTCGTCGACAATGAACGCGGACATGTGGTAGAGAGGCCGAAGCTTCTCCCCGGTGACCCCAAATGGGATGAGCGCAGGCGTGTGACAGTGAACGACCGCTTTCACGTCTGGCCGCGCCTTGTAAATTTCTCCATGTATGAAGCGCTCTCCGACTCCTTGATGTCCGCGTGGGTCCACCGCATTGCTATCAAGGTCAAACTCCATAATCTCGTGGGGCGTGACTAGCCCAGGATTCGAATCAATTCGGTTTACAAGATAATGACTCGGGTTCACAGGATGCCGCACGCTCAGGTGACCGAAACCATCGTTCACCCCTTGGTCGACCAAAATGTGGTTTGCGATTACCAGGTCGTCAACCAGGCTTCCGAAGTCTTGAACCAGACTCTGCGCCGCAGCCGCGCTCTGCTTGGCGGTTTGCTGTACAGCTCTCGGTAACCCAACGGCGAGGAAGAGACCGAAGCCGTCCAGGAAACCTCGTCGACTCAACCCGCTGCGGCGCTCGGTCATCGCCAATACCCCCTTGTCAAAAAATGAACTCTGATCGGTCATCGCGACTACCAGGAAGTTGCCGCCCCGCGTTTCTTACCCAAACGCGATTCAGAGCGTTTCTGAATGATTGTCGGCCATAACCCTGTCCTCTGCCAGCAATCGAAACGAAAAAATTGTTCCTCTATAACGCTCACGCTCCTCGTAGGACCGACCTTATACCACATATCGCAACCTCCTACAATTACAGCTCGGCGTTAGACAACCATTCCCGGATGGAATTCGAGCGATCGGATGTCGAAGCGAAAAAGCGAAGGATTTACATTTTAGAATATTCTTGACAGGGCTAATGTTGCATAGTATCGATAATCGTTATTTCACTTTGGTATGATGTTGGTCCAAGAGCAACACCGTCGCTTCTTGGAGATGTACGGATAAAAGACAAAAAGACGACGGGGCGCGGCCCGTTCGGGGCCGTGGCGACAGGAAATCATAACCTCGTAGAATCCGGGTAAGATAAAACAAGAAGAGTGGGGATTGCCCAATGCAGTATGGCACACGGTCGTTGGTGGTTAGCTTAAGTCTCGTGATCTTGGTGCTTGTGACTGCGGATCGTCAAGCCCAATCTCAGGACGGGCCCACGAGCGACAGCTTGGTAGTGCGAGGCGGGACGGTTGTTGACGTACTGCAAGGAAGATTGCTTCCGAATACGGATATCGTCATCCAGGGGGAACGAATTACCCAGGTTGGCCCAACCGGACAAGTAAGTGCTCCAGCTGGCGCGCAGGTTATCGCGGCGACTGGAAAGTTCGTGCTTCCAGGACTGTGGGACACTCACGCTCATACGCGCGATTACGACGGCGCTTTAAACATTCACTTCGGTGTCACCTCCACGATGGATATGGGCAACCTCATGGACTGGATCCTCTCTCTTCAAGAGGCGCGAGAAAAACAGATGTCATTTGGCCCGCGCGTCTTTCCCGACGGGATGGTCATCGGAGGGAAACTGGGACCGCATGAGTGGAACGTCAAAACTCCTGAGGAAGCCCGCTGGGCCGCCCGCCAGAATATCGCGGCGGGCGTGAGTTTCCTAAAGGTGTATCAGGAGGCGACCTGTGAAATCGTGAAAGCCGTTGCCGATGAAGCGCACAACGCGGGCCTGAATCTTCACGGACATTTGCGAGATTGCGATGCGCGCGGAGCTGTCTTGGCGGGTATCAATGCCATTGCCCACGAAAGCGGCGTCGCCGCAGCCACGACTCCCCCGTCGGTGCTCGCACAAACGCTTGCGCGAAACAAGAAAGAAAGCGGAGGACTAGGGTTACCTGAGGCCCTCGAAGATCCGGAGATGTTTGACGATCTCATCAAGCTGATGGTAGACAAAAACGTTCGACTCGAGCCTAACATCGTGGGAGTTTTTCACGGCGCTTACCCTCAGTGGGACAAGTACGAGCTAGAACAGCATCGGCTTAGTAGAGACCCAAGCCTGAGCTATCTGCCCGAGATGTACGTGCGCATGTGGTTTACGGACTTTACGTTTCATCCATATCCTCCCACTCCCGAATTGCATGAGAAATTGCTAAAGGCTCTGGCGAATCACCAGCTTTTTGCCCGGAAGTTTGTAGCTGGGGGAGGCAAGATCCTAGTGGGAACCGATAATTATTATCACGTACCAGCTGGAATCGCAGTATGGGAGGAGATGGAACTATTGGCCGATGCACAAATCCCGAACCTCGCGATACTTCAGGGGGCGACGATTAACCCGGCCATATTCGTCCACCAGGACAAGAACCTGGGCACTATTGAGGTAGGCAAGCTTGCTGACCTGGACATTTTCAACAAGAACCCCTTGGATGAAATCACAAATGTGCGGACGCTGGAAACGGTAATTCAACACGGAAAAGTGCAGGATCGTGTATTTCATTCCGATTATCGGGAGCCCATTCCCCGGCCGTACTTGCCGGTGAATGGAGAATTACCCCGGCCATACATCTCTTCGGTTCAGCCGAGCGCTGTGCCTATCGGCACGCGTATGCTCACGATCGCAATCAAGGGCCACGACTTCGATGTGCTAGATCACGTGATGTGGCAGGACATGGAACTGAAAGTTACGAGTTTCAGCCCCACAGAAATTATTGCTGTAGTCCCGGACGAACTCTTGCGGCGCGCTGGCACTTACAAGGTTCAGATGATTACGGGCGGCAGAGTGCATCAGCCGTCGTACAATTTCCAGGAAGTTATGGTGACATTCGGGCGGAAATTTGATCAACGCTGGAACGGTCAGAAGTTGAGTGGCGAATTTTAGGAACCCGGCGCCGGACCGAGACGAAATTTGATGACTTTGGATGCCTGGCGGTGACGAACTTCCAGCGAGGAGACCAATCCAATGCGCGTCGGAATTATCCCCGTTTTCGTCGTGATTTGCTTGTTCACGATCGCACCGGTCGCCAAAGCCGAGGCAAGTGAGGGGAAAGCTGTAAAGATCTCGGGCGGAGTCCGAGAATATTCCGCCTTTCTCTTTGAGCCCACTACGCAAGGACCGTTCCCGGCGCTGATAGAAATCCACGGTATAGACGGCGTTAGGGAATTCGATACGCAGGTTTCGCAAAAACTCGCTGCCGCTGGTTACGTAACGCTGGAGATTGATCTCTACGGGCGGCAGGCGCGGGACTACCAAGATGGACTTCATTTGCGCGACGCGCTTCGCCCGCATCTGACCGAGGATTTGCTCGCTGCCGCGAAGTATCTCCGCAGTTTGAAGGGAGTATTGCCCGATCGAGTTGGAGCGATCGGTTGGTGTATGGGTGGGGGGTTTGTTTTGCAGCTCGCAATCGCGGATCCGACGCTGGCCGCCGGAGTCATTTACTATGGCCCCGTCGTCGTAGATGAACAACTGCTACGAAAAATTCATGCACCTTTGCTCGGGTACTTCGGTCAGGAAGACCGCAGCATTCCCGTATCGGCAGTCCGGATGTTGGCCAACGGCCTCAAGGATGCCGCCGATCCCATGGAGCTCCACATCATCCCAGAGGCTCATCACGGCTTTGCGGAGCCAGACAAAACAGCTGTCTATCTATCCGACGTGAGTGTCGAGTTATGGGAAAATACGCTCCGATTTCTGAATGCGAAGCTTTCGCCTGGAAAGGGTGAAACAGCAAGTCCGGCTAAATCGCAACGATAGAAAGCCATGAACGCGAGGCCCAAGGTAGATGTCTGCATTGTGGGTGCGGGTGCCGGTGGCGCGACAGCGGCCATGCGACTTGCAGAGGAGCACTTGTCAGTGGTGGTGTTGGAGGCTGGCCCGCACTGGGATCCGGCCAAGGATTTCGTCAATGATCCGGAAGTGATGGCGAAAAAGTTTCGTTGGGATATGCCTGTGACGTATGCGGGAGATCCTGCGGATTCGGTAATCGGCGTCCGCGGCCACACGGCTTTCGGAGTCGGAGGCGGCACCAACCACTGGACCTGTGCGGTGGGTCGGTTTCACCCCACCGACTTCCAGACGAAAAGCGTTGACGGAGTCGGTGCCGATTGGCCTATCCGCTATGCCGATCTGGAGCCCTACTATCTCCTAGCGGAAAAGCAGTTGGGCGTTTCTACTCCTTTTCCCGAAGTGCAGTTGCCGCAAATTCCGCGCGCGGTGAATCCCCCACACAAACTCTCATATGCCAGTCAGGTAATCCAAAAAGGCTGCCAAAAGCTGGGCATTCATAGCTTTTCCGGGCCGACCGCCATCAATTCCCGCCCTTATGACGGGCGCCCGGCCTGCAACTACTGCGGCTTTTGTACATCGGGCTGCATGGTTCGGGCCAATGGCAATACCTTGGTTACCCACATTCCGCGTGCGCAAGCTGCCGGCGCAGAGATTCGCGCGAACTGCTTTGCGCACGAGATACGCGTTGACAAAGCGGGCGTGGCAAAGAGCGTTATCTATTTCGATTCTCAGGGAAAAGAACAAGAACAGGAAGCAGCCTTGATCGTGGTTGCCTGCTTTGCCGTCGAAACGCCCAGGCTGCTCCTAAACTCCACCTCCGGTCAGTTCCCCAACGGACTTGCCAACAGCAGCGGCTTGGTTGGCAAGAATCTCATGACGCATCTAACTCAAACGGCCGTAGGGGTGTTTGACCAGCCAATGGACAGTTTTCGCGGCTATCCTATCGAGAACCTCGTTACGTACGATTTTTATGATACGGAAGCGAAGCGCGGGTTTGCGCGCGGCTATAAAATATCTACCGACTCGCAGTCGCCAATGGAGTTTATCAGTTTGGAGCCGACTCTCTGGGGGGCGAGCCTCAAGAGGCACGCAGAAAGCTATCGGTATCAACAGGGCCTTGTGGCTATCGCTGAAATGCACCCAAATGACGCCAATACCGTGACGATCGATCCCACCGTGAAGGACCGATTTGGCGTGCCGGTCGCCCGAATGACCCATCAGAGAACCGAGCGAGACGATCGAGTGATCGAGCACGAGCGACAAACGTGCCGCGAGATTCTGGAGGCTGCGGGAGCAAAAAAGGTGTATTTCGGTCACGCTCACAGCGGTCACATCATGGGAACCTGCCGCATGGGAGATCATCCTGAGAAGTCCGTGGTGAGCCCCTATGGCCAAAGTCACGACATAAAGAATCTATTCATCGCGGACTCAAGCATTTTTGTCACATCTGCTTCCGTGAACCCGACTCTTACTATTGTGGCACTCTCCAATCGCGTGTCAGAGTACGTCATCCGCAACCGGCGGGAACTGGTTTGAAAGTGGAGACACCCATGCCATCTTCGGACAACTCACTTTCCAGAAGGACGCTGTTGAAAGGCATCGCGCTGCTGGCTGGATTGGTTCCGGCTTGGCGCCTCATTGCATCCGATCAGCAAGCGGAGAGGTTGGAGGCGAGCGAGAAGACGGCGATCGCTGTCATCGTATCCCACATCATACCCACCGATGCGACGCCGGGGGCGCAAGAGGCCGGGATCGCGAACGATGTGGAGGCTGAGGCGGAGAAGTCTGACAAATTGCGGAAAATGTACGGGTCGGGGATACAGGAACTTGACACGCGGAGCCAAACCCAGTTTGGCAAAAACTTCGTCGACATCACCTACGAGCAGCAGGAACAGCTCTTGCTTGGTATTGCCAATTCCGAATTTTTCAAGTCCGTGCGAAACCTGACCGTACGGCGTTTCTACAATTCACGGTTGGGATTAGAGGGCGTGGGATACCCTGGCATGGGCCAGCCGAATGGCCATCGAAACTTCGACCAACCCCCTGACCAAGGCGGCGACCAGCACAAGGGGATGGAAGCCGGAGCGGCGCTTCCAGAAGGCGAGGGAAAAAAAGAGGTGGCCGCGTCTTGCGGGCAGTGCCATGGATTGGAGGTAGTCACTTCGCAGCAGAAGACGCGGGCACAATGGCAGCAGACCGTGAGTAGAATGATCACCCAATATCATGCCAGTTTGGAGCCCAAGACGGCGGATAAGATCGTTTCCTATCTCAGCCAAAATTTGGGGTCCCATTGAGTTCCCGCGACGACTGGCTTTCTTCTCGTTGGCTTGGGCCAGTTGGAAGCACGACCTCGCATGAAACGCGGACGGCGAGAAGGCGATGCTGACGTGAGGCAGGTGAATAGGGGCACGCGGGAGGGCGGTTGAAAATGTACATACGAGCGCTGGTACTGGCCATTGTTTGGTCGTCACTCTTGCCATGTGCCGTCGAAGCCCAGCAACGGCAACCGCGAGCTCCGCAGAATTTGGTGATCCAAGGGGCAACGCTGATTGACGGAACTGGTGCGGCGCCTATTCGTAATGCCACGATCGTGATTCAAGGAAGCAAGATCCAGAGCATATTGTCAGGTAGCTCGCCGGTGGCCACCGAAGGGGCGACCGTGATCAACGCGCAAGGCAAATTCATCGTGCCGGGGCTGTTCGATGCACACGTACACTGGCGGGGGTGGACCGGCGAACTATTTTTGGCGCACGGAATCACAACCGTAATTGATTTGGGGGATAAGGCAGACTGGATTCTCGGGGCTCGAGGAGCGGAGGAAAACGGCCAGATGCGTGGGCCGCGGATCTTCACGACTGGCAATATCATCGATGCCCGAAGCGATTCGACAGGATTCTCGTTTACGGACGCAGGCAGCGGTTATTCTCCGGTATCGTACGTAGGAAGCGCGGCGGAAGCCGCGGCCTTGACCAGAGAGTTGATGGAGAAAGGCGTTGACGCCATTAAGGTGTATCAACACCTAACCGGAGACGAGTTAAATGCGGTAACAACCGAGGCCCACAAGGTGGGGCTCACCGTAATCGGTCATAGCGACGATCTCTACGATTCGGTAAATCACGGAGTTGATGGAATTACTCATTTATGGGGTGTAGCGGAGACGCTCATGTCTCATGAGGACCTCGCAGCCTTCCACAATAGTCGCATCGCATGTCCTTATGCCCATATGCAAATGAACAAAATGGATGCCCTGGTCTCGTTTTTAGTTCAACACGGGACCTACATCAATCCCTGCTTGATTAACGAACATACGGCGCTCTTGCAGGAGACCAAGCAGTTCGAGATGGACGACTACCACTTGCTGATGGACGACCCCAATCTTCGCTATGTGCCTTTGACGGCGACTCTCTCGTCGCTGAGTTTTTTTCATGAATTGCGCAGCTATTCCGCAGTCTTGGGCTCGTTTCCTTTTGCTGAATCAGTAGATCCCTCCGTGCTCGACGAATTTCACCGCGGGTATGAGGAGTCGCTAGAGTTTGTGCGGCGATTCTCCCGTGCAGGAGGGAAAATATTCGCGGGCACCGACACGGCCGGGTCGGCGAGCCTGCCTGGAGCGAGCCTGGTCCAGGAATTGCAGCTATTGGTGGACGCGGGCCTGACCCCTATGCAAGCGATTCAGTCGGCCACTCAGGTTCCCGCACAGCTGATCCATGTGGACTACAAACTCGGCACGTTGCAACCGGGCAGGCTGGCCGATCTGTTGATCTTAGACGCAGACCCGCTTGCAGATATTCGCAACATCGAGAAGATCGACAAGGTCGTGAAGAACGGGAGCGTGGTTGATACCAGCTATCATCGCGACTACCAGCCCGCATTTTCTGAGTTGGAGGGCGTCGGAATCAGCAGCTCGACTGCCGGCGTTCCGAAGATTTCCGAGGTCACCACCGTGACGCTAAATCAGAACTCGCAAGCCCTCCACGGCGGGAGCCCGTTCGAATTGGTTGTTAAAGGCCAGACATTTCGCAGCTCGTCACTCGTCTTCTTGGATGGCAGGCCGCTGAAAACACAGTTCATTAGCGCCCGCGAATTGCATGCCGATGTGCCCACCGATCGAACTCTGGAGCCTGGGACGTCTCCCATAACTGTGTTCACGCCATGGCCCGGCGGCGGAACCTCCAACGTTTCAACACTGACACTTAAGTAAGGATGACAGGTCTTTGGTCAATACTCTGTGGCACGCTCGCGGTCGCCGCCATGCGGTTCAGACTCTGCAGCCATCTGCTAACGGTGAGCTCGTGAGCAGGCCTTAGTATGCTCATCTCAGATACTAGGGGGATTCAGATACTAGGGGGATAGAGAATGAAATTACGATATCTGTGGCCCACTGTACCTCTGGTGGCCGCGTTCCTACTTGCCAGTAGCGGCAAGACATTGGGGTTGTCGGTCCAACAGCGACTCGGTAAAGGTTCTGGCACGAAAGTGATTCTCGGAGGGACGCTGATTGATGGGACGGGACGGGCCCCTATTCCAGACGCGGTGATCGTAATAAGGGATGCGCGAGTCGTTTCGATTACGTCAGGGTCGAACGTCGAGCCGCCCGCCGACGCTGAGGTGGTCTCCGCTCGCGGGAAGTTCATCGTTCCGGGTCTGATCGACGGGCACAGCCACTATCGAAGTTGGGTGGGTGAGCTAGAACTCAACCACGGGGTCACGAGCATTATTGACGTCGGCAACCCAGCAGAATGGATGCTGGCCCTGCGCGAAGGCATTGCGAAAGGCAAGATCACCCGGCTTCCCAGGATTTACTCGGCCGGAAATGCGTTGAGCGCGGGCCCTGAGGGAGCGACCTCTGCGATTCTCCTCAGCAGGCCAGCGACGGACAATTTGGAGGTTCACAATGCCGAGGAGGTTCGCCGAGTCATCATCCGGCAGCTCGACGTGGACAAATTCGACTTCGTATCCATCTTCTCGAAGGGGTTTACTCCGGACATGCTTCACGCGGTAATGGAAGAAGCGCACAGTCGCGGGAAACACGTTTTCGGCCATGTGGATGAGGGCGTTTTCGATTTCATCCGCGCCGGAGGCGACGCAGTGACCCATCTTTCTGGGTCGGCCCCCGCGCTCCTGTCGCCGGCAAACCTCGAGCTCTTGAAGAAACACGACCTCCCAACAGCGTTCGCGCGAATGGAGCCGGCCAAGGTGGATGAGTTTGTTTCGTTGATGGTGAGTCACCGCGTTTACCTGACGCCCGAGTTAGTGTATGAGCAGGCGGCCGTCACCGATCGCGTTGCCGAATTTCGAGATCAGGCGGCGCAATTGCTTGCTAGCTCCGATTTACAGCAGTCCCTCCCGCCCGACGTGCCCCTGGGCATGCTATCGCTGTTCGAGCGTGTTCGCAGCTATGGTTGGCGCTTCGGTTTCTTTAGCTACAAGGACTCGATTCGCCCGGCCGACTTGGAGGAGTTTCGCGTGGGCTATAGAAACGCCCAGACGCTGGTGCGCAAATTCGTGCAGGCGGGCGGTAAGTTGGAGGTGGGGACCGACGCTTCCGGAGGCTTGGAAATTCCGGGTCTGAATGTTCTTCAGGAAATGCAGCTTCTGGTCGACGCGGGGCTGACGCCCATGCAGGCTCTGCAGTCAGCGACGAGCATCCCCGCCGAGGCAATCGGCGTCTCCGATCAAGTGGGCACGGTTCAGCCGGGCCGGTTCGCAGACCTAGTGGTGCTGGATGCCGATCCGCTCGAGAAGATCGGCAATATTTGGAAGATCTCCATGGTATTCCAAAGCGGCGAGCGTATCGAGCCGGGGTACCATTGGAATTACGCTCTTCCGATTCCGGATCCCAATCTCACCATGGACACGAAATTGCTCGGCTTCAACGACTTGCCTAAAATCTTCGAGTTGACGCCAAAGATGGCCACGGAGGGTGATGAGTCCACGACGGTTAAGGTGAGCGGGATCGGGTTCATGGCCCGCTCGCAGGTGCTCTTCGACGGTGTACAGGTGGCGACGAGATTCGAGAGCGACCGGTCGCTTTCCGTGGAAATCCCGGCTTCCTTGCTGTTGAAGGCAGGAACAAGGTGGGTGCAGGTCGTCAATCCACCGCCCGGTGGCGGCCGGTCGAGCGCCGAGGGTTTAATCGTGAAATTTCGGTGAGGACTCGTATCTAAGCAGACCCCCCTCTAGCAGAGGGAGGGGCGTCGGCAGGCTTTCATTTCTCGGTCGGTGATCCCCGATGATTTCCGGGCTGCTTGCCACTAGGTAATCTTCTTTCGCCAAGACCTGCCACTCTTCTATGTTTACCTCCGCTCCAGGTCGGGCGACGGGCAGCAGTTCACCGCTATTTCCAGGCTCGCATCTCGTCCACTGGCCGGTTCTCCTGCGGCGAGACGAATAGCTTGTAACAATTTTTCGAATCAATTGTTGACACGTTTTTGAGTTCGTAGTATCAGAGTGCGGTATAAGGTTGGTCCTCAGGGGTAGCGATTCTTCAAGCTCTGCGTGGCTTCTGGAGGTGATTTTATGGACCTCGTACGACAGCTTGTCGATGTGCGCGTGTTATGTACGGCAAACAGAGTTCTGCAGATGGCGGTGGCTACAATGCTGGTTCTTCTGGTTTGTCTACCAGCATTTCCACAGACCCAAGCAGGCCGCATTGAGGGAAACGTGTTTGACCAAAGCGGTGGTGTCATCGTAGACGCCACGGTAACGGTCACGGACGTGGACCGCGGAGTCGTAAGATCATTGATCACGGACAGCGCCGGAGCATATGCTGCGTCGAGCCTGCTGCCGGGGAAGTACACGGTGCGTGCCGAGGCAAAAGGATTCAAGACGGCCGAGCACAGTGATATCGTGGTTCAGGTTGGGCAAAACATTCGTATCGACGTCACGCTACAGCCCGGCGAAGCGAGCCAGACGATCACAGTCTCCGGAGCGCCGCCGCTCTTGGACCCCACGAGCGCAACTCTTGGCGGAACGCTCAGCAACGATACAATCAACGACCTCCCCTTGAATGGCCGCAACTACGTGAACCTGCTGCCGCTGCGTCCGGGAGTGCTCATTTACCCGGGTGGCGGAGGAACCGATCAGAGCACCGACGGCCTTCGTGTCGAGAGCAACGTATTCCTGGTGGACGGTCTTCTCAACGCCAACCCGGACAACGGTCAAAGCGTGATCAATTCCGCATATAAAGCGGGAGACTCTACTAGCATTTTGCCTGTCGACGCCATCCAGGAATTCACTACCCAGGTAAATCCCAAGGCGGAATACGGTTGGAAGTCCGGCGCGCACGTTGACATTGGACTGAAATCGGGTACGAACAGTCTTCACGGCACGGCCTACGCTTATGGTCGCGACGGTGCCTGGGATGCGCGGAACTTTTTCAACCAGACAAAGAATACCGATGGAGCTTCGAATCCGGCGACCCCAGTGGCATTGGAACAGTTCGGCGCCACCGCGGGTGGGCGCATTATCAATGACAAACTCTTCTGGTTTGGCGGCTACGAGGGTCAACGCTATACGGTAGGAAACATCCTCGTGGGTTCCGCACCCGCCGTGGTGTCGGTGGGCGATCCCGCAGCGAGCCTCGTTGATGCGTGCAGAGATCTGAATACAATGGGAATGGCCATTAATCCGCTCAGCGCGCAACTGGCAGGCCTCAACACCTCAACCTGCGTAGTGTCGCCGCCTTCCTCGACCTTTGAATCTCTTTTTCCGATGAATAAAGGGACGAATCCAGGAGGGCCCACGGTCTATGCCGCGCCCTTGATAAGCACCAACTCGGCAGACACCGCAATAGCCAAGGTCGATTACATCCGCAATCCACAGAATTCATTTCATGGTTCCTATTTTTTTGGAAGACTTACCGGAACTTGGGTTCTCTCCGCAGACGAACTGGAGCCACCATGGCAAACGCTTCTTAAGGACCGGGTTCAGGCGGGCTCGGGGGCCTGGACCTGGACCCCAAACTCGACGTGGGTGAATGAACTAAGGTCTGGCTATGACTACGTTTCCACTGATTCTATTCCCGTAGATAATAACGTAAATCCGGCGTCTCCGTGGCCGAGTGGCTACGGCATCAATACGGGCGTCACGAATCCGCTGTATTTTGGGATGCCGTATATTCAAATCACAAGCCTTAACAATTTCGCTTTGGGGAGTCCGAACCAGGCAAGAGCTTTCCACGGACCCGACGGCGAGTTCGAGATTGTCGATAATGTTACGCATTTGCACGGCCGTCACACTTTTAAGTTCGGCGGAGACTTTCTTTACCAGGTGCACGACGAGGATTCATTTAGGCTGGGCGCGGGTCGAATCAGGTTCCGCTCGATTGAAGATTTTCTCACTGGCACTGTAAAAGACGGGGAGCTGTTGGTCGCGGATCCCACGCGAGATTCACGAGCCCGCGCCATCGCAGGCTTCTTTCAGGATGACTGGCGCGTGAGCTCAAACTTAACCTTAAACCTTGGCGTACGCTACGAATACAGCGCGCCACCCACAACTCGCAACCACCTCGCAGGAAACTTTGATCCAATCCTCGGATTGGTACAGGCCGGCGTACAGATCCCAACCCAGGTAAACAGCGATTTCGCAGATTGGTCGCCGCGTTTTGGCTTGGCATGGAATGTCCGGGGCAACGGAAAGACCGTGGTCAGAATAGGAGCTGGCATTGTTTACGATACGACGCCGTTTGGTAAGTTCATTGATGATGTCCCCTTCGGCGCCGATATCGTGACTACGAATCCTGTTACTGGTGTGGTTACGACGGTACTCGGGAGCCAACTCGGTGCACTCCAAAATAGCTATAGTGGCAGTCAACTCAACTGGAGCACGGCCGGGCCCATTTTCCCAATCGGCGCAGTGGGCAACAGGTTCCAGTGCGGCGACGGCGTGGGGAGCGACCCCTCGCCCTGCGGCACCTTTGCAGTAGACCGCAATATCCGCACCCCCTTCGTCGGAAACTGGTCCTTGAGTATCCAACAAGCGTTCACAAATAATCTCACGCTGCAGGTTGCTTATGTAGGGAACCACGGCGCGAGACTAGTAGGATATACCGACCTGAACCAGCCTCCGATCGGCGCCGGCTGGTTTGGTCCGTCACACGCGGCGGCCGCCTGTCTCGCGAGTGCCGGCGATCCCGTGCCCTATGACAATTGCTCGGCTTCTGCCGCAGATGAGGCGGCGGCCCAACCGTTCGCTGCGAAGTTCCCCTACTTGCAGTACATAAACTGGGTGAGTAACCATGACAGTTCCAATTACAATGGTCTACAGTTGACTCTTACTCAGCGAGTTACCCACGGGCTATTCTTCCTCGCCGGTTACACCTATTCCCATGCCCTCGACGATTTATCGTATTTTTCCAACCCCACCACCCAAATAGCTGGGCAGCCGATCTATGGAAATAGTGACTACGACGTCACCCATCGCTTTACTTTCTCAGCAACCTATGCCATCCCCGGAAAAAAGTCACCGGGACAGATGCTGGAAGGCTGGCAGATCAATTCCATCGTGACTTTGCAGAGCGGGCTACCCTGGGGCGTGCAAGATGCATCAAACGACTTCAATGGAACTGGTGAGGTTCACAATCCTCCCCAGGAGGGCTGGAGCACATGGGATTTCTACGGGAACCCCAGCTCCTTTAAGTCCGGCCCACACCCAATTCCCTTCTATGCTGCTGGCCCTTTGTCCTCTTTCCCGGCCGTCTGTCAGCAGCACGCCGAGGCCAATGGCCAACTCGCGGTCGCGTCACTCGTGAACAATGGCTGCTACGTGCAAGGCAACGGAGTCCTGGTTCCTCCTCCCTTCGGAAGCATCGGTAACACCGGCCGCAACCTGTTCCGCGACGCCGGTTTCAAAAATTGGGACATGTCAGTGGTCAAGGGCTGGAAGTTCAAGGAACGATTCAACGCCCAGTTCCGGGCCGAGTTCTTCAATGTTCTTAACCATCCTAAGTTCGCGAACCCTTATGGGGCGCGGAGTACATATCTCAACAACGATCCTTCGGGCGGCTTCGGGTTCGGCTGCGGCTGCGTCACACCCGACGCGGCGGCTGGCAACCCCGTGCTTGGAACTGGTGGTGCCCGCGATATCCAACTGGGATTGAAACTAAACTTTTAGGGTGGAATGGCCGACCGAAAGCTACGTGAAGGTTTTGATTTGGCATCGTTGCTCTCTTGGCACAACAGGAAGGTAGCGCGGGCGACACTCGAAGGCTGAAGAACCGTGGAGGCCAACGGAATGTAAGGCCTTTCGTATCTTCGCTCAGAAGTTCTCGCACGAGTTCCGCGGGTCAGCTGGATTGTGGCAGTAAGTGAACGACGCTTCTTTGCCATTATGGGGAGAGGGCTTATAAATGCACGCACCAGTGTTTTTCAAATGGCTTCAGGACACAACAGTTGGCTCGCACATTTCGAATTCGCTTTGGCTCTTCCCGTTCATTGAGTGCTTCCACGTGTTTGGTATCGTCGTGTTGGTCGGTGCGACAGGCATGCTCGATCTGCGCCTGCTTGGCCTCGCGCTGAAGGGGCAGTCGGTCTCGAAACTAAATAAGCAGCTTTTGCCTTGGGCTTGGTCCGGTTTCGCCTTGATGGTTATTAGCGGGCTGCTTATGTTTTCCTCAGAAGCTGTTAAGGTTTATGAAAATGGCGCTTTCCGGCTGAAAATGTGCCTGATTTTGCTCGCAGGCATAAACGCACTCGTGTTCCAGACCACAGTGTATAAAACTGTGGACAAATGGGATCTTCGGCTGCGGCCGCCAATCGGGGCGAGGCTGACGGGTGTGTTCTCTCTGGTCTCATGGGGGGGTGTTA
>Ga0308309_10001163_pt1 | contig 15690 bp, 18 predicted proteins | sample HubBroMetageWFT5_FD_192491 | JGI IMG/M metagenome (GOLD analysis project Ga0308309, IMG submission 192491) | Warmed and freeze-thawed soil microbial communities from the Hubbard Brook experimental Forest, New Hampshire - Hubbard Brook CCASE Soil... | ecosystem: Environmental > Terrestrial >...
CGATCGGTGAACGTAATTTCCACTTCTACAGTCTTTGCCATGATTGCCTCCAAGTTAGTTTATCCGTCGGATATTCTATCAATGTTCGCGCGTCGTTGCGAATTCGTCCCGCTCTGTCGTAGCGGGGATAGACACCTGATGCCCCCGCCTGTGGTACTGTCGGCGCACCCGCTTCCAGGCCTGGGAAATAGCGGCGTGGCGCGGATTGCACGGTGTTCGCGAGAAGGAGTTCAAGCCATGAGGAAAATATTTATGCGCGGAACGGCGGGCGCAATTGTTCTCGCAGGTTTGGCGTTCGCGGAATCCGGAACATATCACGCCGCGCCTGCTGCCGATACGCGATCGCTGACGGCCGGACGTGCTGCCGCGGTTGAGACCGGTGTGCGAGATTTGATGCGCCACGTGGCCCGTGACGTTACCGAAAACGGCCCGGCAGCATGGCAAAGGTACTTTGCTGATACGCCGGCGTTTTTCATGGCCGTCAACGGCAAGATTGCTTTTGCAAGTGGGGCAGAGGCTATGGCCGGACTTCAGCAAGTTGCGGCCGCGATCAGACAAATCGAGCTGAAATGGGGCGATGATTTGCGGGTCGATCCACTCTCGCCGGATCTCGCGGTGGTGGCCGCCTCGTATCACGAGTCCCAAGTGTGGGCCGATGGTCGCAGAGTGGAGGATAGCGGATTCTTTACCGGCGTCGCACAGTCTCGCGACGCACGCTGGGAATTTCGCGATTGCCATTGGTCCGAGCCAGTTTCCCTGCCGCCTGCTCATTGAAATCTTTCGCAGCCTCTACTGAATTTGGGCGAAGGCTTGTCTCTGGCGGCCATTAACGCCACCTTGCAGCGAGAGCGCGAGGTAGAGAAGTCCCGCCGCAATGGTGGCCCAGGCGGAGATTACGGCCCCCGATTTAGCCGGAACCCCTGCTCAACACCAATCGACCAGTAGCTCAAGACAAAGAGAAGCGCTGTTCGAAATGACGCAAGAAACGCAGCGGTCCAGCCACCCTGAAATGGTCTATTTTGTCGATTGCGGCTTGATGTCCAGGAGCATGCCGGGGATGTTGCCGCCGGCCTGGACTGAGGGCATTTGGCCGTCCCACTTGGCGATCCAGCGGTCGGTGACGGCAAGTTGCTGCCACTTGATAATATTTTCGCTGATGGACGCGGCGCGCAGGCGGTTTGATTCGGCTTCTCCGTTGGCGATGGCGATTTGCGCTTTAGCCTGTCCTTCGGCCGCGGCGACGAGCTTTGCGGCGTCGGCTTGCGATTGAACCAGCTCGTTTTGTTTTTGCACGGCGATTTGCTGCGCCTGAACTTTTGCGTTGATGGCGGCGATCACGGACTCGGGCGGGCGCGGCGAGCCGATGAAACCGAACTGGTCAATCACCACTCCGATATCGGTGACCTGTTGTTGCAGATCTTTGCGCGAATCGATCTCGAGCTCGGATTTCTTTTCTCCCATGATTTCCTGCACGGTGTACTGCGACCCGGTGCGGTTGATGGCGTCGCGAGCGACGTTGCGCAAGAAGCCGTGCGTGAACTGCTCAATGTTGTCGTTGCGGAATTTCACATAGAACGCGGGCACCTTGGAGGCTTCGAGATGGTAGGACACGGAAAGGTCGCCGTACACGGTGAGGCCGTCCTTGGTGTTGAAAGACATCTCCTCGTTGGTGGGCGAGCCTTCGTTCAGGTCCCTGGTCCATTTGGCGGTTTGAATCGAAGTCGGATACTCGACGATCGTGGAGGAAAGAAAATTGTAAAAGACCCAGCCCGTGCGGATGGGCAGGTCTTCGACGCCGCGCTGCGTTCCTGCGAGGTCTACTTTAATCCCCACGCGGCCGGGGCCGATTCGGGTGGCGCATCCGGCAAAAAACAACGCGACGATGATGATCGGAACGAGCAAGGCAAGAACCTTACGAACTTGAGTCATTTGAATTTGCATCTTTTTCCTCTTTTCGTTGGGCGTACGACGGTGCAGCTGCGTGCGGCGTTCTGTGATGATGCCAAATCCAATGCAACGCCGAAGGAAGCAGCGCAATCAGCGCGGCTATAATTAGAATTCCGCCGAAGACGGCGAGGTCGCTTGGGCGGTTGAGCAGGTCAAAAGACTTGGTCAACAGATACAGCGTGCCGAAGAAAATCAGGATCACCGCGGAGTAAACAAATCCTGCGCGCAGTCTCATGCTCGGTACGACAACATCCAGTCACACAAAAGTCAAATCAATTCTGGTGTTGCGCAACGGTGCAACGTTGAGGGCTCGCCGCGGGATTGACTTCTTGGAATCGCTTCCCGAATCACATACGATGGGGCGCGTCGGAAATATGCTTGGCGATCTCTGAAGACCCCGAGAGAGACGGACACGAACTCGATTTGAAAACGATACTTGAAAACTTGATCGGTAGCGGCACCGGAGCACTTTTATGGTGTCTTCCCGGAAAACTCGCCCATTTCGACGCTGAAGGCGAACGACTTTTTCTCGCTCGATAAGTATGGCTCTCAGTACCCGATGATCCCTATCCGAAATGCAGCCTAACGCCGGAAACCAGCGAACTGAGTTCAGGAAGGTCGTGGTACCGGAGGAGCTCGAGCTGCTCCGCGAAATTGACCAGAAAATATTCAGCCGCTTTCCTGCCGACCTGTTCTCGGACGAGGAATGGGCGGAATTCGAATCGCACTGGATGATTGTGGATGGAAAGATCGTCGGGTGTTCGGCGTTTCTGCGCGATACGGATTTCAACAACGAACCCAGGCCGGGCTGCTTGCACATTATGACCACCGGTATTCTCCCCGACTTTCGCCGACAGGGCTTTGGCGCGAAGCTCAAGCAATGGCAGATTGAATATGCGAAGCAACAGGGTTTTCGAATGATCGTGACCAACACGCGGGAAAGCAACCATGCGATGATCCAGCTTAATCTGAAGCTGGGATTTGTGGTTCGCGGGAGCGCGCCGCATTTTTACATCGAACCGGATGAACCCGCGATCGTGATGGAACTCCAGCTCGACGCAGGACCATCGACGTCTCCTTCCTAGCGCTGGCCTTTAGCCCGGCATCTTGCATTTGATTTTCTTTTGACGAAAGGCAGGATGCCGCCCTAAAGGGTCGGCGCTAGAAGCGCAAAACTAGGCCAACTGCGCGCAGCGCAGGAAGAAAAGCTTTCGTAGCGCCGGTGTCCGCCGTGGCGGAGTTTTAGCCGGCCATCTTTCCCTAACGCGCCACGGCCGCGACTGCCGATAATCTGCATGAGTAACTCGCTCGGGGATGACTCGCGGAATGATATCATCCGCGCTCCATCATGCTGCAAATGCTAGAAGCTGATCGTAGGGCATGCGCTCTGGCGGCGCTGCGCATTGGCGTCGGAGCATTTTTCCTGATTTTCGGCGAGTACAAAGTTTTTGGAACGCAGTTCACGCTGGGCGGAGGATTCCAGTCTTGGATCAACAAGTTTTTGGAGGTCGGCGCATATCCGTTCATGGTGCCGGTGCTGCGTAATTTTGTTTTGCCGCATGCCACGCCGATTGCGTTCGCCGTAGCTTACGGCGAGCTGTGCATAGGACTCGGACTCGTGCTGGGAATTTTGGTGCAGCCTGCGAGTGTAGGCGGGCTCGCGCTGATGATGGCAATGCTGTTTTCATCGGATTATCCCGGAGCGAGCGCGCCGCTCTGGCAATATTTCGGGGCGTCGCTGAGCCATTCGGTTTTCGCGATGTGCTTTATTGCATTGCTCATCGGGCGCCCCGACGAAGTGTGGTCCGTAAGAGCTTGGCGCGCATCGGCGAAGAAGTCAAAACATGTAGGCTTCTAGGACATCCGCGTGAAGCTCGAAAGACATTCACCGTCACGAAAGCGAAACCGGCCGGCTGCAAGCCGGCGCTACCTCGGCGCGTTCCCTACGGCTTCGCGCAAGGGGCGAGATCGGCGCGCGACCACGGATTCACGGATTCAGCGCGCGCCAGCTACTCGCATGCGCGATTTCTTTGCGGGCGACGGCGAAGCGCCTGCGGGAAATGCAAAGGGGAAAGCGCCGCGATCGATTCAGGATCTGATTACTACGATCGACGTGAGGTCGGTCGCAATTATTTGCGTGACCGCCTGCCTTTCGCTTCTGGTGGTGGAATTCGTCGGCAGCGATGCGACCTACGCGCGTCTGTTCCCTCCCAATCCTCACGCGCCCGACCCGTACTGGGTGTTACGTGTGAAAGCATGGTGGGTTCTGTGGATTGTGATCAGCTTTGCGGCGATACCCGCGATGGTGATGGCTTGTATTCCGGGGAAACGGCTGCGCGATTGCAATCTTTCGTTTCGCGGCTTCACAGAACATTTCTGGATATACATCGGGTTGTACTTGGCAGTGCTGCCAGTGATCTGGATCGTTTCGCTCACGCCGGATTTTTACAATTTTTATCCGATGTATCCGTCGGCGGGGCGCTCGTGGAGCGACTTGCTGATGTGGGAGGGCCTGTACATCGGCCAATTCGTCGCGCTGGAATTTTTCTTTCGGGGATTTCTGGTAGGAGGCCTTTCGCGTCACATCGGAGTCCTGGCCGTGCCAGTGTCGGTGATGCCGTACATGATGCTGCACTTTTCGAAACCGTGGCCGGAGGCGGCTGCGTCGGTGGTAGCGGGATTTATTCTGGGCTGGCTGGCGTGGAGGTTAAAATCAATTTGGGGAGGCGTGTGCGTCCACTGCGCCGTGGCTGTGTCGATGGATCTGCTTGCGCTATCACATAAGGGCCAGTTCCCCTGGCCGCCCCAGTAATTTTTTGAAGTAGCTTCCATCGCGAACTGTATTTTATGCGGCTCACCTCTCGATAGGGGTGAGGCCTTTTCTTCCGCCGACATAGCAAGCTCGCCGCTGCACTCGGACGGTTTCCTAGCCCCGGGCTTCGGTCCGGCATCCTGCATTCGATTCTCTTCTGGCGAAAAAGCAAGCTGCCGCCCGGCAGGGCGGCGCTAGGAAAGCAACATATTCCTAATCGGTGGGAAGAGGATCGGCGATGTCTTCGCCTTCTATAAGCAGGAATTCGTTTTTCGCTCCCGTAGTCCGATCGCGGAGGTAGGGCTTGTATTCTTCGCTGTGATAAAACTCCTCTGCGACCTCTCTCGACGGCCATTCGATGATGATAAAAATCGGGAGAATCTTTCGATCCCCTTCCAGGCGCTTTACTTTTGATGTACGCGCCAAATAGCGGCCGCCGCGCCGCTCAACCATAGGCGTAACATTTTTCAGATAGTCGGCGACCCAGCTCTGGTCCTTTACTTCGCTTTCGACCACGAAGTAGCACTTCATAGGCATCTCCCTACGCGAGACGAGCGCTAGATGATTGCATAAATTGTTTTTGTTTTGGATTAATCTTGAGCCGATCGGAAGATTTGAGGCGTTTGGTTTTCTAGCGGCCGCTCTTAGGCGGGTGTGCCTGTTGCTTCCCTAGCGTCGCCTTTAGGGCGGGATCTTGTTCTTCGTGCGAAGAAAATCAAACGCAAAATGCTAGCTGAAACCCGGCGCTACGAAAGCAAATGCAGCCGGCGCTCACGCTATGCGATCGAACAGCGCGGGACGTTTTAGTGAGGCTTTTGTTCGTCCGCGGATTCTTCTTTCACTTCTTGGGCTTTTCGCCATGTGGAATCCGGGTCGTAGGATTTTATGGCCTTGGCAGCGGCATCTGTTTTCGGCCCGAGATCCTTCTCATACACGACGCCATCCTTGCTGACCACGAAGGTCATCACGCCGGAGTTGCGATACTCAGCGGGATAGGCCACGAAGGCAAAGCCCCCCGTCATTTTCCCTGCGACCACGTAATCGGCCGCGCCGCCGGGAGCGTGTTTGCCCTGGCGGGTGAGAATCCGAAAATAGTAGCCGCGAAACGGCACGGGACCAGTTTGCAAGTTCTTCGCCAGATCTCCGGGGCTGCCTGCGTTTGCCACGAGCGGACCGACGGGGCTCTCAAATTCGTTATTGGTTCCAAGCCAGTACAAACCGTCGTGCTTGCCTTCATTGCTTACAAATCGCTGGGCGTACTCGCTGTTCTGCTTGGTGAAGTATTCGTTCTGCGCGGCCACCAGTTCTTGGCAAACTTTGATCGCCGACATCTCGTTGTGGCCAACCCGGCGATACAGGATTTCTTCCTTGGCAGCGCCGGTATCGAAGTACCACGCGCCGTTTTTACTCACCAGCGGTATGGGCGTGGGCCAGTTTTCTGCACCGATGTAAAGCGTGGTGGTGCCGTCGGGCTCCTGCACCAGCCGGTGCATAGCTACGAATTTGCTCACAAAATTCGCTCGGTTGGCCGCGTCCTCCGCTGGATCGCCGGAGGAAATAATCTCTTTCCCGTCCGGGCCGAGGATCTGCAATAGCGCTTTGTCTCCGCTATCGTTTAACGCCTTCATCAGAGCATGACAAGCTTCGTCCGCCGAAGCGAATGTTTTCTGACCCTGTTGCTGGGCCTTGGCGCCGGGAGCCAGGCTTGCGAGTAGAAAGAAGGCTGCGGTCGCGACCGTGAAATAACTGGATAACCGAACATTTCGCAAGTTCAAATTCGCATGACGCATATGTTCATTCTCCATGTATGAAATTCCGAAGAGGTTGTAGATAGCTTGCGACAGGGCCTTCGCCCCGTGGCGACCGTGGAGCTGGATTAGCGGTGATGTCCGCCGCCTCCGAATCCACCGCCTCCACCGCGGGACCCGCCGAAGCTGGACTGCCCGCGTGACGAGTAGGTGCGAGCTTCTCCGCCGTGGTTATAGCCGCTGAACGCGCTCGAGCGAGTGCCGCTTTGGCCGCGCGACTCGCCATATCCTCGCGCTGCTTGCGAGTTGCCATTGAACGGATGGCTCTCTCCGCCGCGTCCGCCAATATTTCCTTCGCGCCCGCCGCGGTTCACGTTATTCACCACCCCGCGCTCGCCTCCGCCTCGGTAATAATTGTTGCGATTGTAAAAAGTGTTCGAGTGCGAGTAGTAATGGTTGTGGTTGTACACCACGTAATGGTTATGCCAGTCAAATCCCCAGTGTCCCCATCCCCATCCGAAGCCTCCGAACCAGCCAATGCCGAAGCCGATTCCGAACGACAGGTACGGCCCACCGAACCAAATGCCGGGATAGTTGTACCAATAGGGCCACGGCGCGATCGGGTATCCGTAAACAAGCCAGGGATTGTAAGCCGGCACATAAACTACATCAGGCTGAGCGGGCTGAATGACGATCGTTGATCCGTCCGTCTGCACGGTCTGTTGCGGCGTGTCTTTCAGGTTGCCCGATTGCTGGGCCTTCTGGCGCATTTTCTGAATCGAATCCATCACATCTTGCTGCTGGTTGTAGTAGGCGTCGCCCAACGATGAAGTCCAGGAAATATTTTTATCCATATTTCCGAGCACGGTGGGAAATGCGCAGAGCGCTTTAATGCTGGGATCCCAATTCTGCTGATCCACGGCATTGGCCAGCTCCTGGCCCTTCATATCCGGATGCGCTTGAACCCAGCGGTCCGCTTCGACGATCTGCGCGGGGAAAGTGGACGCGGCCAAAATTTGGGCCACCAGAGAGTCGGGATAGAGCGCGATGGGAGCCACCAGCCGATCCAGCTGATCCGGCGTTTGCGGCGTATATGCCGGGGCCGCGTCGGGTGGTGACGGCGCCGTTTGATCAGCTTGCTGGCCTTGATCTTGAGCCTCAGCAGCCACGCCCTGCGGCAGGGTGGCAAACAACAAACCTATAGCCAGAATAGACGCGAGAAACTGGCGCCCAAACCGAGGCCGAAAGTTTGCATGATTTGCGCGCCATGTATCCGCGTGCGGATCTAGAGACGGTACCCTCATCGCCTTGTGCCTCCTACTCATGAGATTCGGCGGGACGCTCTTTGGTTTCAGGCTAAAAGCGCAAGCCTCGAACACCTCAGCCGTCGCCGTCACATCGTGTAACCCGCAGCGCAAACGGAAGTTGCTGGGGCAAGTTATTGCATGGCCGTACGTTGGGAGGCATGTGCCGAAGGATTAAAACCCGGCGCTACGAGAGCAAAATTATGGCATGCTATGTGTCATGGGAAATAAAGACGCACGCCGACGCGAAGTAAAAAAACCGAAGAAGAAGACGCCGAAGCCTGAGCCAAACCGTCCGGCGATCACGTTCGTCAACAAAACCAGCGGTCCCAGTTCGTGAAGCAGCGGCGCCCCTCTGCGGTCCAGTTTCGTGAAGAAAAATAGCTAGCCGCCGCGGGGCGCTGAAACGCGTTGCCGCACCGCTGTTCAACTCACAGCTCTAACTTTTCGTCGGAGTCCTGCGATATGGATAGTTCCCGATTCCAATGTTGCGCCGCGCCGCGTATCGTTCCGGCCCCCGCGGCACGACAGGAATCGTCGGAGCAGAGGGGCAGCTGCGCATGAAGTTGTCGGGATGGGAGTGGTCAGATTACGTGGCGGAAGTTAAGAACGCGCCGAGGGGGGCGTGGCGCTTCATCAGCAATTCCTCGCCGAGCGGAACGGTGGTCAGCACTTCCACAATTTTTTGCGCGGCGACGCCCTCGCCATACGGGTTGGTCAAGCCTTGAAGCGAACGTCGATACTCGGCACTTTTTGCCGCGGCGATCGCGTCGAGAATAGCGCGAGCTTCCGGCGCGGCGTCGATCACGTTGCGCGCGCGTTCCCTGCCCTGCTGACGCAGGCCGACGTTCACTGTCGGCAGCGCGAACGAAGCTGACTCCATGATTCCGCTGCTTGAATTTCCGATCAACACATTAACTTGCTTCAGCAGACTCCAGTAGGTGAGTGCGTCAAGATTTACGAACACATGAGCAACTTCGCGCGTTGCGGCGAAGGATTTCGAACGCCCGATAAGAATCCGGCTGCCGGCGTCTGCATTCGGATAGCAAAAGAGGATTTGGTCGGGGACAGTTTGCAGTGCGGCGAACAGCGCGTCCGCTTCGCGCACGGTATCGCACGCAAGCGTTACCGGATGGTAGGCCACCAGAATGGTCGGATGTTTCAGCTCGATTTGTAGCCGGCATTCGAGCTGCTCGCGCGTCAATAATGTCTGGCGACGCAAATGATCGAGCGAAGGCGCTCCCGCGCGATGAACGCGCCACGGCTCTTCGCCCATGGCGATCACACGCTCGCGCGCCACGTTCGTTGAAGTGAAATGAATGTGGCTTATCTTCGTCAGCGCATTTCTGACCGCGTCATCTACGGCGCCTTCGCTGACTTCACCGCCTTCGATGTGGGCGATGGGAATTCGGAGCGCCAGGGCCACCGACGCGGGCGCCAGCATTTCGTAACGGTCGGCGATCAGCAAAAGCAAGTCCGGGCGCATTTGCCCGAGAATGTCGGCGAGGCTCAGCGTGGCCACGCCTATGGTTTTGGCCATGCCCACATCGCTGTCGGAGCTGAGCAGGCACTCCACGCGCGCGTCGATGAAGAATCCGTCCTTTTCGATTTCCTGTATGGTGCTGCCGAACTCGGGTGAAAGGTGCGCGCCCATCGCGATGATCTTCAAATCCACGCCGGGGTTCGCGGAAAGCTCGCGCAGCGGCCAGTACAAGTGGCTGTAGTCCGCGCGAGAAGTGGTGACCACCGCGATTTTGCGCTTCATTTTCTGTTGTGTGACCGTTGCCTTCGTAACGCCGGGCTCCAGCCCGGCCAGTGTTTGGCGTTCTCAAAACCAAAAACAAGATGCCGCACGAAAGTGCGGCGCTGCGAAAATCACACCCTGCGGCGCGCGCTCATTTCGACGCCGTGCGCGCTAGCGGCTTTGTTTCGCTACATACCATTTTGCTCGGTTCGTACTGCGGGACAATGCGGACGAGCGTATCGACAAGGCCGACTAAGTCGCGGTGCTCCACACTCTCCGCCAGTGCTGCGATCTCGGCATCGAACTGTTCGACAGCGATTTGTGGGCCGCGCACACGTCGAAGCTTATCGTCGCCGGTAGGCTCGACCGATTCATCGGCAAAAAACATCTCTTCGGCAAGTTTGTCGCCGGGGCGGAGCTGTGTGAACACAATTGGAATCTCTGTTTTGGCAACGAAACCGGCGTCGCGTATCATCTGCCGCGCGAGATCTACTATTTTTATCGCTTCAGCCGGCTTCGACACGAAGATCCCGCCTCCGTTTTGATTTCCCGCGGCGAGAATCGCGTCCACGGCTTCATGGAGGGTTACAAAATACCGTTGGACGTCCGGATGGGTCACCGTCACCGGGCCGCCGCCGGAGATTTGTTCCACGAACAACGGGACCACGCTGCCGCGCGAGCCCAACACATTTCCGAGCCGCAGGGCTTTCATCTGCGCGCTCGCGCTGTTCCATCGAAGCAAAACAAGCTCCGCGATTCGCTTCGACACTCCCATCGCACTGGTCGGATTTACAGCTTTGTCAGTGGAAATCATTACGAGCTGCGCGATGTCGTGCTGCGAAGCAGCGCGAGCCAGCGCAAGCGTCCCCAGGACATTGTTGCGAATCGCCGCCAGCGCATTTCTCTCCATCATGGGGACATGCTTAAAAGCCGCTGCATGATAAACAATGTCCGGGCGATACTCGTCAAACAGTTCAGCAAGCAGCGCAGCGTCGCAAATGTCGCCAACGACAGCGGTGTGCAGCGCGCATCGGTTGATCGCGTCAAGCCCTAGCTCAATTTCATGCAGTTCATGCTCGGCATTGTCGAGCAGGATCAGACGCCGCGCATCGGATTGCGCGATCTTCTTCGCCAGCGCAGAACCGATAGATCCACCCGCGCCCGTAATCAGAATGCTCCCGCCAAGTCTCATCGGCCCCCACTGACGCCGATACCAAGCCACTCGGCCGTCCTGCCGGCCGATTATAGGGGCCATCGGTCCAGATGTCTCGGCCCGAATACAAGCCTGAGCAAGGATCGAAATAAATATTACTTCAGGTGCGCCGCCTCTATCACGACTTGCGGTCTGCCGGCAAGTTCGCGTGTGTGGACGGAAAATGATGGCGGGTACCACCCGGTGCGCGAGACACCTTCTTTTCGGTGTGGGCTTGACGGCGGGACTCCATCGTTCGGCCGGCACACACGCAGTCCTGCCGCGTGCCGGACAAGTTCGGTGGATCAGAATTGCAATCTCATCAAACTGGTTTAGGAACGCGAAGCACAGTGAACAAGCTTCCGGCGTGCGAGTATTCGCCACGGGCGACTCGGTGAAGGCGCAACAACATGGCAACCCTAGGTGAAATTGACTGAAGCGAGTTTTGATACTATAGCCAGGCGGCTCATTATTTTGAGGTCGAGACCGCTCGCGCCGAATTGGCATTCGGCGGAGATACCGATCGGCAAACACACGGGCATAGCTTAAGAATCAGACTTGGGGGGCGGCCACGGTTCAAGCAGCTGCTCTTTGCGGTAGATTAGAGCGTTGATGTCGGATGGAGCTAGCTCGATGTTGTGGCCGTGCGTAATCGCGTCTGTGGGGCAAGCTTCCACGCAATAGCCGCAAAAAATACAACGCGAATAGTCGATGTTGTATACTTTTGCGTAGCGATCCCCGGCTGAAATGCGGTTGGCTTCGGTGTTTTCGGCCGCCTCGATATAAATACAATTTGCCGGACAGGCCGCCGAGCACAAAAAGCACCCCACGCATTTTTCAAGACCGTCTTCGCCCCGTTGCAAAACGTGGATTCCGCGGTAACGTGGCTGCACGCTTGCGGGGACGTCCGGGTACGATTCCGTCGTAGGCTTGCGAAACATGGTGCGCAACGTCACGCTGAAGCCCTTGTAGAGCGTCAGAAACGTCTCGCCGACTTCTTTCACGATCGATGGCATCGAATTGACTTTATCAGAGTGTCGAATGACAGGCAATTCGGCGGAACACCATTCCCGGCGCGAATCAGACTTCCGTCGCTCAGCAGAAGGCCGGCGAACCCGAGATCAACCATCGGAACCAAGCAGAAATCGATCGATCAAACACGGCCTTCATTCCCCGGGCGGAGAAACTGGCGGGGCCTCGGCGAGCTTTCCTTTACCGGTTATCGCAGCGATGATCTGGCGACCGTGAAAACGGCCGTTCTCAATGAATATTTCGGCGGTATGTTTTCCGCCCACGATCACGCCGGCCAGATAAATGCCCGGAACATTGCTTTCCAATGTTTCAGGATTGATTTCAGGCCTCAGCGATTCACGATGGAGCGTAACTCCTTGTTTTTTTAAGAAATCGAAATCCGGATGATAGCCAGTCATGGCAAATACCTTCACCGCCAGAATGCTATGTTCGCCATTTCCGTTCTTCACCCATACTTTTTCCGCCTCGATGCGCATTACTTCGGTATTAAACATCGCGCGAATTTCTCCGGCGCGTATCCGATTCTCGATATCCGGCTTGACCCAATATTTCAAGCTCTTCCCCATCTCCGCTCCGCGATGGATTAGAGTGACGCGCGCGCCCGCGCGAAATAAATCCAGCGCCGCCTCTGCAGCGGAGTTCCTCCCGCCGATGACAACAACGTCCTGGTTCCAGTAAGGATGGGCTTCGCTGAAGTAGTGACTGAGATGCGGCAGATCTTCGCCAGGGACGCCCAGGAGGTTCGGAAGATCATAGTAGCCAGTGGCCAAAATGATTTTGCGGGCATGATATTCGAGGGCCACGCCGTCTTCGTTCAGCGTATGCACGACGAAGGCGCCGTCGTGGCCCGTGATCTGCTGCACACGCTCGTATTGGCGCACCTCGATACCGTAATGCTCGACCGCGCGACGATAATATTTCAGCGCTTCACCACGAGTCGGCTTGCCGCCGGAGATTGTCATCGGTAAATCACCAATTTCCATGCGTTCTGGCGTGGTGAAGAACAGCAAGTTAATGGGATAGTGAAAAAGCGAATTGCAGAGGCATCCCTTGTCGACTACAAGCGGGCGCAAGCCTGCGCGTTTGGCTTCGATTGCGCTCGCCAACCCGGTGGGACCTGCGCCGATACAAACCACGTCGTAAGAATCTGTCATATGGATAGTGTGGATTAGCAGCGCTCAACTTTCAACTGCGCTTAAGTGAACCTCAGATGAGCGGCATCAACGCTTGGGATAATTGCGTTGCAAACTCGTTTAATTCAACAAGACGTCCGCTGGTGACTTCCAGGGCTTCTTTTTTCCAAACAAACCAGTCGCGCCCCTCCTGCTTGACCCGCGCGCTGAAGTTCCCAGCTACAAGATATGCCGGCTGTCCGTGGACCTTGAAAGAGTCCCCGACGATTGGAGCGAGCAGGGCGGCACAATTCCCTTTTCGCACGCCGACGTAATTCGCATACAGGGGAAACGCGACGATCTGGAAATCGCTCTTATGCAACCGCTCGAGAACCGAAAGCTGTCGGGGCGTCAATTCCATCGAAAGAAAGAATAACAGTTAACACTTCGCGCTTCACAATCAACCTCACATCCAGGATTTTGGCGCGCGGACCTGGGAGGCGAACAGCGTACCGAGGTTCAATTGCCGACAGCCTTGGGCAGATTCCAGTGTTGCCAGACGCTGATCAACCGCAGCGAAAAGCAAACCAGGCCTCCCAGGATCGCTGCGACAGTCGGAGGGAGCCGCAGCTTGGTCGCCACGATCATGACCACGGCACCCGCGAGCGCTGCGCTCGCGTAAACATCTGCGCGCAGAACTCCGGGAACCTGCGTCAGCAGGACATCACGCACAGTTCCACCCCCGACACCGGTGATGGTGCCGAGCAAAGCGGCAACGAGCGGATGCATCTTGTAAGCTAGCGCCTTCTCGGTTCCCGCCACGGCGAACAGAGCCAAGGCGGCAGCGTCGAGCGTGATGATCACGGAAGCCGGAACTTGCCGAATGACCGGATGCAGGAAGAAAACGATCGCGCCGCCAGCGAACGCTGCAGCCGGATATCGCCAGTCGCGAAGCGAAGCAGGCGGAACGGCGCCGATTAACACGTCGCGGATCATTCCCCCGACGAGGGCAGTGGCGAACGCCAGCACCATCACGCCTAAAAGGTCGAGATTGGCGGCGACCGCCGCCAGCGCGCCTTCGATTGCAAATAGGAGCGTCCCGGCCAAATCGACCGTGAGCAGCAACTTACTGGGTGTGAAGATCATAGCGAGCGATGGAAAGAATATGACGCAGCATGCCGCAAAGACAAGCCGCATGGCGGCGCGGTCGAAAAAGAACTCTTAGCTGGTCGACGAAGCTTGGAGGTAGAATCGTCGCGCTTGCCCTCGAAGAGTGCGGAGGGAGCAATGGGAGGTGCGAAATGGCGACAGCGAACCCAACCCAGGGACTGCAGGGAGCCGAGAAATTCGTCAAGAAAGCGAGCGGATTGTATATTGCGATCGCGGTGGCATTTATTATTCTCGGGATCATGGCGATCGTTGAACCCGGGGTTGCGGGCTTGGCAGTGACGGTACTGGTAGGCTGGCTGTTGCTGTTTGGAGGCGCAGCGCATATGGTGGCGGCGTTTAGCGGGGGCGGAGCCGGGCGCGTCGTTTGGCATGTGCTAGCTGGGCTCCTTTACATCGCCGGCGGGCTTTACTTCTTAATGCACCCGCTGCTCGGGCTGGGATCGCTCACCTTGTTCCTAGGAGTGATCATTCTGGTGGCGGCGGTGTTTGAACTCGTCGCGTATTTCCGTTCGCGGGCAGAAAGCGGTTCGGGCTGGCTTCTGATCAATGGGCTGATCACCTTGCTGCTCGGCGGACTGATTTATTTCCACTGGCCGTCGAGTTCCGTGTGGGCTATCGGAACGCTGGTGGGCGTGAATCTGCTGATGACAGGATTTTCCAGGCTGATGCTGGGCCTAGCGGCGCGAAAACTCGTAGCCGCCTGAACAGTCGCGACGATCAAGCGGCCGAGGACGAAATCGAACCGGACTCGATTTCGCGCAAGATGGAGCGCAATGCGGCCGCCAGCTCTTCACGGCTCACGTGGCTCTTGCGAAATTGGACTCGAACGTGAAATGCGTCGTCCTGCGCGCGATAGTCGAACAGGAACGGTTGCGGCCGTGAATCGGAAGCGGATTCTTGCTTGCGCGCTTTGCGGGCTTCGTCCCGAGTCAAACCGCCCTGCGCGATGCGGTGGACCATCTCATGCATCTTTTTCTCATTCGGCTGGCGCGATACCTGCAGCAGAAGCGACTTCGAAAAGATTCCGCGCTCGATACATTCCTTGCGAACGGCATCGGGGATCACGGTGAGCGACATTGTCTCGGTTACCGACGAACGCGCGCGTCCGATTTTCTTGGCGATATCGTCGTGCGTGTAGTCGAAGTGAGTCGCTAGACGCTGCAGACCATCTGCTTCTTCAAAGGGAGTCAAATCCTTGCGCTGAAGATTTTCGATCAGCCCGAGTTCTAGTGTTTCAGCGTCATCCGCGATTTTTTCGATGCAGGGCAGCTCGTGCAACCCAGCGGCTTTTGACGCGTGATAACGCCGTTCACCCGAAATAATGTAGTAGGTATCTTCGCGCGGAATGAAGCGCACCAGCAGCGGCTCGAGAACACCCTTTTCGCGTATCGAATCGGTGAGTTCGCGCAGGTCGCCCAGGGCTTTCCGCGGCTGGTCCGGATTTGGACGCACCTTGTCGAGCGGAATCATTCTGCCGATGGACGCCCCACTGAAACTGGTCAGCGTCTCGACATAATGCGCGTCATGCCGCATCTTGAGAGTGACGGGTAACCCGATCCTCTTGGACACGTTGCAATACCTCCTGAGCAAGCTTTTTGTATTCTTCCGCGCCTGAAGTCTTTGGCGCAA
>Ga0308309_10001166_pt1 | contig 15668 bp, 19 predicted proteins | sample HubBroMetageWFT5_FD_192491 | JGI IMG/M metagenome (GOLD analysis project Ga0308309, IMG submission 192491) | Warmed and freeze-thawed soil microbial communities from the Hubbard Brook experimental Forest, New Hampshire - Hubbard Brook CCASE Soil... | ecosystem: Environmental > Terrestrial >...
TGTCAGTAAAGCCGCTATCGCCACCTGCATCTCGCTCCGTTCTTCATGATGATCTGAAGAATGCTTCAATTCTTGCTGGCGAAGGATTATGGCGTGTTCCGCCGCAAGGACCAGTTCCCCTAGCCTTTGCTTATCCGCTTCACGGAGTGCTTGTAGAAACGGCTGCTTCCACGAAGGTTGGCATCCCTGCTCATCCATACCTATCCTCACGTCCGATGTAGGTTGCTCGCAAGTTCCCGAGGCGAGTGGCCAAGCCTAGAGCTGGTGATTCCCCAAAACTGTCCTCATTTGAACAGTGCTGAGATTCGGTATGGCGCTATGCTGGGCCTTCCGCGGTAGTCCATCAGGTTCCCCTGTGAGGTCGTTATGATTCAGGAGATAACGCAGAGTCATTATTGGGGTGTCCTTTGCTCTCGTTGCAAGGAACGAATTCCCATTCCCAGGACAACCTCCGTGCTTTATGAGGAGCTAAAGCGTGGTGAAGTAAGCGAGGGTCAAGATGCCAAGTCTCGTGCATTCGCGCTCCGATGCAAGGTCTGCAACGAAGAGAGCGTATATGGTGTTAAAGAAATTCTGGAATTTGCGGGATCTCCAAGAACCCGAACATCAGAAAGAAAGCGAGATAGCACGGCGCACGCTTTTGGGAATTAGGTAGGTGTGCAAGCCTAACCCTGCTAATTTCGGATGCTTTCCCTTCGGCCCTCAACCCGGTTCTAGGAAGTTGCCATGGGTTGAGTTGACTTGCAATCTATTCGACCAATCGTTTTTTGGCTTGTGTCGGTCGCGGAGTTTCTTTGATGGAGTACTGATCGCAGACTCTAGTTCCATCCCTCAGCGTGAAATCGACCCTTCGAGCCGGGTCAATTTCGGCTCCGCATTTTCCGCACAGTTCGGGTCGCGTTTCGCTCATTGTATCGGCTAGAGGTGTTCTTTATTTGGCCTTGACCCTTCTGAGGTTGGCGGGCGCTTCCCCGCCCTAAAATGCCCTGAAGGATTTCAGTATAACTGTACACAATTGGACAGTTTCTCGTCATGAGCATTGCCATCATTCTGGTGTGATTGCGATGGAACGCATGGCGGCCATGTCCTTTGTGGAATAACTGCACACCGTAGTGGTGGGACGACTTAGCAATTAAGAAACTGAGACTAAACCGGGAGATCTGATGGCAGAAGATTCGTTTGAGAAAGCCCGCAAGGCGTTCTTCGGAACGGTAACGACAACACCGAAGCCGAGCGTATCTCCAGCCGAGTTCCTCAAACCACCAAACAAAGCACCGCAGTACCAGAGTCACCGGTCCCTCGCGAGGCGGTCGCTGGCGAGATTTGCTGAGAGTTGGAACCGCACGTCGATGCGCGTTAGCACCTCAACTGCGTTATCAATCGAATCCGGATGTGCACTCTCTCTTGCCGGCTTGGCAAATTCTCGTCATTCCCTCAAAGTCCGCGCGTTCAGTTTCGACGGATTTTCCTTTTCGACTGGACTATAAACAGCCTGTCCTTCTGCCGAGCCTCGGACTTAGCCGAGAATCGCGCTAATTGCGGCCGCGCTAGTGTTTTTCGTCGGATTCTTAGAAGTAGCGTCCCAAAATCCGCACCCGCCGCAGTTCGTCAGCTTTGGTAGCCTTCAACAACCAGGTGTTTTTGTCGCAGTGGTGTAATCTGAATCGGCCCGAGTAGCACTTTCTGAGTTCCAAGCCGCACCAACAAAGACGAGGATTGCAGAGATCTCCATCCACCCCATCAAGCCGATCGCCGCGGCCAGGCCACCGTAGACAGGTCCATACTCGGTCCTCCGAACGTAGATTCCAAATAGCAAATTGAGGCCCCACCACAGAATGGTTGCGGCGGCCGCTCCGGGCAGAACGGAGCTCCAGGTCGTTGTACCTGGTCGCGCAACGCGATAAATCAAAGCCAAGACAAACATTGCCAGGATCATCGCGCAGACTGGAAGGGTGATGATCAAAAAGTCCCGAACGAATGAAAAGTTTCCAAATTCAGCAGCAATCCACTGCTCCAATGGCCGACCAAAGACGCTCAGCGCAACGGCAACGAACCAGGCCACACTTGCCAAGGAAAACAAAAGCAAACCACGAATCTGGCGCCCGAGAAACGGATGTCTAGTGCGGTCACCATAAATTAGCTCGATGCCTTTGATGATCAGCTTCATCACCTGCGAACCTACGAGCAGCGCTCCGGCCCATCCGATAAGCGTTAAGTACCAGGCGTTTACTTGTGGGCGTAACACGTATGCGGATATGAGTTGCCAGCTACCTGGGGGAAGAATCGCGGAAATCCGTACGGCCACCTCCTGACCGCCTTCCCGTTCCAAGAAACTCTTCATAAGGCTCAGCGCAGTCACCAGGACTGCAAAGAACGCCAAGAACATGTTGAACGCCACCGCCTGCGAAACCATTCCGCATTGCGGAATGACCCTGGCCAGCGTTCGAAATAGTTTCTTGGCAAGAGCAGTCGGCGCCCCTCCGGAATGGTGCGCTTCGGAACGGTGCAGCGCGCGCGTGTCGCCTTTGAAGAAGGAACCTGCGCTGCGTGGCTGCACGATCGGCGCGGCACTCTTCTTGATCCACATAATACAAGTCCAGTATTCGGCAAAATCTAGATCGGAAGAAGGAGGTCTCACTCATTCGTAAAAATCGATCGACCTCTCTCATTCTTGCTGCGGTAAATGGTAGATGGCTGGTTGCCTGGTAGCTCGCATCTGTATGTTGGGAGGAGGACCATGTTCGCCGAACACTGTTTTGTTCCGTCATCAGCGAATTTTGGCACACCCAGCGGATTGGCGAACACTGTCGCATCCTTCGGCGCGAGATCTCCCCGCAGATAGGCATCAATTCTCTCCTCCATTTCTGCAGGAAATCGTGGCGCAGGACCAACGAACCCTTCTTGGTAGACCTTCAGCATAATTTCTCTGAACACCGGGAGCGCCACAAGACCGCCGCTTTCCTTAGGGCCCAACGAGCGGTTGTCATCAAAGCCGATGCGCACTGCCACGGTAATTCCGTTGGGCCCAAATGTGCACCCCACAAATAGAGCGTCTCGATAGTTGTTCGTCGTCCCAGTCTTGCCCATCACGGGAATAGGGAAGGCGTCCGAATCCAGTGCGTGGGCGGTGCCGGATGGGATGCGCACGACCCCGCGCAGCCCTTCCTGAATCATGGCCAATCCAAAATCGTTGCCGTTGGCGAAAGAGCCGCGCCCATGGTAAGTGTAGACAGCCGCGCCCCGCGTATCTTGTATTTTATCAATGACGTGTGGTTCTCCGGGCATCCCACCGGCCATCAGCCGGTAGACGTTTGCGAGTTCCAGCAACGTGACTTCAGATGCGCCAAGGGCCGTGGTCTCATAGCGCCGCAACGTGGTTCGGATACCCACGTCTCGCGCTGTTTGCAACAGTGCATCAAGCCCAATCTGTTGAACCATCCAGACAGCTACTGCGTTTCTCGACTCCGCCAGTGCTTGCCGTGCCGTTATCATGCCTTCGAATTGATTATCGTAATTGGCGATCCACTTTTCGGGACGATCTCGCGACGTGACAACCGAGATGGGCTCATCGGGCACGAGGGTATCAAGATCGAGAGCGCCTTGACGAAAGGCCGCTAGGTACACGATGGGCTTCATGGCCGACCCTGGCTGGCGCTTCGATTGAGTTACGCGGTTATAATCGCTGTATGTGTTGGTATGGCCTTTGTACACCTGTCGGCCACCTGTCTCGGCGATAATGGCGGAATCGCTGTTTCGAAGAACGACCACGGAACCTTGAATCACCCCCCTGCTCTGAGGGTGGCGCCTCTCATAGATCTTCAAGCCATTCTCCAACGCCACGTTCGCAACGTGTTGGATGCGGTAGTCAACGGTGGAAAAAACCTGGATGTGGCCTTCGAGGAGTTGGTCAATTGCGATCTCGGAGCCGAGGTTGGGACCGAGATGTTTGAGTTCCTCGAGAGCGGTCTCCACCGCGCCGGGCGCTTCGACCGGTTCAACGTCATGAGCGGCCAAGCGAATTGGCGCTAGCTTGAGGCGCTGGGCCGCCTCCGCAGGAAGGAACTGATTCGTCACCATGAGGTTCAATATCTGATTTCTTCGACGCGTGGGTTTTTGAAGGTCTTCGACGGTGGGGGCGTATTCGCTAGGCGACTTTGGGATGCCGGCCAGCAGCGCTGCCTTGCCAGCGTCGTCCAGCGTAAACGTCTCCAGGGGCTGATGAAAGTAATAATCCGAGGCTGCCGCAAAGCCATATCGGCCATTGCCCAAGTAGACGAAGCTCGCGTAGCGTGCGAGGATCTCTTCCTTCGCCCGGCGTTTAGACCCGTACTGTTTTCGCATCTCTCCCTCAATCCACAGGGAGAGACGGATGGTCTCTATCTTGAGCAGGAGTTTGTTTGTGCCAGGCACTCCAATCACGAAGGCTAGAACGTGTGGAAGAATGCCTCTGTGCTGAAGCGAGTTGCTGTTTTTTGTGCTGGAAAGTTTCTGCAAGAAGTAGCCGCGCACCAGCTGCTCGGTGATCGTCGAGCCCCCTTGTGGAAACACGCGGGGACGATTCGGAGCATCTTCGCGATCGACCGTTGAGAAATGCGCGACCAAGGCCCGAAGGTTTGTTTTGGCCAGCAAACGAAGGAAGACGGAATAATCCACTCCCGAATGTAAGAAAAAGTTTCCATCCTCGGCGGACAGTATTGCGTCGCGCACGACGTCAGGAATCTCTTCATACCGAACGATATCCCGACGTTCCCACCCCAATTCGATGAGAACGTGACCATTTGCATCGTAAACGTGACCCATCGTAGGAGGCTCAAAGCGAATGAATCCATCTAGATTGGGAAGGTTCGTACGATTAAAGTTGACGTAGAAAGCTGTGCATAGGCCGAAGACCATTGGAACCAGAGCGATCCCAACGACGACCCGGAATACCACACGGGCCGTGCGACTATTCTTCATAGCCACAAATAACTTGCGCAAGAGCGCAGGGAACTGTCGAATGAAATCGTGAGTACTCAGCATGCGATCTACCACGACCACAGGGAGCGGTGTCCTTCTTGTTAATCCATTCCGCGCGGTTTCCGAGTGGCCTGTGAATCGGACGACCACACCGTCCGATCAAGCAAGGAACTTACAGACGCAATGCTAGACACGGAGAAGGCAAACATCTGTACAGTTATGAACACTTTCGGATTCGACGTGGTGTCCGGCGGCCTAGCGATTCGCGGCGTTGTCGACAGTCTGTCGGCCTACCGACACGAATCGGCCGCATATTTCGCGACTGTGCGAAACAGGACTGCATGGGTTTCGTCCGGATGTCATCATGCGCGCTGTTGAGAGGTGAGCGGTGAGGCAAATCCTGATCGTAGCGGTAACGAGCTTGGTGTGCGTGCTGGGCGTGAGCGCACAACAACGCTATGTCGACACGCAGAAGTCCACCTTAATGATTCACATCGGCAAGACGGGCGTATTCTCAGGTCTGGGACACGAGCACGAAGTGCGCGCGCCGATTCATAGTGGTGCGGCAGACACCGGCTCGCATCCTACGGTTGAAATCCACGTGGATGCGCGGGAGCTGCGCGTGATCGACAAGGACGCTTCCGAGAAAGATCGCGCCGAAGTGCAGAAGACGATGCTAGGCCCGGAAGTACTCGACAGCGAAAGTCATCACGAGATCGTTTTCAAGTCGACAGACGCGGAATCTGCCGGTCAGGGGCAGTGGACGCTGCGTGGGAATCTTACCCTGCGCGGGCAGACGCGACGTGTAACGATACAAGTGACGCTGAAAGACAGCCGCTACACCGGCGAGACCACCGTTAAGCAGACTGACTTTGGGATCAAGCCTCCCGGAAAAGCGGGTGTCAGAGCCAAAGACGAGGTAAGAATCGAGTTCGACGTGTGGCTGGCGTCATAGGCGCGCGGAGTTCCGTTAATGAAGCACGGCTTGCGGACTCTAGTTTCGGCTAGTCCAGTCTCGCCGATGGCAGAAAAATAGGGCTCCTAGAACTCTCCTCTACCGTGATCCAGCCCTCCTGCCTGGTTACACCGAGAGCAGTCGGCCGAAAAACGACCTATAGCGACAGAGTGCAAGGCGAAGATCCTCGGTCGAAACATCGTCACCGCGGTCCCAATGACTCTCGAGCTTCGCTCTTTGAGTCACGAACATTTCAACCAAGCGTTTCATCGCTGCTGCAACAGGACTATCTGCTTGCTCCACGACCTGTCACGAGGCTCGTCGACAAAACTCGCTTGGATTGCATCCGACGACGGGGCACGAAGATCCTTCGCTTCTTCGGGCACAAAGAGCGGCGTCCCCTGCTCATCTTTAGGCGGAGCCGTCGCGACTCCGGTGGGAGAAGCACTGCCACTGCCGAGGTGTGAAGCAGCGACAACTCGCACCTCCGGCTGCGCAGCGACACCCTCCAAAGTCGCCGTAGCTAGCTCTGCGTCCGTCTCTTCTTCTTTTATCTTTTTGTCTTCGTCCACGGTATCGTCTCCTTTTCGTCTTTGGCACTTCCAACGATCTAACCCGTATCTTCAATTCTGAACCGAGGTTTAGGATGCTGCCTTCGCACGAGCCAGTTCTGGCTCGCCAACCGGTTCCTCAAAAAGTGTCCGGTAGTGAATTTATTGCCTGGCGCAATTATTCTCGCTACCGGACTCATCTTGGTCTCCTCTGAAACAAATTGAATTTCGGATGAAGGCTACGTTTTATCGCCGAGATCAATCGCGGCCTGTACTCGGTTTTTCGGAAGGTCCACCATTTTTCGTGCTCGTTTCCTTAGGTCTTTCCCTATACGGCGGACGTGTTTCACTCCACGGCTCACACCTTCGGCGAAATCGCTTCGCAGTTCCTCTCCAGGTTTAGATGCAAGCAGTAACGCAGCTAGGGCACCGACTCCTACACCTAAAATAAACGTTAGAATCGTTCCTGGCCCGTCAGTTCTGGGCATCTTCAGTCTCCCTTCCCAAGCAGTTGAGCGGCGCAGTCCTGAAATTGCTTTTAGGAAGAAGAGGACCAAGTCGTGATCAGGCTTCTTCCGTTTGGATTGTTAATAGCTGCTGACACCGACCGACGCCTCACCTACGCCCGGCGTCAGAGCCGGAACGACAAATCGTTTCTCTCGAGGAGCCGGAATTTCGGCATCAGATGAGATGGGATCATTTTCTAAAGCAGACCTCAGCGCGTAGGCTTGAACCCTCTTCGCGCCTTCGTAGAGGCCTTTCGCGATGGCGAGGAAGGTGAGAAGAGAAACGAAAAGTGCGAGGTACCCAAGAACAAAGATCACAAACGCGGCGATCATTAGCAATGGGACATTAAAACGAAGCAGAAGAGCCACAGGCGACCTCCTAGGATTGTGCATTCCGAATCCCAATGAAAACGCATACGAGCTCGCCGCGGATACCTCTTCGTGTGCGAGGAGCACTGCACTGACAAGAGAGTAGTCAAAGTGAATACAGGCGTCTGTCCCGTTGTGAACACTTTTGCACCGTGTTTCACATTCTTTGTTCCATGCGATTTCTGTGGGATGGAAGGCAACAGTCGCTGCGCCCCAAAACGGCCGCAGTAAGTTCTAACATTTCAAAGGCGAGAACGGGCCGCAGGAACGCGCAACGCGACGGAGTCAGAGTGCCTTTATGCTTGCCAGTGCGGCCCTCTCCATAGACTGTTCCCTTTTCACCCCATGCTTTTTCAGTACGCGAAACGGAGGATGAGCGCTCGGACGAATCATGGTCAGTCGGGTTGGCGGGTGAATGTCCGTGTCCAACGACGAGGGAAGGAACGTGTCTAGAAGTGAGGGAGGTCTTAAGTCCCTGGGATTTGGGGAGGTGTTCGCCTCAAAACTATCGGTCAGCAGCACCGCGGAGGCGGGCTCTGCCCGAAAGTCCGCATTTGCCGGCGCTATCTACACGCAAGGCGAGGCCGAAGAGGAAGCGGCGGTTGCGATGTTTGGCCCCAGTAACTTCTTTGACGAACTACGGTGGGGAAAATCCACGGCACTGCAGTTGATTGTCAGTGGCGACTTACTGAGAGACCGCGGTGCGTCGTTTCGAAAAGTCATTTTGACGCGCATTGATAAGGTGTCTTGAATTGAACAGTATTCCCAAGTTAATGCTCGCACCATTAGATCCCCCTGACCATCGATACGGTAAATACAGTCGGAAGGAGAACCGAGATGGCTCAAGCTCTTTCTCGGCGACTACCAGCGTCAGAAACCCATGTGCTCAAAATGCTGTCCCAGGGTGCACCGGTCCTGGAAATCTTAAACGAGCTCTGCAACTTTATTGATGCTAGGTCGCCCGGAGTCATCCCCACAGTTCTTTTGCCAAGTCGCGACGGCCATCTTCGCCTTGCGGCCGGCCCGAAAGTTCCCAAGCTCTGGAATGAAACGTTCACCGGTTTGAAAATGCCCTCCCATCCCAGTTTCCACAGGAGCAGACGACAGGAAAAATCCGGCCCGGTTCCCGGCATGACCAGCAATCCCACGCTTGCAGCGTGCTGCGACTTGGCTCTTAGTGGAGATATTCAAGCGGCATGGTCGGCACCCATATTGTCGAAAGACGGAAAAATCCTGGGAGCTCTGGTCTTATTTTATCCAACACCCCATTCTCCAGGCGAATTAGACCTGGAACTGATGGAACAGGCTATAAATATAGCGGCGATCGCGATCGGATGTCATCGTAATGAAGAAGAGCTGCGCGAGTTTTCAAGACGGCTTTATCAGTCTCAAGACGAGGAGCGCCGCCGCATTGCGCGCGAGCTGCACGACAGCACGGGACAGAAACTTGCCGTCCTGGCAATGAACTTGTGGATGGTACGAGGAGCGATTCCAACGCCTCCGCCTGAACTTGAAGAGCTCCTCTTGCAGTGCGCATCTCTCATTACGAGCATCTCAGACGAACTCCGGACCCTTTCCTACCTGCTTCACCCGCCCATGCTGGATGAACGCGGCTTAAACACAGCAATCCAGTGGTACGTTGACGGAATTAACCAGCGCAACGGTCTGCATGTGGAGGTGGAAATACCTCGACAATTACGCCGGATGTCAGAAAAAGCTGAGCTTGCGATCTTCCGCATCGTGCAAGCTAGTCTCACAAACGTTCATCTCCATTCCGGCGCCACTGAGGCCAAGGTCAAAATCGAGCAGAACCTCGATGGACTCATCGTAACGGTCAGTGACGAAGGTCAAGGAATACCCAACGGAGTGCTGGATCATTCGTCGCGAACAAAGACCATTGGCGTTGGCATCACCGGCATGCGAGAAAGAGTTAAACAGCTAGGCGGCTACTTGGAGATTGAGACTAGTGGCAACGGCACAAAACTGAGAGCCACCATCCCCAGCAGTCATTTTCGAACCATTTCGTCGGACGCTGCGGCCGTAGGGGCATGCTAAGTCTGCTGATTTCTGCACGTAATCGGCACCTTTCCGACGAACAGGACTTCCAGATCCGGCTTTCCGCTGGCGGCGGCAGTTTGGTTCCCACGAACAGAGCAGCTCCGCAGAGTGCGCCACCAACCTAAGGCGTCGCTGTTGGCAAATCCTCTTATCGCGCGACAGACATTGGTAAGGAGCGACGTATGAAAGATATGAACAAGTTGGCTGCGCACCTTGGTGGTTTCTCTTCAGGAACCGACCTGGGCGGCAAGGTGTCGCGCTATCGGGCAAAACAGAACATCTACACACAAGGTGCGCCTGCTCATACGCTTTTTTACATTCAAGAAGGAGGAGTGCGACTCACTACCCGAACGAAGCATCAACCATCAGCAGTTACCGCGATCCTGGGCGCGCATGATTTTTTTGGCGAGCTTTGCCTCGCGGGCTATCCCCTTTCTCACCTGTCAAGTGAAACGCAAGTGCTAAAAGTCCAACGCGACAGTGCATTCGTGGGCCACATAAATTCCCATTGCTTGGTAACTCCAGGTGTACAATCCCGGCGGTTTCACATGGACAGCGAATACGACCTCTTCGAAATTTTCCCTGACGGCTCTGCTCTTTGGCGTCACACGGTTACCGGTCGCGAGGAAGCGATTCAAAAGTTACATTAATTTTCTATGCAGACCGCGAATGAAGTGCGCCTTATTCACCTCCCGACCAATACGCTGATAGCTACGATGAACGCTCGCGTCGATGGTAAGAGCACAGACTCAACGGCAGGCTAATGTCGACCATCGCATCGAAATACACTGAAATCCCGATAGCGTGTTGTTCGACGCCCTACATACTGCCAGGAGAGGATTTGAGTCGATGGCAAGCTGGGCGTTGGCCTGTAAGAACTGCCGCGCGGTTTTCACTTATTCCCAGATACCCGACACGCTGGCCGACTACTATATCCCCACGCGGCCCGAGTTCCCGCCCGAAGGTTTGCGATGTGAGTGCCCTAATTGCGGTAGCAAATCCACCTACCAGGGAAGCGACCTCACGTTTCAGCGAAGGAATTCTTGACGATATAAGGTCCTGCGAGTCATGCCGTGCTCTGTTCAACGCGTTTGCCGATGACGTAGATCGTCGTGCGTATGAGTTTGAGCACCGAAACTGACAAAGGCAGCGTCCATGTCGGACCATCTTGCTTGCAAATAGGTTTGAGCACCAACTATTGCACGAATCGTTCCTCCTCGCGAGTCTAGTAACGAGAAGAAGTCCGGTATAGCCACCAAGAAAATGAGGAAGAAGCATGGGCCGTGAAATGGTTTGGCTCAGTCAGGAACGATTTCAAGGCGGGGTTGCTCTGTGTGCACATGGGTATTCTCCCTCAACTCCTCTCGTGGGCAGATCCATCGAAGAAATGAAGAGGCGATATGACATGGAACGCGATAAAGAGTTCACGTTTGCGCGGGGTATCCAAGAGCGAAAACCCGCTCCACCAAAAGAACAGTCCCGTCAGGCGCAAAAGCGCGCATCCGAATGAACATTTCCACGCTGAACAGATTTTGTGTCTCGCGTGGAGCGATCGGAGCCGTTTTCGCCGCTGCAATTCCGCCTACAAAGCGCGTACAAGCCAAACGACCAAACAGATAATCACTAGAGTCCCTATCAAGCCGTATCCCAACATTGTAGCCTCCACTGAGTACGAGTTCCTCGGATTCAAATCAGACAAAAGAGTTTGCATCACAGACCTCGCGGTGTATGTTCTGTTCCGCACACAATCCGTTTTTTCGCGCATTATCTTCGGTCCGTAAGGCTGAACTCTCGCATGACTCAGGTTATGAATCTCAGAATGTTTTTCGGTGTGGCTTGGCTATTGATTGGCCTTGCATGGGGATACTGGTCACTCAGTAGGAACGAAAATGCTGGCCTGCGACGTTCCGGTACGTTTCTGCTGTTGGGGAGTCTCGCGCTGATTTTCTCGTTCCTCTGCAAATGACCAGGTCGGCCTCACTCCTCTCCCTGCTATCATAACCGGCTTGCAATGTCCGACCGCGTATGTTCTCTTTGAATATCACGCCAAGGCCGCGACGGAATACGTCCAGTCCACTAACAAACTATCGCCGCTTGTGGGGCAGCATGAGGCGTTTGCAGAAGCTAAGAAGAACAACGACGAGGCGCACTTTAAATGCCTTATCGCCCGACAAGCCTTAGAAAAGCACCGGGGAAGAAAATGCGTGTCGTGGTCGCGAATCCAGCCCAGGGTAAACGGCGGGAATTCAGATCAAGAAGGCTGCCCACCGCGTGAAGGCAGCGCGCTAGAATCTCATCAGCATCTCATCATGAAGTCCTCCCTGCCCTCGCTGCCTTACCGTACCAATTCGTACCGATTAGCTGAGTGCGTATGTTACGACGCCAATCCACGAGACCTGTGAGATGTCTTGATTGAACGACCCCTCCATCCAGGACGCGTGTCGCAGTGCATCTGATGGCTACGACGGAGCCGAAGCCTTGTAGGAGATCTTCCAAAATGCCTTCGAGCGCGAAGTTCTTCGCGCATCTGCCGAATTGTCCCCACCTGTTAGTCGGCGTCCAGAGGAACGCCGCGAGAACCAGCGCCTCTTTCAAGATTTCGACGGTCATGTCATTGTCTATCATCGCTTGATTCTCGCTATTGTCTTCCTAGAAAAACAGGTGCACGCAAACTGTACCGGGCCCACGTTTTCCACACATTCCCTGGTACGACTCGTTCATCTCGACCCCAGAACCTTTGGAATCTTCGTCTCGCCATGAAACCTACGTTGCGTAGGTAAAGTCCCGCATGCTACAAACGGTGTATGAGCGACGTGCTAGTTAGGTCTCGTTGCCCGGAAACCGAATGCGCCAATCGGAACGAACAGAGCCAGCAGTTTAACCACAACCGACTTCAGAGAATGTTGCATTACGATGAAGAAATCAATTTTGTCGGCGCAATCTGCGGGCATACGTGGCGTCTTTCAAAAACAGAAAAGGAGCGACTTCGAAAGATGCTCGAGAGCATTCCACAGGAATAGTTACCAATTCTCTATGCCCGCGAGTCCTCCTCACGTCGCGGACCAAGGCGCCAAAACTATCAGCGTTCGCGAAATCACTTCTGTTCAAGGCACACAACGATATGACTTCCTCGAATTAAAAAGTCGCGGCGTTGTGATTGTTTTTGATTCCGCAGATGGAGGCCAGGATCGGTGCGACTATGGAAGCTCGAAAGCATTCCAGGATGGTTCGTTATCCGAGGCCGCGTTCTGGCAACCATGGCTCGTAGATGTGAGCCGTGCTAGATTTGACAGCGCGCATGCTTGCTGGCTTTATAGGCCTGTTGTGTATGTGGATGCGGAACCGCAGGCTGGCATGAAATGAAGCGTCGCTTCGAATTGCAGTGTCACAAAAAGTGTGCATCTCAAATTTGCGCCGAACACCCAAGGAACGGAAGCGAGAAACTAGATATTTCACGGTTTCGGATAATGATTGATTCGACCGTCTTCACGGGCAATTCATCCTGAATCGAGGCGAGTCCTATGTCCAAGACCTTTAAGCGCGGCGACCACGTTGAATGGAACTCGGAAGCCGGCAGAGTTCGTGGCGTAATCGTCAAGAAGGTTACTTCCCCCGTCCGGTTCAAAGGCTATGTGCACCATGCCTCGAAAGACGAACCTCAATACATCATCAACAGTGAAAAGACCGACCACGTGGCAATTCACAAGGGGCAAGCGCTAAAACATATAAACGCTAAAAAGGAGATGAATCCAAAGAAAACAAGAACAAGAAGAAAGACGAGATGACTCGGTAGTCAAAAAGAAGGTTACCACACTATGCAACTTTTATTCTCTCTTCTGAGTGTCGTCCTGGACGAGTAACGAACCACTTTCGCGTAGTGTCTATCGCAGTGGTTAGACCCTCAGTCTAAACCAGCACAAGCAACTTTCGCGCCAACGAAAAAAAACACAAAGTGTCTCGAATTGAACAGATATCCATCTTCGCCCCTTTTATGTTGCTGCTTCAGAGGAAGTAAGGTGGGTCAACTGACTTCCGATTCCGGCTAAATTAGCTCTTACTCGTCTAACAGGGGGTTGGTATGAAAGGTCCAATCATGGCGGCCTTGGTGGTCTCGTGCGTGCTCGCGTTCGTGCAAGGCGCCCAGGCCCAGGAAGCCCCCAAAGAACACAGCATGACCGGATGTTTGAAGAATGGCATTGAACCCAACTCGTACATGATCACCGATGTCGAGGGAACGGGACCGAAGACGATCGGGATCGTGTCATCGACTGCCGACTTAGCGCCCCATGTCGGTCACAAGATCGAGATCACCGGCACGGCCGTCTCTGCTATGAAGGCGGAGAAGGAGAAGAATGTCCCGAAGGCAGAACACTATATGAAGGTGACTGCGATCAGAATGATCTCCGAAACCTGCCCATAGTAGCTCGGAGTCTCCGGGTCTACTCCGCCAGTCCGGGCCCGGAGCGATAAGCTGCTCACGGTTTCCACTGACGTGATAATTTGACTTAGCGTGCGGGGGAACGACGGAGTTTTTGGAGACTGGAACGCCGCTTTTCTCTCTCGATTCGTAATTTATTGCTGTTTAGAGTGTTCCGACAATCTGCTCCTGAAGTCGTCCGAGTACAAACGACCACCCGTCTTGCCGAGCGGATAATAAAAGATTCCTTGTCGAAGCTGTGAAACCTGCAACTTTCGCGTTAAGGAAAAAGCAAACAAAACGCGAATGTGTGTCGATGTGTACAGATATCCATTTTCGTCTCTTCTATGATGCTCCTTCGAGAAGTAAAGAGATTCAATGCTTCCTCTGACGAGTGAGGTCGAGACATGGAAACCGTATTGATCGTTCTATTGGTGTTGTTTTTGCTCGGTGGTGGGGGCTGGGGATACTCTCGTTGGCGCAGGAACTAGAATTTCCTGGAGTCAAGAGGACAGACGCGATCGCGAGGAAGTGGCTTTGAACTTTGCTCGCTCAGTGCGAGTTTTTTGGAGCACGCAGTTTGCGGCGCGCGGTGGAACCGAAGAGCGCTTTTGATACTCTGTAAGTAGTCCCTTTGCTTGGCGGCGGGCTCCAGGTGAATAGGTTTGGTCCACTTCGAGAGACCGTCGGAAGTACTCGAAATCTTGCCATTCAGCCGTCGCCAGATCACCCGCGGGCGAGAAATTCGGCGACGGAACGCTCGGATAAAAACGATGAAAGAACAGAAACATAACCAGCGCGCCCGTTTGCTTGAATGGGCGCTGCTCGCCCAAGGCAACAAGCGCATCTTTACACTTTCGTCGCCCTGCTATCTTTCGGATCAGACGTAAATGGCGGCACAAACGTGGACGCAAAACATTTGAGTCTGGCACGGCGCGCCTAGTCGATTCATCCCAGGGAGTTCCAAAACTGGAGCAAGGGTTTTGGAGCACTCCCGCCCACCGCTCTCCACAAGTTATGAAGATTTGTGCTTTGGCGTCTTACGGTTGAGCGTCGAGATAAGGCCCTCTGCTGCGGGAGGGACATGCGTCTCGTGAGCAATTACAATGTCCTTCGCTGAGATTTTCGTCCCGTAGATTCGCTCGTTTGCGTCGTTATCAGGTCGGATGGTCGAACCTTCGAGCGAAACGCCCGCGAATAGGCCGCGAGCGCGAGAATAGCTCAGGATTTCAGCACGTATCGAGACATCGGTTTCTGCCGACGCACTACGACCAACTGGTCCTGCTGCTACCGACGCATCTCCTCCGAGCTTCACCTTGCTGCTCAATATTCCATTGGCGCCGCGGTCATTCATCACGAGAAGAACAAAGTCAGTTGCTTCACCGCCGATCTGAAAGCCCACGCTGCCACCTTCAAGGGCCATCATGGAGGGTGCGCCCCAGCGGCCGTTGAAATTTTCGCCCCTGCGGCACGTCATCGCGCCGCGGCCATAACTTGCACCGACCACAAACGCAGCTTTGAGGACCGACGGGAAAATGACTACACAGTCGGCTTTATCGAGGAGATCTTGAGGAATGTCATCTGGAACATTCAAAATCTCTGTTAGCACCGTGCCGGCGTTCTTCAAACGATCCTCGTCCTTCTCTTTGTCGTCTGCCCGGCTCGTGATTGCCAGCAACAACGATGCGCTTATCGCGCAGGCGAATATCCCTTTCATACGCATAGCCATCTCCTTCAACGGATTCAACCGTTGTAATTGCCCTAGCGCGGTATGATTCCATAGCGCCGTGAGACGAATATTGACTCGATTTCAAGCCCTTCTTACCAGCCTCGCTATCAAGCAAAGGATCAAGATC
>Ga0308309_10001167_pt1 | contig 15667 bp, 15 predicted proteins | sample HubBroMetageWFT5_FD_192491 | JGI IMG/M metagenome (GOLD analysis project Ga0308309, IMG submission 192491) | Warmed and freeze-thawed soil microbial communities from the Hubbard Brook experimental Forest, New Hampshire - Hubbard Brook CCASE Soil... | ecosystem: Environmental > Terrestrial >...
TTGCCAAGCCCGGTCCCTTTGCTATCCTCTTCCATGGTGGCTCCTTGTCAGTCTGGCCCTGTGCAACGCCAACTTAACCCGAGCGGGAGCCAACGCCCAAATCTGCGAAAGATTCTTTACGTCATCCAATGATCTGCTCTTCCGTGAACCTCGACGCCTTCATCGTCCGTCTCCCGTCAGCAACGGACTCTACCCAAAACTGGAGGAGTTTGCCGGGCTCAGGTCAGCTGGATACTACTGGAAGTGATTGCAGGCTTGTGGGCGAACCTTGGCCAAGTTGCGACTGGCGTCCACGCTACCCATGCTGAAATGGCTTGGCTTAGAGGCGATGAAGGGCGAGCAGACGATTGAACTGCCGAGTCAAATGCCTTTCATCGAGGTGAGCATGCGATAGGATCGATAAGCGCGAATAGCGCACAAACCAACAAGCCCAGCTGCTTTATTGCGAAAGCCCAAAAGCCGGTCGCATAGGATCACACGCGGTGCATGTGGAATTGGCGAAAGCAGAGTTCCCGCGGCGCGAATCAACCAGCGCAATCGCCAGCCAGCTTGCTCGCGGTTCAAAGCAATAGTCTCACTAATGACTCGATCCCATTTGCGGATCAGACCAACCCATTCGTGACGGGCTGAGTGACAGACTACTGCTTTCGCGGCGTATCCTAATCGAAACCCCATGGCATTGGCCCGCCAACACCAGTCCACATCTTCCGATACGGTGCTTCGGAAGCCTCCGACCTTGTCGAATATTGAGCGCGGCACAAAGAGGTTTCCGGAGCCGGAGAACTTGTCCTCTTCGATATATTTCTTAAAGTTGAAGCCAAAGACGATTTCGTATGCCTCGGCCAGGCTAACATGTTGAGCGTTTGCGACGGTGATGACGACTTCTCCGCCAACATAGTCAAAGTGGCGCAGCGCAGCACTTCCTTCTTCCAGCCAGGTCTCGTTGGCGAAACAGTCAGAATCGATAAAGGCTAGAATATCGCCCCGCGCTATGCCAACGCCTGCGTTGCGGGCAGGGCCTGCTCCTTGCTTGACTGCTGGTACGACGCGAACATCTGGCGCGATACGCTCGACTGCGGCCACCCCGCCCACCGAGTTATTGTCAGCGACTATGATTTCAAAGCGATTCTTTGGCCAGGTTTGTCGCCGCAGCTTGATTAGGCATCTCTCCAAGTTTTCGAGATCATTATAGTGTGGAATTACGATCGAAATGAACGGCATGTGCAGATCGTTCACGATCCAAACCTCATACTGATTTTCACTTTGTTGATTTACTTTCCTCTATGCGGATAAGCGCAACAAAGACATGTCGCGCCTGGCGGGTACTGGATCAAAGCAAGTGCTCAGGCCTTCCTGTCTCGCCTCTTAGTCCGGCCCGCCAACCGCGCCACCCGGCAACAAAGACACGCCAATTGCCTCGTAAGAGGTATTCAATCAGCGTGGCGCACGAGGCAAGTACCGTCAAAGGATAGGTTAGTGGAAAGTGGTCACGCGTCAGCATCAGCTTGTTACGCTCAGTGAGATAAACCGCCAAATTTGAGCGTGATCCCAATATGTGCGAAGACCCAGTAGTGGTACCGCCAACGTGTACAACAACGGCATCGTGGGCATACCCTAATCGAAACTGTCCTCGCCGCAGCGACCAGTCGACGTCTTCGCAATAAAGAAAGTATTTTTCATTCATCGGTCCTACTGACTCGATGAACTTTCGCGTTGCGTAAGTGGTAGCGCCGGAGATCCATTGAAGTCGGCGCTCAATTTTCGCTGTGTCTGCCGGAGAGTTGGCTGGTTCGCCATATCCAATGGATGTAGAGCGGCCAATTAGGCGTAGCCACCGAGCCCCACCGCGCATCTGGATGGTTTTGCTGACACTATCGACTATCCGACAGCCAACCAGTCCAAAGCCCCCGTTTTCGGCATAGCTAACGAGTATCTGCAGTGCCGAATCCTGCGGCTGGGTGTCGGGGTTCAATATCCAGACGCCACGCCAGTGTTGCTCTTTGCTTAGGCAGCTAAGAGCAAGATTGATAGCGCCAGCATATCCAAGATTATCTCCAGCATCGATCAGCAGGACCGACTGGCCACCCGGGAAGACTACGCGGTCATACCGAGATAGGGTTTTTCCCGCGTATTTCGGATTTGCAACTGGAGCTGGCCCCAAGTTCGCCGCAGCTTCGGCGCAATATGTCTTGGATAGTGTGGCTTTGAGTCGATCGAATGCAGTTGCTCCTCCATTCTCGACGACAATTACTTCGAAAGCAGCAAACGACCCACGCTGCAAACTGGCCAAACAAGTCACAATATCCTCTGGCCGACGAAATGACACGATCACAACCACGACCGTGTTATTTGGCCTGTCGGACTCGGAATTCACACCTGTAGACATCCCGCACCTGACTAAAGTTCAATTCAAAAGAAGCTTACAATTAATTCGACTGTTGACGACGAGCCGCTTCTCACGCGAGTGGGTGCGGGGCAACTCATTTCGGATCCTGCATACGATGCAAGGCAATGTTGGAACATTGTATGTGCAATCAGGGACCGAACAGCGCAATTTCGGTTTCACGGAGATCACCAGGAGCCGGTGCCGCCGCGGTGCCGCTAGCATAACGCCGTTCGCGATCAGCAAGCAGACGAATGCCGAGCGGCGGAGCATAGTGCAGTGGTGCATCAATCAGTGCAAAAGGTATGCCGCGCTGGAGAAGAGCCCTCATCAACCGGCCCGACGACTTAACAAGCCGGGCAGGATCACCCGCGACAAAGCAGGCGGCCGGGACTACGCACTTGAGCCATTTGACGCGGTACAGCGCAACCATAGGACCATCCGCATCTTCCAACACAAGTGCCTCGCAGCCATAGCCGAGATGAGTCTTTACCGAGCCGCGGGTTTCGGCAGTAAGCTTACTCGCTGCCTCGGACGTAAAGGGGCGCACAATCGAGTTACCTACTTTAACCGCTGAAGTTGCGTCAATGATGAGTGTCCCAGCAGTGTAGGGCTTGAAACCAAAGGCCTCGACGCTCCGAACGGTATGCGCAGCTGGAGAGACGTTAAGATATACAGGTTCTTTAGCGCGTACCGCCCGCTGGTGCATGAGCGTGGCGAACACGCGGTATCGAGAGCGCAGATACCAACTCGACAGATTGCTGCGGATCACACCATCGATCTTGGCAGTCAAAAGGAGGAGCACACCTTCGAGGCAGCCCTCGACCTCGAGACAATATCCGTATCGTGGATAACCCTCCACAGCAGGCCGGCTGGTAAGAGTATCAAGCGCGGTTTGCCAATATTCGAGCGTGCGGCGTGGAAACCCTTCGGCAAGAAGTGCGCAAAGTTCAGAGATATCCGTGTCGTCGATTTGTCGAAATAGCATTCAGCGAGCACCGCGTTGCTGTGACTCATTTACGGTTATGTACATATTCATGTGCTGACGCACTGAGAACCCGCCTGGACCAATGTCGGCACCAAGGGAGGCAGCAGACACCGCGAAGCTCAACGGCGTCGAGCCATTGGTGAGGGCGACCAAGTGCTGGAGAAGCTTAGTGTCGGCACGAGAAAGTAACTTGCCACGCAGTGGAATATGACCACGGCGAACACCGACGAAACGACCAGCAGCGCGTAACCATAGATCATCGCCAGTTCCCCATAGAGAAAGCCATGTAATGGACCGCCAACTTTGCCGTAATCGCCCTAGTTCAGCGGAGAGACTTAACGTAGCGCTTACTTTCAGAGACCATTCTAAAGCTGACCGCGCGCGAACGCCGCGCCATGGACTGAATATCGAACTCACGATCGGTACGATAGGACCATCGGTGCCGTAACCACGCACTCGGAGGGCAGATCCCTGGATCAGAGCTGTAAACCGTCCGATACCCGCTCTTGCGCAGCATCCGAAGTGTCGTTGAGTCATATTCACCAAACGGCAGCGCCGCCGAGGTTATGTCGTGCCCCAGTACTCTTTCGATTGCGGCCTTGGACTGAACTATCTCCTGCGCTAATGCGTCGGCACCGAGGCCTCTCCAAGGCACGTGCCTGATACCATGGCTGCCGATTTCAAACGCTTTTGCATCGAGCGTTCGGAGATCGTCTTCTGTTAAGTAGCCCCGCTGCCCGATTCGTCCGGAGCAGGGAAAGAAAATTCCAGGCAACCCGCAATCGGCTAGCATTGGTGCTGCAATGTCGATGTCGCTACGATTGCCATCGTCGAAAGTGGCAACGATTTGAATGCGTGCCGATGAGGCGGCCTCTTTGGCTCCCCTAATAAACTTGCGGAACTGCACTTCTGGTACCCAATACAGCCGCTCGTCCGCAGACACGTGATTCGGGGGCGGTCCGATTCCGTGAAATGTAACAAAAAGCTCAGGGAGCATTGCAGCCTTTGATTTATGGCGCCCGAATGCAGCGCGCCCACTTGCCCGATCAGCGACCTTGCGGGGGGCGTAACGAAAGCTCCAATGCTGCCGCACTGGTGTGGTATCGGCTCTCTCGTATCTCCCTGCTCCAGCGCAGGCTAACCAACGAAATTCTCTAACGCGCAATCAACGCTTCGCGTTCCATTCCTTCCTTTTGAATGACCCAGACCGATGGTGAAGGAAAGGCAATGATCTTTAACTTTTTCCATTCATTGAAGATTCGACTGGCATTCTCTCGCGCGACATGAGCCAGCGCAGCCACGTCGTTCTTTCGAAACTTACGCCTAATGATCTGCAAGTCTGGCGGCGCGGCGGTGTCTCCCAGGTATTCAGCAAACTGAAGTAGGGCCCGCGCCACACGCGCCTTGGCTGGAAGAAAGCTGTCGGCTGCAGTTTTGTCATTCGCCTTTCGCAGGTGCGCGGCGATGGCAACGACAAGGTAGGTTTGCATCTCGGGCAGTTCATGCATGCATTCGGAGAACGCACGACGAGGGACAAAGGTGAGGCGGCATGGCGTTACTGCCTGCACTGTAGTTGGTTGCGGCAATCCATCTATCAAGGGAATTGCGCCAATGATCGAACCCGGTCCGAGAAGCTCGAGGATTCGCTCATCGCCAAGATGGGTAGTTATGCTCCCTTTCAGCAACCCGTGTTCGAGCCAGTAACAGCCATCTGGCGTGGTCCCCATTTCAATGAGCGTCTTTCGCTCCGGTAAATCGATCGACAATGCTCCTTCCAGCAACCTTGAGGAACATTGGCGTGGCAACCGTGTGAGGCGATTGTGACTAGCAATGCGTACTATTCGATCAGACGTCGCGATTGGCGATTTGCTTTGAAAGGAAGGCGTCCGGAAGATATACCCCTTGCTGTGGCGCTCTACCCAGTCACTTGCACACGTTCTCATGACGACATCCTCTCCCCGTCTGGAGACGCAACCATTGACTGCGGACGGAGACAGAGCTTTGACAAAGTCAACGCGCTGCTGAGCCCGTATCGGAAGGGAGTGCCCCATCCACCAAGTGGTCGTATTTTATACGGATGTCTTTGATGGGCCTGCCTTCAATAAAGGCTCAACGATTGCTCTTAGGGAGTAATCCCGAGGGCGCATACTGGGTAATGACCGGCAGCTGGTGTCAGTCAAGCCGACCTGGGTGATGGCAAATGCCTTCCCGCCGGTACAGCTCGATAATTCTGGGTTCGCAATGCAGGCCATCGGAACGATGCGGATCTTCTTCTCGGCTGATTAGTGCTGCCGGGTCGCCCGCCGGATGTTCTTCACAAGCCGCTCGGACGGCGAACTTGTAAGACCCGATTTCTGTCTCATCTCCGCCCTCGTAAGGTTATGATGAGCCGGAAATCCTCTCTTCCTCAATCCGCTAGATCTGACCCAATCGCGCTGACGCGAAACAAAGGCCTGCCCGTCGAGGCAACGGCATTTTTCAAGTTTGGGTTCGGCCGGGATCGGCCAGCCCTTGGACTGAGGAGAGCCTAGGGCGGGCCACGGACTGGCGGCAAGATTCCTTTGAGGTGCCGGTGGCCGAGATTGGCCTGATGGCGTTGTGGTGTCGACGCCGGATCCCGATCAAGACCTCGGCCTCATGTAGCACCAGAATTTGGCTGCGCCTTGCGATCGCTACTTTTATCGCAGTGACGCCTGCAACAGCGTACATCGTCGTTGGGCAGAGGATTTTCGACGTCAAACTATTTTTCGAGGCGCGTGACGTAAGTCACACGCTCACTGGCCAGAAGTCGTTTACGTTCGCATAAGGTGGAAAGCATCTTGGCGGTACGCCGTGGTGCTACTTGGGGATGGTGCCTCGGCGCCTTTATTCGAGAGGCTACATGGACGGAGTATCTGCACCGGGTGAGCTGGGGCGAGTGACAGCCCTGCCCAAGCAAATGGTCGTCGATAGCAGCGTCCAGGCGATCTATCCAAATCCACGTCCTAGCGCGAGCATCGCTCGAGGAGGAATACTTCAGCGGTTAGTCTCCAACGCTCAGCTTGGGTGTGTGGCGGCTATTGTTCTCGCCAATTTCCTTTTTGCTGGGCAATCGGGCTCACTTTCTAGTGGACTATTGTTTCATGGCGTCCTGATTATATGCGGATTCGCGATATTGGTGAATCATTGGTCAAGACGACAAGAAACTTCGGGCGCTAGTACCCTAGTTGGAGTGCTTACAGAGCGAAGCGTCCAAATTGCCACTCTCGTTTCAGTCGCCACAATGGTAGCCATCGAGTTTACGGGCGTGCCTTGGGAGCTTCTTTGGCCGGCGCGAACTTTTGTATTGCTGTTGATAGTCGGGTGCGGGGGCGCCGCTTTTCTGGCTTTCGCTAATTGGCTTGCGCGCGACACGGTTGCCCGATGCGTCGTCGTCTTCGGCGATGGCAAACCAGCATTTCAACTTGCTGAGCAAGTCAGATTGAAGATGCCGAGAACAAAAGTATGCCTGTACCCAACGAGTCAACTGGCTGCGCCCACGGAGCTCATGCAAACTTCAACAGCAGGTCCGTGTCACGCGGATTCCAAACTCGTAGAGTTGGGACCTGATGTCGCGATCATCAGTTCGGAGGTGAGTGACCACAAGGCCATAGCAAGTATGACGTCGCAATTGGCGCCACTCCCCATTGATGTGCTGATTCATACACCGCAAAGCGGACGCTTCGGACTTGGGCCGATGGTTACCTTTGCGGCTATGCCCTTTATCCGGCTTTATCCGAAACCACTAGGAGCTTACCAGCGGGTTATGAAGAGAGCACTTGATATCGCCATGAGTTCCGTGCTGCTAGCTCTCCTCTCGCCAGTCCTGTTGGCTGTGGCTCTGCTTATCAAATTTGATAGCCGCGGGCCCGTATTGTTTCGGCAACCGCGGGCAGGCTTGGGAGGGTCACACTTCACGATTTTCAAGTTTCGGAGTATGCACACTGAAGCCACGGACTTGCTAGCGGACCGGGCAACCGTCGAAAACGATCCTCGCCTGACAAAAGTTGGCGCATGGATACGCAAGTGCAGCATCGATGAGCTGCCTCAATTGTTCAATGTATTGTTCGGCAGCATGTCACTCGTGGGGCCACGACCTCATGCTATGAATGGTTATCGCTTCTGTCGCCTGGTCGGCAACTACCACGCGCGGCATCGCGTCAGGCCTGGAATAACAGGCCTCGCTCAGGTACTTGGCTGGCGAGGACCGACGGATACGCGGGTCAAGGTCGAGCAACGAGTCGCCAATGATCTTTACTACATTTCCAATTGGTCGCTGACACAGGACCTTATAATCATTGGGCGCACGATTTTTGCCATTTGGGGAAAGAATGCATTTTGATAAAGCTCCTGTCCGCTCCGTTGGCGCCCAATCTTGACAACCCATTTAGAAAGAAGCGCTTCGCATTCTTTCGGAAGCTTGTTGATGAAACACTAGCCGAGCATCGCCACTGCCGAATACTGGATATTGGCGGGTCGGCTGACTATTGGCAGGCCTATGCACAGGACGTAATGGCCGATCCAAGAGTTTCTATTTCACTGCTAAATGTTTCCTTTCCAGATGCGAATGATGATTCGCCGTCCGATTGCAAATTCGAGCGCATAGTAGGGGACGCTCGATTTCTAGAAGGCATCTCAAATAAATCATATGATATTGCCCACTCAAATTCTGTCATCGAGCATGTAGGAAGTTGGACAGACATGTGCGCGATGGTGGAGCAAGTACGTCGCGTGGCGAGGCTCCATTACGTACAGACCCCTTATTGGGGGTTTCCTGTCGACCCTCATAATCGGACTCCATTTTTTCATTGGTTTCCAGAGCAGTTTCGGTATCGCCTGGTTCTTAGTCGCGACCTCGGTTTCTGGAGCCGCGCCAACAATGTTGATGAAGCAATGAGAAAGGTTCAATCGAGCTACTTGCTTGATCGAAGGCAGTTCGCGGCGCTCTTTCCAACCTCATCGATATATAGCGAGATTATGTATGGAATGACGAAGTCTCTTATAGCAGTCGGCAAAGACGGAACGAAGAGAAGCGCGGAGTCAAACACTCGCCGACTCAGAATCTAGCCGAGGCTTTGCACGTGGAGTTGTCAAAGCGCTAAAGCGGTGCACTACCTGCAGCCCGGCAAATGGCACCAAAATGGGGAATTTACCCCCCATTCCGCCTCTCCCGACACGCTTGCCGTTGACTCGATCAATTGTGTCGCACCCAGCCCAGCGCACGCGATCATGCCAGTGGCGACTGGATCCTCCGTTCCAGGTCAGTCGCGATGGTGTTGAGGTGCTTTGTCCTCATGATACTGACATGCGTGCCACTGACACTGACGACCGAGGTGTGGGGCGCAATCGTCCGCCAGGCTCCTGCAAATTGGCGCCGATTGAGTATCGGCTGAACCTTCGCTTCGTACAGGACAACGGGGTCCGGGTAGGGTTTAGCCCAATATTCAAATGCCGCGTCGTACAACCTCTGCATGAACAACTGGTGCTTCACAGGATAACGGCCAAAGTCCCAAATTTCCTTTCGCACGGCCAGATCAAGACCTGCCGCAGAGTTTGGCGAGCCGTAGCCTCGACGCCTGGAGAGAATCGGCCTCACGAACAGTCGCATGAATGCCGCCGATGCCGATGTCCTTCCCTCGACAGGATCATGGAGGACCCAGCGGGGCAAATTGGCTACCGACTGCACAACACATCGCGGATGCCAGGCGGGCAGGTCTGCGCCCGTGTTCTCGGGCGCACCTTCGATGGCGGCAACAAGCCGAACCGTTCGTCCCTGGCTGCGCAGGTTGACGGCAGTCTCCAACGCGACCGCTGCACCAATCGACCAGCCGCCCAGGTAAAAATCTCCGTCGGGTTGAAACTTATAGAGCGCTCGTGCGTAGTAATCACCAATACCTGACAATGAATTGCCGAAGTCCTTGTCCGCCATTTTCTTTGGCGGCGCCTGCAGACCGAAAAAGCGTGTCTTTGGCATCAACGCTGCAAGACGGGTATATTCTGGCCCGGCCACACCAGATACTGAATGGATACAGTAGAATGCTGGAAGCGTTAGTTCGTCTGTGTGCGCCGCATCGTTGAGCGGGAGAATGACATTCTCTGCGTTACGATTTGCCAAGGCGAACAGAGCCACCAGTCCGCCGGCTCTTAGCGGCCCAGCTTTACTTGACATATCATTCATTCTGGCGGCTCCCGGATGTTAAACCACAGTAACAGCCATAATCGACCAACGCTTTTGCCTAAGCGTTCCGTGTGACCGCTGGAAAAGTTCACAACGCATTGTGCCTCGTGCGCCCAATAGCAGCCCGGACTCGACGAGCGCTCGGCCGAAGGAAACCACCCACAACAATTGATCAAAGTTTAAACCAGTCGGACAGAGTATGCCGTGATTTATGTCACGTCCCATTCTCACTCGACATCCACGCTGATTATCCGAAATAGTCAGGGGCAGGTCGCTCCGCAGATGGATTTTACCTTCTATAATCGCCTCACCTGATGTATTCCGGTTCACACCTCAACGGTGACTTGGCCTCGCTGCCTGGGAGCCTTGGTATCGCAACTTCGTCACCGTCAGCCATCCTCTTATTTGTGCAAGAGTTTCAACCAATGTCTATTCGCACAGTCGTCCTCGATCAGGTGAAGCTGGTAGCAGAGCACCAGCAAAAGTCGCTGCAGCCGCTCCTCGACACGTTGCCGCTGCTCGACTCCGGCCTCGACTCGCTCTGTATCGCTATCATCGTGGCCAACCTCGAGGAGGAACTCGGCTTTGACCCGTTCGGCAGCGGCAACACCGTCATCATACCCCAGACGCTCGGTGAGTTTATCGGCCTCTACGAGAATGGCGCTGCCTAACAGCCGCCGCGCGCTACTCGACGTCGCGCTCGCCGCGGGTGGCGCCGGACGGACGATCAGCGATCCGATGCATTGCGTCGCGCTAGCTGATCTTACCCACTCGACCAACGTCGCTGTTCCGCTCGAGTCGTTGCACGGCCGTTCGGTGCTGCTGCTCACCGAACCGCAGCTTCCCACCGTGCTCGCCCTGCTGGCGCTCGATGGCGTCGCCCGCCGCGTGTCGCTCGGCCTGCCCGACCTCAAGGAAGCGGACCTGCCGCAGGTAATCGCGGACAGCGGTGCCGACTTCGTGCTGCGAGACGATGTTCTACGCTCCACCCTGGAGGCAGACCCTGCGGCGCCTCATGCGCGCGACGTCGACACCGAATGGATCCTGTTTACATCGGGCACGACGGGCGCGCCCAAGATGGTGTCGCACACCCTGCTGAGCCTGACGGGCCCGCTCGACGACGGGCTGGCGGTGGGGGCGGGGCCGGTGTGGAGCACCTTCTACGACATCAGGCGCTATGGCGGGCTGCAGATCCTCTTGCGTGCCCTGTTGGGTGGTGGGTCGATGGTGCTGTCGAGCGCCGCGGAAAGTGTCGGTGATTTCCTGACTCGCGCCGGCAAGAATGGTGTAACTCACATCTCAGGCACGCCCTCGCACTGGCGGCGCGCGCTAATGAGCCAAGCGGCAAGCCGTATGGCGCTAAAATACGTGCGCCTGTCGGGCGAGATATCCGACCAGGCAATCCTCGACAACCTCAAGGCCGCCTTCCCGCAGTCCGACGTGGCGCACGCCTTCGCCTCGACCGAGGCGGGCGTGGGCTTTGACGTGCGCGACGGGCTCGCGGGCTTTCCCGCCTCCTATATCGGCATGCCGGGCGCCAAGGCCGAACTCAAGGTCGAGGAAGGGACGTTGCGCATCCGCTCGCTGCGCACAGCCTCGCGTTATCTCGGCGGCAGCGCGCGCGCGCTCGGCGACCGGGCGGGCTTCGTCGACACCGGCGACATGGTCGAACGCCGCGGCGACCGCTATTATTTCCTCGGGCGCCGCGAGGGCACGATCAATGTGGGCGGGCAGAAGGTGTATCCCGAGGAAGTAGAGGCGGTTTTGAACCGCCATCCTGCGGTGCGGATGTCGCGTGTGTGGGCGCGCAAGAGCCCCATCACGGGCGCGGTGGTCGCGGCCGACATCGTACTCAGCGAACCTGTGGCCGAATTCGCACAGGTGCGCGAAAGCCTGCTGCATTTCTGCCGCGCAGCATTGTCGGCCCACAAGGTGCCGGTCACGCTTCGTGCGGTGACCTCGCTCCTTGTCGCAAGCTCCGGAAAATTGTCGCGTCGCGATGGATAGGACCGTCGTCGTCACTGGCGCGAGCCGGGGACTGGGGCTTGCCATGGCGGCGACCCTCGCACGCTCCGGTTATGGCGTTGTCGCGATCGCGCGCAAGGAAAGCGAGGGGCTCGCCAAGCTCGTATCCGAGCACGCGGGCAAGGTCCTCTTCCAGGCGTGGGACCTGGCCGACCTCGCCTCGCTCGCTGCGCTCGCTAAGAGCTTGCGCGAATCGGCGCACGGCGAGCTGTGGGGCCTGGTGAACAATGCCGGCATTGGTACAGCGGGCGTGCTCGCGACTCTCCCTGACGGCAAGATCGAAGAGTTGGTGTGCCTCAACGTCACCTCGCCGATCACGCTCACCAAGTATCTCGTTCGGCCGATGATGACGGCGCGCGCAGGCCGCATCGTCAACGTCACCTCGATCGTGGCGAACACGGGCTATAGCGGCCTCTCGGTCTACAGCGCCACCAAGGCGGCTCTTGTCGGGTTCACGCATTCGCTCGCGCGCGAGCTGGGGCCGCTCGGCATCACCGTCAACGCGGTCGCTCCGGGCTTCGTGGCGACCGACATGACGCACGGCCTCGACGAGGCGCAGCGCAAGCAGGTAGCGCGGCGCAGCGCGCTGAAGCGCCCTGCCAGCGCCGATGACGTGGCCGATGCGGTCGAGTTCCTGATGGGCGAGAGATCTCGCAACATTACCGGCACCGTTCTTACCGTCGACGCGGGCAATACGGCCTAGAGCACCGAGCGTTTAATTGGACGCGTATCCAGCGTCTTTGAGCTAGTTCCAGCACGCCTGCTCGGTGTAGAGGGCGCAGATGTCACCGATGGCTTTCCAGAGGGTGTCGATGGTTCGTGCGCCGATGCGCCTGAGATGGGCCTTGAGCTTGGCGAATGCCATCTCGATCGGATTGAGGTCGGGGCTGTAAGGCGGCAGGAACAGAAACTAAGCTCCGCGCTGCTTCAGGACAGCCTCGGCTTTTGCGCTCTTGTGGCTGGGGAGGTTGTCGAGGATCACAACGTCGCCCGGCTGCAGCGTTGGGGCGAGCTGGGTCTCGATATAGGTGTCGAAGATCTTGCGGTTCATGGGTTGGTCGACCACCCACGGCGCGGTCAGGCCATCGCAGCGTAATCCGGCGATGAAGGTTTGCGTGGCCCAGTGTCCGAACGGCGCATCGGCTTTCAACCGGGCACCACGGCGAGCCCGGCCACGCAGCCGGGTCATCTTGGTCGTCGTGCCGGTTTCGTCGAGGAAGACCAGGCGATGGACCTTCTCGAGCATGTGCGGCTGACGGTACGTCTTCCACTCCTCATGTGCTTGGCGCACGTCGTCTCGTTGGGCCTCCGAGGCCAGAAGTGTTTTTTTTGAAGGAATAGCCCGCCCGCAGAAGCACCCGGGACAACGGAGCCGGATGCGCCGTCACATCCTTCTCGGCTTTCAACTTGGCCGCCAGTTCCGGCATCGTGATATCCGGCTCGGCTTCGACCCATCCGATCAGAGCCGTCAGATACGGCGCCAGTTTGCCGCCGCCGGGCGGACGACCCTGCCGTGCCGGCTCCGCCGATCCCGTCAGCGATACTCGCTCCGCCAGCTTGACCGCAAAGCTTGCACTGACCTCGTACCGCCGCGCCGCGGCCCGCCGAGACTGCCCGTTCTCTATATCCGCTCGAACACGCTCCCGAAGGTCAATCGAATAAGGCTTTCCCATCCAGGCTGGCCTCCGTACCCCAGCCAGAATCTTGAATCAGACTTTCGATTCCTTGGGAATCCCCTTTCGATTCCTATTTCACGCGCTACGCTCTAGCATCGCAGCCTTTGGCTGGCTTCGTCATCCCGAACCAAGCGCGGATCTTTGCAGGAACCCCAACAGATCGCACGGCCTGCGGCCTCGAAATGACAAATAGTCCGCTCGCGGCTCGTGGAAAATTCGGGCCGGCGTACGTTTTAAGGGTGCGGACGACCCAAATGGGGTGTTTCGGAGTAAAGCGCTGATATGATGGTGGATGTCTGCCATCGCTAGCCAGGAAAATGCAGGGGCGCTTCGCATTTTCCTGTTTGTTTAACGGCCTGCGGCCCTCGCAAGAAATTCTTCTTCATAAGGAACGAACGCGCCCTTGCGTTCGTCGTCGATCCACACTGGGTCGGTCGATTTCCCATAGCCCTGCCGCGCCAGGTCCGTCTTGCGCAGGCGGAACGTGCCGGTGGCGGGAAGCGCCGGGCAAAGCCGCACGAACATAGGCCGTGCGTAAGCCGGCAGCTTGTCCCTGAGATGGGCGCGAAGTGCCGTGAAATCAAACGCACCATGCTCGACCACGAGGGCCGCCATGCCGGCCTTGCCATCGGTGCCGGGAATTGCCACGCCATAGACCGCGGCGTCAAGGACGCCCCCGCATTGGAGCACGACTTGCGCTACTTCCGTGGTCGAGACGTTCTCGCCCTTCCAGCGGAAGGTGTCGCCCAGGCGATCGACAAAATAGTAGTAACCCGCCGCATCCTGGCGCAGCAGGTCGCCGGTGCGGTACCAGCGGTCGCCAGGCTCGAAGACGTCGTGCAGTATCTTGGCTTTGGTCGCTTCCCGGTCGGTATAGCCGTCAAAGTGTGCGCCACCCCTCTTGTCGTTGGCGGCGAGCCTGCCGATTGCCTCGCCAGGCTCGCCGACGGAGACCCGGCGGCAGCGCCCGCTCGGCGTGCGCAGTATTTCACCCGTGTCGCTATCGCACTCGATCAGCGTCACCGAGAAGCGGTCACTGAGAAACCCCGGCACGCGGCCGAGCGCTCCCACCTTGCCCTCGCAGTTGGTCAACGATACCGCGCCTTCGCTGGCGGCGTAGAATTCGAGGATGCGTGGGATGGCGAAGCGCTCCTGGAATGGAACCCAGACATCTCCGCCCAGGCCATTGCCGACGGCGAGCCGCACCTGGTGCTTGGTGTCGCTTTGGGTTGCCGGCGTGGCGAGCAGATACCGGCAGAGCTCGCCGATATACTGCACGATGGTCGCCTTGCTCTCCGCGACATCAGGCCAGAAGCGGCTTGCGGAAAAGCGCTCGCGCACAATCACCGCGCCGCCCGCCACCAGCATCGAGCCCACCGCCACAATGCCGCCCACGCTGTGATACAAAGGCAGGCAGTCGTAGAGGCGGTCGCTGGGCTGGGTCTCCATCATGCCGGCGAACCAGCCACTCCATTCGAGAATCCGCGCGTGCGTCACATTGACGGCTTTCGGCAAGCCGGTCGTGCCGGAGGTGTAGATTAATAGCGCTCGATCGGTGCCTCGCGGCGGACGGCGCTCGCCTTCACCGAGCGGTTCGCCGGAAAGCGAACCGAGCTCCGGCAGATGCGCCGCATCGATAGTGCGCCTGGCGCCAGCCACCTCTAGGCAATGCGCCTTCGCCTTAGGTCCGAGATTCGTGTTGAGCAAGGCCACCACACAGCCCACTTGGGTGAGCCCGAGCCAGATCGCGCTATATTCGGGCCGGTTGGTGAGATCGAGAGCCACCACCTCGCCGGTCGCCAATCCTTCCCCGAGCGCCCAGCGCGCGTAGCGGTTTGCTTGGGCAGACAGCTCAGCGTAGCTCAGGCTTTCGTTCGTGCCGATCAGCGCCGGTACATTCCCTGCGTGCGTTGCGGCAAACTCGTGCACCAAGCGAGCCAACGCGGCGTCTTCCTTGTACGACAGCAGGCGTTGTGTGAGGCCGATCGCGCGAACCCAATCCTTGGTCACGAGGGTGTTACTGCGCAGTGGCATGACGGTCAGAATCCAAGATTTTTCCACATTTGTCTAATGCAATTGCGAGCGACGTTAATGGCTATCCAACGCGCTGGCGTGTGGCTTAATTGCTCGGCCCGCCCGCGGCTAGGATGGCAGACTATCTGCGTGGTAGAGTCGAGGAGTCCGATGTCATCTATCATAAGAAAGATTTGAACTTGTTCGCGCTTCCTTGCGGCACGGCGGTGAAGAATCCGGCGGATTTGCTCGCCTCCCAGCGAATGCGTGAGCTAATCGTGCATCTTCGTCAACAATTTGACTACATAGTACTCGACACTCCGCCGATTCTGCCGGTCGTGGATGCAGCTGTGCTGGCAAAGTGTGTCGACAAGATATTGTTCGTC
>Ga0308309_10001170_pt1 | contig 15645 bp, 10 predicted proteins | sample HubBroMetageWFT5_FD_192491 | JGI IMG/M metagenome (GOLD analysis project Ga0308309, IMG submission 192491) | Warmed and freeze-thawed soil microbial communities from the Hubbard Brook experimental Forest, New Hampshire - Hubbard Brook CCASE Soil... | ecosystem: Environmental > Terrestrial >...
GTCACCTACGTGGCCTCCACCAATGTTGCCACCTTCACACCCTCCGGCGCTCTTTCTCCTACCACCTTGTATACCGCCACCATCACCACCGGAGCGACCAACGCCTCCGGCACCGGGCTCGCCGCTAATTTCGTGTGGTCCTTCACAACTTCTCTTACCTGCACACCTCCCGGCAGCCCCATTCCTTTGGGTGCCGCCTGTAGTTTCGGCATTCTCGCTGCTACCCCTGCTGTTACCAACATCGGCCCCACCAACGTTACCGGAGACATCGGGATCTGGCCGGCAGCTTCGGTCACCGGATTTCCTCCCGGAACCCTTACGGGCACCGAGCACCTCGGCGATGCGGTCGCCATGACCGCCCAGGGCGATTTAACCATTGCCTACAACAACGCTGCAGGTGCGGCAGGCGGCGCCATCCTTCCCGCGGATATTGGAGGATTGACCCTCGCCCCTGGCGTTTATAAGACAACTAGTTCCCAGCCGTCGCTGGGAATCACCGGGAATCTGACTCTTAGCGGCCCTTCGAGTGGCGTCTGGATCTTCCAGGTCGTCTCCACATTGACCACCGCCGCCGGTAACAGCCAAGTCATTATGGCGGGCGGCGCCACATCTCATAACGTTTTCTGGCAAATCGGCAGTTCAGCCACACTCGGCACCAATACAACATTTGCCGGAACCATCATGGCTCTGGCTTCCATCACCGCAAACAACGGCGCCACGCTGAATGGCAGAGCGATGGCTCGGACGGGCGCAGTCACCTTGAGCAGCAATCCTGTGAATGTGCCTTCCTGTCCATAAGCACGAGGTTGTGGACCAGCTTGCGCTCGGTCCGTTTCCGGGCAAGTCGAAATGAGTGGTTTCTCGTTTTCAGAGTTCGGAGGAATATTCGCATGCTATCTCATCTAAAGGGCCGCCTTGTCCGTCGTCTGGCAATGCTTGCCGCAATGATTGCTGTCCTGTGTACCTTTGCCATTCGCGCCGGAGCTCAGGACCAGCCTCCTCCGAAGTGGGAGCTGTTCGGCGGATACTCCGTCTTTGATCCCGGAGCCACTATTACCGGCCAACTTCCAGGAGCATTGCTCCCTCTGAGCAGCCGCCTGGAATGGAATCCGCGCGGCGCCGGCGCCAGCATTACCTATGATTTCAACAAATGGCTGGGACTCACTCTCGATACCAGCACCCATTGGGGCAGCGGTGAATCCACGTTCGCGAAAAGAATTGACGACGCCGCCTTCTCCAACCTTTCCATCGGCCCAAAGATTACCTTCCGGCACAATCGCTTTTCACCTTTTCTTGAGGTCTTAGTTGGCGATCATCGCCTTATGCCTGATGCCTTCCATGATGTCGATAAACTAGGCGTCATGTTCGGCGGCGGTCTAGATATCAACGTTTCCAGGCACGTTGCCCTTCGACTGATCAGGGCCGACTATGTCATCTCGAATTACCGCTATGGTCCTCCTTCGGTGGCGTCCACGGATATCCGAGGCCTGAGAGCACAGACCGGCCTCGTTTTTACGTTTGGTGGCGGAACCACTCCACCGCCGCCCACTGCGGCCTGTTCCATACAGCCGGCAGAAGTATTCGCCGGCGAGCCTGTGACCGCGACTGCGACTGGATCCAATTTCGATTCCAAGCGCACGGTCATATACAAATGGAATGGCACCGGCGTGAAGGTCTCTTCAAGCGATGCCTCGGCGCAGATCGACACGACAGGCCTGGAGCCCCACTCCTATGAAGTTACTGCCAACTTGAGTGAAGGCAGAAAGAATCGTTCTGCGTTCTGTAGTGCCAGGTTTACCGTGAAGACGCCCCATCCGCCCGTAATTTCATGCTCGGCCGATCCTTCCAGCGTCCGGATTGGCTCGTCTTCGACCATTCACTCCGACGCCAGCAGCCCTGATGGTCGCAGGCTCATTTACAGCTACTCGGCAAGCTCCGGAGAGATCTCCGGCGACGGCGCCGTCGCCACGTTAAATACGCAAGGCGCGCAACCAGGCCGCATCACTGTCACCTGCAACGTAAACGATGACCGTAACCCGGCGCTCACCGCCTCGTCCAGCACCATGGTGGATGCACAAGCTCCGCCGCCACCACGTCCTCCTACTCCGGCGCCTGAGATCAAGCAGTTGGAAGCCAAGCTTGCCCTCCATAGTATTTATTTCCAAACCGCTCGGCCGAGCGCCGAGCTTCCAGAGGGTGGCTTGCTCGACAGTCAGGCAGAAATCTTGAAAACCCTCGCCAGCGATTACAAGAATTACTTGAGATACATGCCTGATGCCCACTTGATCCTCAGCGGCCATGCGGACCCCCGGGGCACGGTCGAATACAATAAGAAACTTACCGAGCGCCGCGTGGAACGCACCAAGAATTTCCTGGTGGAACACGGCGTCCCCGCTGATCACTTTGAGCTGAAGGCCTTTGGCGATGAGGACCAACTGACCGCCGACCAAATTAAGCAGCAGATGGCAGACAATCCAGACCTGAGTCCCGAAGAACGGCAAAACATGCTGCGCAATCTGCGGGTGCTGGTTCTGGCCAACAATCGCCGCGTAGACGTCACCTTGAGCACCACCGGACAACAGTCCGTTCGCCGTTACCCATTTAACGCCAAGGACTTTCTGGCACTCATCAGCACCCAGGGCGGCGAGAAAAAGCCACCAGTCAAGAAAAAGCCCTGAAGGTTGCGTCGTTACGCGACTTTCCATGGCGTAATCCATTAGGCTGGATAGCAGGTATTCGGGGGGCATTGACTTGCCCCTCGTTTCTCTCTCTCCCGTCAGATCAAGTGTTGTTGGCCTATTGAGTAAAACTCCACCCAAGACTGTCTTATAAAGGACAGCTATTTATTTTGAAGGTGTCTACGCTCTAGTACTGGACGGTGAGACCGAGCGACATAGGCCGGTTGCTGGGCTCGGACGGGCGGTTTCATCCCCTCGCTGCTCCGCTAATTGGGTCCTCGAGGGGTATTCCCCTTGCCTCGGCGAGCGTTTGATTCTGGCTTGCTCCAGTTTCAGAAGGTTCTATGTCACAAGACAAAATTTCGGCGACCATTTTCATTCGAGAGAAGACCCTCTTGCCAGCAAACGTGACGCTCGAAAGCGAACCTTTCCTTCCCGGTTGGAGATCCGTCAAGAATCTCGATGGGCGCGAACTTGGCCGCCAAATCGAGAAAGCGAAGTGGAACTATTTCTATTTGGCTGGTGCGATGAAGGCGACCGTCTTTGGTCGCGAGAGTCATGCAACCCTGCGAAGAGCTGTCCAGCGTGTGTTGGCGAAGAAGCAAAGGCAAGGCTTCAACTCCTTGGAGATCACGAAAATAATTTCAAAACGTTTCCTCGGCGTGCCCTATTTGACTATCTCCGCACATTCCCGCCACGTTCAGGAAGGCATGTATCTGGCCCCCGCCGAGGATTTTCGGCGGAGGGATGCATCTGATCTTACCGCTCCCATAGCGACAATCGTCTTCGGCAGTGTTGAAAAAGTGCACCAGGAATAACCGGCCACAGAGCCGCGGCCTGCGACGGTCCGAGTTCTTGGCAGTTTGAAGGAGACGTGATGATAAAAACGATACGCTGTGCGATTCTTTGCATCGCAGCAACGCTTCTTATAGCCTCCACGGTTCACGCACAGGGTTTATCCACGTATCGAGGTTTTTCCCTGGGGACCAAGCTCGAAACAGTGCTGAAACAGACGGACCAGAAGTTAGCTGACGCAACCGTGACTCATGGCGGCCCCGCACTATTTCAGGAAGTGACCTGGTGGCCGCCGAACATTCCAGGGCCCTCTTACCGAGCCGACAGTGTCGAACAAATTCTGTTTTCTTTCTACAACGGCACGCTCTACAAAATGTCCGTGACGTATGATCAATCTTCCACCGAAGGTCTCACGGCGGGAGACATGGTCAAGTCCATTGCCGCGACGTATGGGCCTTCTACAACGCTTGCACCAGCCGCCGACTCTGCGTCGATCGACAAGTACGAAACCAAGGGAAGCCTCGTGGCATCGTGGGAAGATACTCAATATTCCCTTAATCTTGTACATTCTGCCTTCACCGAACGTTTCGGAGTTGTACTGTATTCGAAGCGAGCCAATGCCGAAGCAGAACTGGCGATCGCGGAAACTGTCAGGCTGGAGAAACAAGACGGTCCTAAAAGAGAAGCCGAACGTCAGAAGAAACAAACAGACGATCTTGAGGCTGCACGGCAGAAGAACCAGAAGACTTTTCGCCCGTAATGTCGGCCGAGAGCGGCAAAGAGCTAACGATTTTGGTCTTGGACTCAGTTCGAAGGTAAGGAATCCGAGAAAAAAGCGCTCGGTGGTAAGTTTGGGTAGATCCTCGCGCGGCAACATTGTCGACCTTTAATATTTCACAGCTAAATCCAATGTGAACGAAAAACCCTGACTCTCGAACGCGGGCGAATATGCTTCGTTTCCCTGAATTTCTTTTCAATTATGTGCACTTAAGCACAGTATTTGCGGAGCGGAAGAGGCACACTTTAGGTCTTGCAGTTTTTCGAAGGAGACTCATGCAGAATATTTCAAAGATTTCGTTGGCACTGGCAATTACGCTAAGTGCTTCCATGTACGGTCAGGCCCAACAGCACGAGCCCGCGCATCCGGGCGATCCTACACCAACATACCGGGTCACCGTGGTCAGCCGCACCGCGCAGGCGGTGAATTATAGACACCGCAGCGGCGCGACAAAGATTGATTTCCAAGGCACCGATCTCATGCGCAGCGCAAGAGGCCAGGCCTCGGTAAACAGCAAGCGTGGGAGGATGACAATCGAAGTTGAATTCTCCGACCTTGACAAGCCCACAGCATTCGGCAACGAGTATCTCACGTACGTCCTATGGGCCATTTCTCCCGAGGGACGTTCCATGAATCTCGGCGAAGTTCTGGTAGGCGATAACCATCGCAGCAAGCTCGACGTGACAACCGATCTTCAAGCTTTTGCGATGATCGTGACCGCGGAACCTTATTACGCGGTGCGCCGCCCGAGCAATGTGGTGATCATGGAAAACGTGATTCGCCAGGACACCAGAGGAACGTCGGAACCCATGGACGCCAAGTACGAACTGATCGATCGCGGCGGATACATTCCGACCGGCTATAACTTCGATCCAGTGGTCTTGAATGCCAAGTTGCCGCTGGAGTTCTTTGAAGCGCGCAATGCGTTACGCATCGCCAAGTCCGCAGGAGCCGAGAGGTATGCTGGCCCGAGCTACGAAAATGCAGTTCGCCAGATGAACGAAGCGGATGCGATTGCCACCGGCAGACACGAAAGCAAGAAATCACTCATTTCCATCTCACGTGAAACCGTGCAGACGGCAGAAGACGCACGCGAAATCGCCATGAAGCGGATCGAAACGGAACGCGCGGAGCATGAGCGTAACGCCTCAGCGGGACGTGAAGCCAGCGCCAACGCCGCCACAGCCGATGCCGTTCGTGACCGTGACGACGCCGACCGAAGGAAGCGAGAAGCCGAAGCCAACACAGCAGGCGCCGTTCGCGACCGCGATGATTCCGACCGCAAGAAGCACGAAGCCGAAGAAGCTGCCAGACGAGCTCAGGGCGCCCAGGCTAATGCCGAGGCCGACTCCGACCGTAATCGCGCAGCAGCGGCCTCATCCGACCAGCAGGCGATGGACGCCAGGAACGCACAGGCTTCCGCCGAAGCTGATTCCGATCGCAACCGAGCCGCAGCTGCCTCAGCCGATTTGAGGACGCAAGATGCCGTGCGCGACCGTGAAGAACTACGCGCAAAGCTGCTACAGCAGTTCAACCTGATTCTCGAAACACGCGACACGGCCCGCGGCCTGGTCGTGAACATGTCAGATGTGCTCTTCGACAGCGGACAATATACGTTGCGTCCACTGGCGCGAGAGAAGCTGGCGAAAATATCGGGGATCGTCCTGGCTTATCCGACCCTCATGCTGGCCGTTGAAGGCAACACGGACAGTGTGGGTACGGAAGAGTTCAACCAGACGCTCTCGGAGAGGCGTGCCGAAAGTGTTCGGGGCTATCTCACCAAACAAGGTGTGCCGGAATCGTCCACGACTGCCGCAGGATTTGGCAAGACGCGCCCGATTGCTTCCAACGATACATCAGACGGCCGCCAGCAAAACAGGCGCGTCGAGCTGATCGTTTCTGGCGAAGTGATTGGAACCAAGATCGTTTCGATCCAGGTACTGCCAGTCACCGCATCCTCAACGCCTCGCTAATCGAACCTCAGACAGAACAAAGCCGGCTCCTCGTGAGCCGGCTTTTTCTTTGGCCTTGCTAATTCAGCCTTGATGGCCAGATCCGCTGGGTTTTTCTAGCTCTATTGAAGGAACTGCGCGACGAGGACTACGCGGCGACGGGAGTCATACCGCCGAATCCCTTTGGCGCGTGGCTTTGACGCCCGACAGAATACCAACCCCCAAGAGTATGATCGCACCAACGACAATCCAATGTGTGGGCAGATGCAGCAAGAACGCGCCATAGATCAGGCCAATAGTTAAGATCGCGAATCCAACTGCGTAGAGTCCGAATGACATGGCACTTCCTTTCCGATGCACCGACGAAGCAACCGCGATAGAAAAAGCGTGTCCTCACCGGAAAAACAGAACGAAAAACCAAAGCCTTCCTCCACGCTGCCGTGCGCGGAGGAAGGGAGTTGGTCTGCCTAATTAACGATTGAACTAGTCGCGATCTGGATGGCTATGGCGCCAATTCCAGTAATTGCCCTGCTCGCGCCTGCTATTTCGATTGAACTCGCGATAGTCTCTGTGCCTTTCACCGAGGTATACCCGGTAAGAACGGTCCTCGCCGTCATTCCACTGGTGATAGTCATGATGATGGCGATCGTAGTAGCGATTGTGATCGCCGCCAGTAGTGACAACCACTTCCTGCGCGCTGGCCGCCTTGGGTGCTACCGAGGCGGTGAGAGCCGCAGTGAGAAAAAGAAAACTCAAGTATTTTGTTGTTAGATGCACTTTGTCCTCCGTAAATCGCGAACTCCTATGTAGGTGTTCTGGCTTGCAGCAAGTATGCGCGGAGAGACTCTGGGAAGATGCCCCATATAGGACACAATGGGCGTTTAGTGCTCCCCGCCAAAACCGGACACCTCGGTTCGGTAAGATCAGGGCCTCCAACAGGGATGCCGATTTCCAGAACTCCTAGGAGGATATGGGTGCAGTGGCCGTTCGTTGGCTCAGGGTAAAGAGGCGGCCGATCGTGGCTCTGGAAAAGAGGCAGACTCTTCTAGACTCAAGGTGGCTGATGCTTGCGCCTCGACTGTCTGCCCATCGGCGGTTTGCATTTGGAAACCGACAGCTATCCCATGTTGCCGCAGCAGGTGGACGGCTTTCACAATATCGTCTGTTCTGTGAAGTTGCTCACGACAAGCTCACCGAAGGGACATTATTGCGGAAAAGTAGCGGCCAATCCGAGAATGGCATCCATTGATTACGGTTTTCGTCAATGGAAGGAAATGAGGATGAACGCTCGATGGATAGGTCGTATTTTGCGAGGTTTCCGCGCCGGGGAACGGCACTCCGCTTCGAACCACGCCGCGCTCTTCGGCGTTCCTGAGGTGATTTCCCTGAAGAGCGAATGGTTTCTCAATGGAAAACAGATGCCGCTTCGTTCCGCGGGAAGGGGGGTCGGAGAAAATATCTCTCCTCCTTTGAGCTGGAGTGGCGTGCCAGCGGGAACCGTCGAACTGGCGATCCTTATGGAGGATCCCGATGCTCCTTTACCACGGCCGTTCGTGCACATGATCGCCTATCGGATATCTCCTGACAAATCCAGCGTGGTAGAAGGAACTCTCGCCAACGAAGCTATTGGGGTCGCTTTTGGAAGGGGCACAGCTGGAGCGCAAGGGTATAAAGGACCACGGCCAGTCCCCGGACATGGGCCACATCGCTATATTTTCCAGATACTCGCGCTAAGCCGTGGTACCGCATTTTTATCCGCGCCGAAACTCAAGGCGTTCTTGGATGGCATCTCGGGAACGGTATTAGGCCGGGGGATGTTGGTCGGAACATATGAGCGGCCCTGACCTAGCAGTCTAATTTATTGGTAATTGCCGGTCGGCTGCAGGTGAATTACCGGCACGTCAGAACTTATCGTTCAGCAAATTTTCGCTTACCGGATTTTATTCTTCACTGCACCAGCAACTTTGCCACCATGGATCTGACGGTGCGAATGGATTCATCAACGCCAAGCCAGATCCTAGGTGACATGACATTCAGAAGCGATGGGTTCAGGCGCTGGCTCGCGCTCCTCGAGCCGCCGAGCACGAGCCAGCAAGAACTCATCCGGTGACTATCGCGTTGCGAGTGCTACCGAGGGATCATTGGAATCCAGTCGCAGGAAAATCGGAGTATTTACCGGCAGTTCGACGTTTGAACCTTTCGTGATGAATGCATCGCAAAGTCTCTTTGCGGCGCCAAAGTACCCGAACCCAATTGCCGTGCTTGCAGATGCCTGCGCTGCGCCGGCACCGAGCAAGCCGAAGCCTTTCCGGCCTTCGCCGGACCGAGACCATGCTGTCTTCTGTGTAGTCATGTCCGCAACTGCTCTCGATGGGCCAATGAGTGAAGCGGGAGCGAGAAGCCGCGCGAAAGTCGAAGTCGTAGCTTTAATTTCGCCCTCCCTACCGACGTCCAAACCTTCTGAACGCTCGGCCTGAATACCTCCGACAGTTGAGTGGATATCGCTCGTCGTGCCGTCCGCAATCTGGACGGAACGGAATGAAAACACGATGCTTCCGTTTCTCTTCATCCACCCCGCAGAGGAGGCTTTCTGGACGGTCCCAGTGATTTTGGTCCCGGCAGGATAGAGAAGTTGATGATCAGCCTGGTAGTACGGCTGCGAAACAACGGCCTCGATTTGCGCGCCCGCCGTGGAGGTACTTGAGTTGACTGGGGTCAAGAGGTGAAGGTGGAGATAGTCGCTCGCTTGCAGAGAAACCGTATCTGGCTGAACCGGTGCGAGTAGTGTCACAGGTTCGAGCAGGGCGGTGTCAAAAACGGTTCCTTGATCGATGTACTCGGGGTGGTAAGGCAAGCTGGTTACGACGGCTTCGCTCAATCGCTGCAGCTTATTCGGTTCTCGCAGCGGGGCCATAGCGCCCTTGAGTTTTTGGCGCATTCCGGGGCGCTGCGCCTTGGGAAGATATCGCGAATTCGCAACACTACCAAGGCCGACAGCGGAATCACTGTGAATCGGCACCATCGTTCCATCGGAAAGCATCAGTTGATCGAACGTTACGTGCGCCGTCTTAGGCGGCGTAAAGTCGCCATTTAGGAGCCTTCGGGCACGCTTGCGCATCGGAGCCGTACTAATTGCAGAAACGTGTCCCTTGATCGTCGAGCCTGCCGGGATCGCCAGAACTTCTCCCGTGTAGACCGGCTCAAGCAGCTTTGCCGTAATGGGCTGCCCTACGGCTTTGAGTCGCACTCCTTTTTCGAGCGCGGCACGGAAATCATTGCCGGGCTCTACAACCAAAGTTTCCTTTTCGGACCCTATCTCTTGTGCGCGCACTGGAATGCCCGTGAGGCCCAAGACTGAATAGGAAAGTAAAATCCACACAACTTTGCGTTTCATAGTGTCGTCCCTCGTCTCGTATCAAATTTCGGGCGCTTTTCCCGGCAAGCGACCGTCAAGCATTCGAGGAACTTGGCCAGAGATTACTCGGGCGGAACCAGGAGTGCGGCTAGGAAATGTGGACGTTATGTGAGGAATTGAAGGGAAGAATGCAACGATCTGTTGTGCTGCTGACGACCTTCACGGTTGTCTCGCTTGGACCTGCTGTTCTGTCGGGAGTTGGTCAACGTTCCACCCGCCACCCAAAGATTCGATCAACTGCACGCTGCTCGTCATCTGCTGTACGCGGAGCATGATCACCGTCTGTTGATTCGCGAGTAGGATCGCTTGTGCCGTAAATACGTTCAAATAAGGATCAAGCCCGGTCTTGTAACGCACAGACGCAACATCGACAAAACGTTGTGCCGACGCGACGGTTTCTTGTTCCTGCTGAATCTCTTGGGTAAGGAGGCGCAAGGCGGCGAGGTTGTCCTCGGTCTGTTGGAATGCGGCCAATACCACCTCCTTGTAATTTGCAACGTCAGCATTGTAGTTCGCCGTGAACTGAGCCATCGTCGACTTTCTGAGGCCGCCATCAAATACGGTTTCCGAAGCTGTCGGTCCGAAAGACCAGTAACGGCTTGGAGAAGTCAGCCATTTTGAGAAAGTTGACGCTGCAAATCCTGCCGTGCCAGTGATGCTCAGAGTGGGATAATATGCCGCCTTTTGAACGCCGATGAGTGCATTTCCTTCCGCCATCGTTCTCTCCGCAGCCGCGATGTCCGGACGCCTTTCCAGCAGATCGGAGGGCAGACCGACCGGGATGTCAGGCACCTGTGTGGTTAATGGCCCAACCGGCACGGAAAAAGTAGAAGCGGGCTCTGCTACCAGGAGCGCGATCGCGTGCTCAAACTGCGCGCGAGCAATACCGGCGTTCGTCAGAGCTGCCTGAGAACTTTTTAGAGTGATCTCGGCCTGCGCGACGGCCTCATCGTTGTCGAGGCCTGTCTTGTACAAGACACGAGTGAGTTCAAGCGACCGACGATCTACCTCTACTGTCTTCCGGAAAAGATCTTCCAGAGCATCCTGGCCACGCAATTCGAAGTAGAAGACTGCCAGATTCGCCTGTTCGGTCAGCTTCTGGTTTTCGAGGTCTGCGGCGCTCACTTGCGCCGCGTCGGCGGATTGACGCACAGTGTTGCGCACACGGCCCCAGAGATCCGGCTCCCAGGCGACGTCGAATGGAAGATTGAACGCATTGCTGTTCGGATTGCCCTTCGAAGCAGTAGTCGCGGTCGTTTGTGACTGAGAAGCTCGGTTTCGCGCGTAGGAAGGCCCTACACTAACGGTTGGATAGTAGGCGGATCGCGCCTGCCGGACTTGAGCTCGCGCGGCCATGAAATCTTCAAATGCCCGAGCGATGTTCTGGTTCGAAATGTTCAGTTTCTCTTCGAGAGAATTCAATTCAGGTTCCTGATAGATCTCCCACCATTTCCCACGAAGCATCGCGTCTTGCGGTTGAGCGGGCTCCCAGACCGTGCCATCCGGCGCTTGCTGAGGACTCGACTCCTTGAAAGTGGAAGGAACCGGGACAGCCGGACGCAAATATTTTGGACCAACATTGCATCCCGGGAGTCCAAGAAAGGTGAAAACAAGTAGTGCGAGTGTGGCTCTGGCTCTGAGACCTGACCTGTTGACTTCTTTCCTGTCCTCAGGCGAGGAGCAGCTTTGCAAAAGCTGTTCCATCAGATTGTGCCTCCCTGAGCAGCCAATGCAGCGACGTGGCTGCCGCTACGGAGCCGCCACCGGAGCCGATCCAGAATTAGATAAATCACGGGCGTAGTGTAGAGCGTGAGTATCTGGCTAAGGATTAAGCCGCCTGCGACAGCGATACCCAAGGGGCGCCGGAGTTCAGATCCGGTTCCATGACCCAGCGCGAGCGGAAGAGCGCCGAAGAGAGCGGCCATCGTGGTCATCAGGATGGGGCGAAACCGCAGAAGACATGCTTCGAATATGGCATCAGTTGAGTTCTTTCCCTCTGTCCGCTCCGCCAAGAGGGCGAAATCGATCATCATGATCGCGTTCTTTTTGACAATTCCGATGAGCAAGACGATGCCGATGATAGAGATCACGTCCAGTTCACTCTTGAAGAGAATGAGGGCGAAGACAGCTCCGACACTCGCGGGCGGCAGAGTGGAAAGAATCGTAATCGGGTGCACCAGGCTCTCATACAAGATTCCCAACACGATGTAGACCGCAAACAACGCCATCACGATCAGTACGATCTGGTCGATGAGCGACTTCTTGAAATCTCCAGCAGTGCCGGCAAAGCTGCCACGGACAGTTCGAGGCATCGCCAGCCTCTGCTGCAACTTCTCGATGGCGGTAGTGGCCTGTTCAAGGGGGACGCCAGGCGCCAGATTGAAGGACACGGTCACTGCGGGAAAGAGTCCGTCGTGGTTGACCAAAAGAGGAGAAGTCGAATTTGTCGTTCGGACGAAGGCGTCCAGAGGAACGGTGTTTCCACCGGAGGGATGAACGTAAATCGATGTCATCCCCAAGGGACTTTGCGCGTATTGCGGTGCTGCCTCCATCACGACGTGATACTGATTCAGCGATGTATAGATCGTGGAAACTTGCGCCTGCCCAAATGCTCCGTAGAGCGATTGATCGATGAGCTGAGGCGTGATCCCCAAACGGGCAGCCGTGCGGCGGTCATAGTTGAGCGAGGCCTGCAGGCCTCCGTTTTGCTGATCGATGTTGACATCCTTGATTTGAGGTAAATTGTTCATCTCCTGATAAAGGAGTGGGCCCCATTTATTCAGGTCTGCCACATTGTCAGATGACAGTTCATATTGGTAGCTGGTGTTGCTGCTTTTCCCGACGGACGGAATATCCTGGAACGGCTTAAGCAGCGTCGAAGCTCCAGGAATTGCGTCCAGCTTTGGCCTCATGCGATCAAGCACTTCGGCGGCGCTCAATTTTCTTTGTGCCAACGGCTTCAGCGTAATAAACAGAAATCCCGAGTTGCTCCCGTCTTCGCTGCCCGGGCCAGAGGTACTTCCCGTAAATCCGGTGACGACGTCCACGGCCGGATCGGCCTGGATCACCTTTTCAATGGAGATCAAGGCGGATTGCATCGCACGGAAGGAAGCATCCTGCGGTCCTTGAAACCCGCCGAGGAGTGAGCCAGTATCCTGTATCGGGAAGAAGCCCTTTGTGACATGTCCCATCAGGACAACGTTGAGCGCTAGCGTCCCGAAGAAGGCGAGCACGACTGGGGCGGGGTGCTTCAGGACCCACTGCAAGCTTTGGCGATACCCAAACAATAGACGATCGAAGAACCGCTCACTGGACAGATAGAGGCGTCCATGCGTTTCACCCTTTTCCGATCGCAGGACGTAAGCACACATCATCGGCGTTAGCGTGAGCGACACGACCATCGAGATGGCGATCGAGACCGCGAGAGTAACCGCAAACTCATGAAAGAGCCGGCCGGGAATTCCTCCCATAAACAAAATCGGAATGAACGCCGCGATGAGCGACAGGCTCATGGACAAGACCGTAGGTCCAGTTTCGTCCGAACCCCTCAGAGCCGCCGCCATCGGCGGGACACCCATCTCCATCAGCCGAACCGTGTTCTCCATGACGACGATTGCGTCATCGACGACAAACCCTGTGGAGATGGCAAGGGCCATGAGCGAGAGATTGTCCAGCGTGTAGCCGCAGAGGTACATCACTGCAAATGTGCCGATCACTGATACCGTTACGGCGACGCCGGGGATCAAAGTGGCCCGGGCGTTACGCAGGAAGAGGAAGACGACGAAGACCACTAAGCCGATTGACAGAACCAGCGCTGCTTCCACGTCCCTGACCGATGCACGGATTGTGGTAGTAAGGTCTCCTGTGACCAGGAGTTGCTGGTTCGAAGGGATGGAAGACCGAATGGACGGGAGCTGGCGCTTGATCTCATCGACGGTACTGATGACGTTGGCACCAGGCGAACAATAGACGAGGAGACTAACTGACTCCTTCCCGTTAACGTAAGCCACGGAGCGAACGTTCTCGACCGAGTCGGTGATCGTTGCAATATCGCTGAGTCTCACGACAGAATTATTTTTCGCCGCAACCACGAGCGGCGCATATTCGCGAGCCTTCGATATTTGATCGTTTGCCGTAATGTCGGCAATGGTATCGTCGTCAGAGATCTGACCCTTTGGGCGATTCGCGTTTTGAGCGCTGATCACGCCGGCGACATCCTGCAAGCCGAGGCCATAGTGACTTAGCTGTTGCGGATTCAGATCGACACGCACAGCGGGCAAAGATCCACCAAGAATCGTCACTTGCCCAACACCGCTGACTTGAGAGATTTTTTGCTGGATGATGGACGATGCGGTGTCATAGAGGACACCCGAAGCAGCTGTCTTTGATCTCAGATTGAGGACGAGCACAGGCGCCCGCGCGGAATCAATCTTGCGGTAAGTGGGATTCGCGGGAAGGTTTGTGGGTAGATAGCTACGAGCAGCGTTGATTGCAGCTTCTACATCCCGCGCGGCGCCATCCACGTCTCTGCTCATATCGAAGGTCAGTCTGATCGACGTGACGCCGAGAGAGTTCTTGGAACTCATTGAGGTGATGCCAGCGATATGACTGAACTGCTTCTCCAGCGGAGTCGCCACGGAGGACGCCATATTCTCGGGACTCGCGCCAGGAAGCGCGGCTGAAACCTGAATCGCTGAAAGATCGACCAAAGGCAAAGAGGCAACAGGCAGAAGCTGGAACGCGATCACGCCCGCCAACGCGATGGTAAGCGCGAGGAGTGTGGTAGCGATGGGTCTTTTTATGAATGGGGCTGAGAAGTTCATGGCAGTTCCGCCGCCTCAAGAGGTGCCGCCGTCCTCTGTTGGGGAGCAAAACGTTGTCCCAGCTTGTCGAAGAAGACGTAGATGACAGGAGTCGTATAGAGCGTGAGGATCTGGCTGAGAAGCAAACCGCCAACCATCGCAATACCCAGCGGGCGCCGGAGTTCCGAGCCGATACCAGAACCGAAGGCGAGGGGTAGACCCGCAAAGAGCGCCGACAGAGTTGTCATCATGATGGGACGGAAACGCAGGAGCGAAGCCTCGTAGATCGCCTCGGTAGAGGTGAGGCCACGAGTCCTTTCGGCTTCCAATGCGAAGTCGACGATCATGATGCCGTTCTTCTTGACGATGCCGATCAACAGAATGATGCCGATGATGGCTACAATCCCGAGATCCTGCCGGAAGAGCATAAGTGCCAGCAACGCGCCGACTCCGGCCGAAGGAAGCGTTGAGAGGATAGTGATCGGATGAATGAAGCTCTCGTAGAGAATGCCGAGCACAATATAGACCGCCACGAGAGCAGCCAGAATCAGCAGTGCCTCGTTCGAGCCGATTGCTTTGTAGGCTTCGGCGGTGCCCTGAAAGCTTGCCAATACACTGGCAGGCATCCCGAGCCGACGCTGCACTTTTTCGACCGCAGAGACCGCCTGGCTTAAAGAGGTATTTGGCGCCACATTAAAAGAGATTGTGACGACTGGGAACTGGCCCTGGTGCGCGATGGTCAAGGGGCTGGATCTCTTTTCAAAGCGCGCGATCGCAGAGAGCGGTATCGGTGACGACGCCGAAGCCGATGAAGCGGCGGAGCCGCCTGTTCCAGAAGGGGTGGAAGAAGGCTGACTCGATGCGGCTGACAGGCTGGACGGTCCGTTTGTCGAAAGAACCGAACTCGTGGACTTCGATGAAGTGGAGAGCGGACCGGACGTGTTGGACGACAGGACAGATGTGCTTGCGAAACCCGATAGACCCGACCGCTGCGCCCCTGATATCCCGCTGGTGGAGGAGACTGCAAGAGTTCTTACAGAAGTAGACGCGCTGTTGGAAAACGACCGGCTAGCGGCGGAGGTAGAACTGGGGCTAGTGCTGCTTTGCGAAGAGGAATTCTGTAGATAGATGTCCTGCAGTTTTTGCGGATTCCTCTGAAATTCAGGAGACGCTTCAAGGATGACGTGGTACTGGTTGAATTGAGTGTAGAGAGTACTGATCTGGC
>Ga0308309_10001171_pt1 | contig 15644 bp, 25 predicted proteins | sample HubBroMetageWFT5_FD_192491 | JGI IMG/M metagenome (GOLD analysis project Ga0308309, IMG submission 192491) | Warmed and freeze-thawed soil microbial communities from the Hubbard Brook experimental Forest, New Hampshire - Hubbard Brook CCASE Soil... | ecosystem: Environmental > Terrestrial >...
GTCGATCCTGTCGGCAAGCTCCGCACGAAACGCCCCACGACGCGCGTCAAGCGCGCCCGAGGTCATCGGCAGGGAACCGGCAGGGGCCGTCGAGGGCGGAGGAACCCATGAGACGGTCGCCGGGGCGAGGCGGCCGAACCGGACCTGTCAGGCGAGGCGGCCGACGATGACAATCTTGGGCGTTGACATCGGCGCGGGCGGCGCGCTCGCCGCTCTCACCGACGCGGGCGAGCTGATCGACGTGTGGGACATGCCGTGCCTGCGCGACGGCCCGGCAAAACGGAGAACTATCAATGCTCCGCTCCTGGCTGAAATCGTCTACAAATCTCACGCCGATCGAGCCTTTGTTGAACGCGTCGGTCCTCGACCTCTGGAGGGAGCTGTCGGGGCTTTCTCCTTCGGAGATGCAAAAGGTGTGGTCCGTGGCTGTCTCGCTGCCGCAGCTATTCCCACCATCTTCATCACCCCCGTCACATGGAAGCGCGTCGTCGGCGTCCCACCCGGCCGGGACATGAAAGACATGGCGCGCTCGAACGCCATCAACCGCTGGCCGGGCAAAGCCGCGCTGTTCGGTCGCAAGATGGACGACGGCCGGGCCGAAGCCGCCTTGATCGGGCTCGCCGGGCTCCTGCGCTTCAACGATGTCGTCGAGCTGATGCCGGTTGAGCTTTTGAAGGCCCGCGCTGCTAAGGGGTAGTCTGTGCAGCGCACCGCCCTCGACCCCGCCCTTTTCCCCGAGAACGCGCACGCCGTCAGGCTCTTGACCGAAGATGACTTGCCTTGGCTTGTCAACCTAGGCAAGCGACGCTACTCGATCGCGTTCGACGCCTTCTCGACGGAAATGTGGTTCCTCAACAACGTCCTCAAATCGCCGCTGATCTTTTTCCCGGCCCGCACCGATCACGCCTTCACCATCTGCATGATCATCACCGACGCGTGGTTGCCGGGACTGCGCATCTGCAACAACTTATTGTTGAACTCGGAAGAAGGCGCAGTGTGGGAAGAAATCACGCTCGTGCGGGCGGCGCTGGAATGGGCGCGGAAACGACAGTGCGCCGAATATCGGATTTGGTCCGACACCGCTGTTGACCTCGCGGCGGTTGCTGTCAGGGTTGGCGCGCAACCGACCGCCGTCAGGCACAGTGTGAAACTGTGAAGATCGACTTCCTTTTCAACGTTTTTTGGAGCGGCGGCGGCGGGGGCGGCGGCGGCGGCGGGGGTGACGCATCCGGCGGTGACGCGTCTGGCGCATCCGACAGCGGGCCGGGCAGCACGACCAGCACGGGCGGCGTTTCTGGCGCTCCCGCCGGAATGGGCGTCAGCGGCGAGGCCGCAGCTCCCGCTGGAACCAGCGCGACCGCGCCGGGAACCGGACCCGGAACAGGAACATCCACAACCGCATCCGCCGCAGCGGATGCGGGCGCCGCTGCGCCCGGCGATAGCGCAACCGGCTTCGGCGGCAGCGTCGGCATGGGACCGGGGACCGCTAGCGCGGGATCGCCGGGCGTCGGCCCGGCGGGCGGCGTAAGCACGGCGGGCACCTCTGGCAGCTCCGCCGGAACCGGCGGACCCGGTGCGGCGACCGGAGCTGGCGGCGGCGCAACGGGTGGGCCCGGTGCGGCGACCGGCGGCGGCGGCGGCACGGCGGCAGGCGGATCGGGCAGCGGATCGGCGGCGGCGAGCCCGAGCGTAAGGGCCGCGCTTCAAGCCCTCTTGGGCGGCAACCCGGCCGATGCTCTCACAGGGGCCGTCAGAAACGCCCAAATCGACTTTGGCGGCGGCGGCGCGACAACCGGCGTTTCGAGCTTGGGCGTGCCGGAAGGCGTCGGCGGTCAGGGCGCCGCGCCCGTCGGCCAAGTCACAGTCTCGCCGCTTGGTCCGCCGAGCCCCAACTTGGTCAGCTTGGCGCAACAACTGTTCGGATCGAGCGCGGCGCAGGCGGCGCGAGGATCGGGCAGCTCGACCTCGAACTCCGCCAATCTCGGTCCCACCTTGGGCGGAGCTGCGCCAACCGCCGCAACCACAATGGGCTTCCCGGCGGCGGGGATCGGCGCGGCGCCGGGCGGGGGCGTTGGCTCAACCTCGACCAACGGCACGACGATCGGTCAGGCGACGATCGCGGCTCCGCCAACAAACCCGGACGTTCCCGCCGTTGGGTCCGTCAACGCGACAACCGGGCTTGGCTCCTCCGCTCCCGCCGCCGCTGCGAACGCCGCTTCGCCGTCCGCGCCGTCCTCACCCTCGCCCACCGCGCCTAACGCGCCGACGACGCCCGTCGATATGGGCGGCCTTATACAGCTCGTCTTGAGCCTCGTCCTTGGCGGCAATCCGGGGCCGCAACTGACCCAGCTCGCTCAAGCGACACGACCGCAGCTTGCTCCAACCACACAGACGGGGGCTTAATGGCGCGAGGAACCACAGCGCAGAAACGGGCGCGGCGAAAAAACCTCCGCAGGGCTCGCCGTCGGCGCGGAAAGAGGAAGTGATGGGAACCGAACGCGAATGGCCCAAGACGCGGGAAACGGACGGGACGGAGCGCGGCAGTCCGACCGGCTACTATCAGGGGCCGGATGGCGTGATGAAATCAAGTCGCTCACTCGCCGGGCCTTTGCGAACGGGAACCGAGCCTCGCGTCGGCCCGCGCGCAGGCGGGCGAAGCGCAACCGGCGAAGGACGGGATAGCGACTTTGGCATGGATCGAATTAGCCCACGTGGCTTCGACCCTATTGGAACGCCTGACGATCGCATCGGCCCGCAACCGTCAAGCGACCTCGTCACCGAACAGGTTCGCAAACGTGGCGACCGTTAGCCTCAAGCCCGTAAAAGCCTTCGATTGGAATAGGCTGACGTGGGGGCGGCCCGACAGCGTGCCGTCGAAGCTCTGTTCCTATTGCTCCGCCGTCATCCCCGAGGATCACGCCCCGCTCATGATGTCCAACGCCGAAGGTTGGACCGTGCGCTTCTGCGACAAGTGCATGGAAGACATCTGGGGCCTCCGCTCGTGAGCATCGTCAGCCTCCTCCACTACCCGGACAATCCGCGCGCTCAAGCGGCGTGGGCCTTCGACCATCAGCAAGAGCATCAAAAGCTCGTCGCCCAAATGAGCGACCCGAGCCAATTCACCCTCATCAACTATCTGCTCGATCCGATGCCCGGCGACGCGATGAACGGCGCGAGCCTTTGGGACATGAACCATCAGCAAGCCCATGACGACGCCTCCAACTGGTTTGGTGTACAGCCGTCGCTGACGCTCATTGATAGCACCACCCAGAGCAACGGACCATTTCAGTGGTTTCTGTTCATCAATTCCCAAGAACACAACGCGTTGAACTTAGCAGCCATGCGAAGCGGCTACGGCTTATAACCGAAGCCGACATCGAGTGGATGCTGGAGCTGGGCGACCGGCGCTATCCTGGCCGATACGACCGTCTCGGCACCGAAATGTGGTTCCGCAACATCGTCCTCAAAGGGCCGATGATGTTCCTGCCGATCCGCAGCGATCACGCCTTCATGATCGCCATGCTGTCGACCACCCCTTGGACGCCGCACACCCCTGAATGCAACGTCACTTTAGTCTGCGCCGACGACGGCAAGATGTGGCAGGCGGTCATGCTCCTGCGCGCCTCGATCGAGTGGGCGCGGCGGCGCAAATGCTCGATTTGGCGGATCAGCTCCGAGACGGATTTCGATTTGGAGCCGATCGCGGTAAAACTCGGCGCCACAGAAGCCAACGTCCGATGGCAGATGAGGCTCTAAATGAGTTCTGTCGGCAGCGAAATCGGCGGCAAGGCGGCGGGCGGCTTAGACGTCAACCAGCAGCAATACCCATTCTTCACCAGCCCCGGCGGGGTGACGCCGCAGCAATCGGCCCTCTCCGAATACGACTACGGGCAGAACCTCACCGAAGGCCAAGCGCAGTTCGAGGGCTCTGGCGAGGGCGGCGGACCCAGCTTGTCGACGATGGCGACCCAAACAGCGGGCGGCGCGAACATCGGCAAGGCGATCACGTCGGCGGGCTTGAGCGATGTCGACCAAGGGGCGAATTATTCCGCCTACGGGAACGCCGAGAACATCGACCAGCAAAACAACCAGAACCTTCTGGCCGAAAACGAGCAAAATCTCTCCAACGCCACCAGCCTCGCGTCGCTGGCCGGAAGCGCGGCGGGCGGCCAAGCTGGCGCTTCAACGACACCGGGGGCAAGCACTTGAGCACCGGCGGCGGAGCCAGCGGCAAAGAGGGCATTTCCGGCCTCGACACCAACCTTCAACAAGGCCAGTTCGAGTTCGGCCCGAGCCAGTTCGACCAAGGCGCGATCGACGCCGCCACCCAAGGCAACCAAGCCACGACGGCGGCGCGCTACAGCCAGCTTGGCATGGGCGGCTCGACGCCCGAGCTGCAAGACCTCGCCAGCGCAGCCAACTTGGGGCAGGCGACGACCGGGCAGGAACAGACGACCGACGTGACCAATCCGGCGTTCAATCCGGCGTTGCAGACGGCGCAAACCAACATTCCGACCTCCGCCGTCCTGGCGGCCGATCAAGCGAACCAACAGGCGGGGCAAAAACTCGGCGCGGCGGCGGGGCAGGCGGCAGGCACAGCGGCGGCATTCGCATGAGCAACGTCGGCGACGCATTGAGCGGCAGCGGATCGAGCGCGAGCGGCGTCAACGACCAGACCTTCGCCGACGCCACCCTTGGCGACCAGATGCAGGGCGGGACCGGCGATTTCACCGGCGGCGACGCCGGGGGCGGTCCCACCGAGTTCAACCAGTTCAGCGATGTCGCCAACGCATTGAGTAGCGGTACCCCGGCAGGGGCCAGCCCGACAGTGGCGCAATCCGTCGCCATGAACCCGCCCAGCGCAGCCGCGTCGACCGGCGGCGATCCCGTCGGCGCAGCGAGCGGCACGCAATCGTCGACCACGCCCGGCTCTAGCCCCGCCGACCAGAACCAGCAGCAGCAGACCGGACAGACCAAGAACCAGCAGGATCAGAACCAGTACGCGCCGAAATCGGCGACCGATCAGCTCAAGGCGTTGCTCAAGCAGCTATCCGGCAAACCCACTGGACCCACTGGACCCACCGTGCCAGCGGCGCCTGCGGCTCCCTTCGCACTGCCGACGCTGGCGGCCGGGCAGACCGGCGAGCAATCGCCCCGGATGCCGCTGCCGGGCGTGTCAGCGGGTGAAACCGGCGATCAATCCCCCGGATCGTTCCAAGGCACGCCTGTTCAGCCGTCGCCGCCGAGCCCGGTCAGCCAAGTCGCGGGGGCGCCGTCCGCCGGGGCCTCGATCCCGCCCGGCGCCGCGAGCGCGCCGACCGCTTCACCCGAGGGGCGGCAAATCACCGTCCAGCCCAAGGCTGGCGAGCGAGTGCAAACGCAGGCAGCGCCGCAGGGGATGCCCTTCCCGCAGAACGAGCCGGGCGAAGTCGCGCCCGGCGGGCCTGCCCTTCCGACCCGCAAACCGACGCAGCCGCCGGAAGCCGAGCAACCGGCGACAGCCGCGTCGCCCGCCGCCGCCGCCCCGCCGACGGGCGCAGGGGCCACGCCGAGGATACTCCAAGACATTTCCGGGGCCTCGACCGGCAGTCCGACCGCGCTCGCCGATCTGGCGCAGGCAGCGCGGATCATCGTGCCGATGCTGCCGATGCTCGCGGGCCTCTTTGGCGGCGGCGGCCGAGGCAGGCGAGGCGGCTTCCACGGCGGCCGGTTCACCCACGGCGTCGGCGGCTTCCGGGGCGGCGGCTTCCATCCCGGCGGACGCTTCGGACATCCGGCTTGGCGCGGCGCGTGGCCCTATCACCACCCGATGCACGGCTGGGACATGCACCACCAGCATCCGGGCGGCGGCTGGCTACCGCTCAACCCGGCCGAATTGCAGGGCATGGGCGGCGGGCAGGGCGGACAGCCGGGAACGCAAGACCCGAACGCGCCCGACCCCAATCGGCCGCCGAAAGAGACGGGCGGGGACGCTCTGCCGGTCGACAAGACGCCGACCTCTGGCGCGATCCCCGGCGTCGGCGCGAAGGAAGTCGACGACTACACCCGCGCGGCGGCGCAGCGGTACAACATTGACCCGGACGTGGCGTCGCGCGTCTTGGCCCAAGAAAGCAGCTATGGACAGGCGAGGAAGCCGGGCGACAACGGGACCAGCTTCGGCCCCTTCCAGTTGCACTTCGCCCCCGATGGGCGCGCGATGGGCGACGAGTTCCAACGCGACACCAGGCTCGATCCCCGCGACCCCAAGACGTGGCAGGCGCAGATCGACTATGCGATGAAGCGAGCCGCGATCGGCGGCTGGGGACCGTGGACGACGACGATGAACAAGCTGGGAATGAACCAATGGAGCGGCATCAATAACCGCCGATTTGCGGGACAGATGCAAACAGCGGCACACAAGCAACCCTCAAATGTGGTGAAAGCTGCGGCGATCCCGACCACCTTGCCGCCGTCGAGCCAGCCGATGGTGGCGGGACCATAGGTTAGACTGTCAACCCCACAGATTGACACATGTCAGATACTTTTGGAGCCAGCGACCTCAACGACGATATGCCGGGCATCGGCGCGGCGCCGGGAAACGCTCGCGGGGCTCCAGTCCAGCTCCCAAGCCAGCTCCAGGGCTTGGTGAAGCACTTTTTCCAGCAATCTCAGGGCAATCCAAACCCCAAATTCCTTCCGCCGTCTCCGGGTCCGGGCGGAGAGAAGAAAAAACCCGAGCTGGGGCCGGTCGATCCGCCCGATCCAACCGTGCGGAGCTTCGCGCCTCTGCCCGCCAACGCGCCGCAGCCGCCTCCCAAGTTTTCGCCGTTTACGCCGTCCATGCCCCGCGACACCGCGCAATGGGGCCAGCCCGAAGCGTTCCCACGCCTCCCGCAGACGTTCGAGCTGCCGGGGATGTATCAGAAACTCGGCGGCTATTTCGCCCAAAACGGCATGTTCGCGAGCGCGCCAATGGGCGCTGGCATGGCCGCCTACTCGAAAGCCTACCAAGACGCTTTCCAGAAGGGGCAAGAGTGGAAAATGCGGATGGCGAAAGAGCAATTGGGCCTGCACAGCGCCCAATTGGCCGAGCTGGAAGCCCGCGCATCCACCGAATACGCCGATGTTTACAACATGTACGCCGAAAAAGGCGGCGATCTGAACACCCAGACCGTCGGCGGCCGAACTCTGCATGACGCCATCTGGGCCAAGGCGGTCGAACTCGGCGACAAGAACGTCATCGCCATGCTCGAGGACGGGCAGAGCGTCGAGAAGGTGCGACGCTACCAGATGGATCACGAGGCGCGGGTCCGCGACCTTCAAAAAGCCAACGCCAAGCAGACCGAGTCGGACGCGGCGGCCGAACTCTATGGGCTCCACCCGCCAAGCGCAGCCGGGACGGACCCGTGGGACCGTGGCCCGACCCAGCCCGGCGAAACCCAGCCGACTTCTCCCGCGCCGGGAGAAGTCGCCGGTCCCGGCGCTCCGTCAGGCGGCAAAGACACCCGCGCGCCCGGCGTCGGCGACCCGCTCGACAAAAAGCCCGCCGACGAGGGCGAGAACGCCGACGACATCGGAACCCCGGAAGAAAAAAACATGCACCGGGCGTCCATCTCAGTCCTCAAAGGGCTTGAGCCCCAGGACATCCCGAAATCGGTGCTGCCCTACGCCGGGATACAAGCTCGCGCGCTGCGCGACAAAATGGGCGACATCATCGACCGGGCGAAACGCGGCGAAATCGCGCCCGATCAAGTCATCCCAGAAATCCGCAAGCAGATCGGCGGCGGTGTCGCCAACGATCTGCAAGACGTTCTCGACTATCGGATGCCCGGCGTCGGCGGCGGCGGGCAGGGCGGCGGAACGGGCGGCAAGGAAGGCGATTACAAGACCCTACTCGGCAACATCGCCTCAGTGATTGATCCGGGCGATCCGGCCAAAGGCCGAGGCGGCTGGGTCGCCGCCAACTATCAGGCGCAAGAGCGCTTCCGAACCGACGTGAACACGCAGACCGTCATCCTGCGCTCGAACAGCCTCGCGGCCGACGGAACCGCCGTCCTTTCCGACCTCAAAGAGCTGGAACGGCAGGGCGTGAAAACGGAAGGGCTCGATCTCAACGGGATCTTGGGCTACGCCACTCGCGATCCGACCTATGCGAAACTGGCAGGCGATTGGAAGGCGTACAATGACGCCTTCAACACCGTCGTCACCGGCGGCCGACATGTCGAGAGCGGCGCGCAGTCGCAAGAGAGCGTCGCCCCCGTGTCCTACGCCTCGCCCGCCGCCTTCCGCGCTGCGATCAAAGGCCACATGAACGATGCGCTGGGCTATCTCGACGGCGAACACAAGCGCTGGGAGAGCATCGGCGGCAAAGAACACAACATGCCGAGCTACAACCCGGCGACCGAAAAACAGCTCCGCAACATCCGCGACATGGACTATCTGACCGGCACCTTCCCCGGTCAGACCTACACCAACAGTAAGGGCGTGACGAAAACGTGGGTTGGGGGGAACCTCAACCCCTACGATCCGAGCAACTGGAAATGACCGACGCGAGCAGCGAGGATTTCGTCAACGGGCTCAAGGAGCAATACGGCGAGCCCGGCCACGACAATTCGCATCCGATGGCCCCATGGGGCGGCGGCTGGCTGCAAAAGGGCGTCGAGTACGGCGCCGCGTTCGGCCGAGGCGCGCTGAAACAGGCGGCCGACGCGCCCGGCCTGCGCGCGATCGAGCCGCAAAAGATCGCCGATTGGGCCAAGGAAAAAGACCCCGTCCACCCGGATGTCGAAGCCGCCGGGCGCTATGTGACGCCGACCAACGTCATGCTTGGCCGGTTGCCAGACTTAGGCATGTTGGCGGCGGGGACAGGCGCACCGTTGGCTTTGCGCGCGGGCTCCAAGATCGCGCAAAACGCTTGGAAAAGCGCAGCGGGCGGCGCAGCCAACGCCAATCTTGACACCCCGAGCGGCGACGAAGCGGGCCGCCGGATCGGGCGCGGCGCGGCCGAAGGCTTGGGAACCGGCGTGGCGGTGACGGGCGCGCAGGCCGCCGCTCGCGCAATGCCCTACTGGCTTCTCCCCGGCTTGATCGCTGGGGGCGAGCTGGCGCACGGCCATTTCATGCCGTGGCACATCCGGCACGCCATCGCGGCAGGCTTGACGGCGCTTGCCTTGCGAGCGGCTAAACTACCGGCGGGGCTCGTCGGCGCCGCCGGGGAAGTGGGGGCGCAACAGACAGGAAACGAACCCGGTGGCAGTGAAAGCGAACAACCCGAGCCCTTCTAAGCCGAAGTCAGGCGATCCGCTTGACATCAATGGGCGGCTCTATAACCAGATCGGCAAGTTGCTCGACGATCTGGAAAGCGCCGACCGCGACGAAGTGATGACGACGCCGCAGCGCATCCAAGCCTTGATCGCCGTCGGTCGCGTCCTGACGATCTTCGCCGCCCTCAAAAAGAGCGATTACGATTATGGCAACAGTGGAAGCGCCGTCCGAAAATACGCCGCCGCGTTCGCGCGCCCCGATGCAGCTCGTGGGGGAAAAGCAAATCCCCGATCAGCCAACGTTGTCGAGCTTGATCGCGACGGCGGCGGCGACGACGAGTACGACGCCTAAGCCCGGTGTTTCACGTGAAACAGAGTTCGTTCACCGGGGCGCGTGGAAAGCGGGCGTCATGGGCGCGCTCAACCTACTTGCGGTTGTGCTTGCGGTGCGGCTGGTACTTTTGGTTGCGGTGATCGGCGCGCTCTGGCTCGCCAAACTCGCGCTCGACGTGCCGGTCGCGATGCAGATGCCAGCCCTTGTCATGCTGGGGGTCTACTGCGCCACCGTGGTCATTCCCATGGTTTGGCTCAGTTCGCGAAAATAAGGCTGCAAGCCCCTCGCCCATTGGGAGCCACTTCGGTACCGGCAAGGTCATTTTGCGGGCCTGCGCTCCGTTTTGACGCCGCCAACGCGGAAGCTGTAACCACGCAACCGGGCTAGCTCCCCCTCGCTGACTTCCCGTTTCTTGGCGATCCACAACTTGTCGCGGATAATTTCGGCTTCTTCCGGCGTCGGCAGGCGGCCGAGGAACAGCAAGCCCTCGCTGTCGCCGTCTTGTGTCACACGGCAGAACGACAACGCTTCCTTGGCAAAGGTCCACCCTCTTGTCGTGGACGGCTCCCCGAACTCCTCCGCGCCCCGGTAATAAATCTGGAAACCCTCCGTTTTCTCCATCCCGCCCCACGGGATGCCCGGCACGGCATAGATATACCCATATTTGCCGTTGATACGCCAATCGCCGCATTCGTCGCGCCGCAAGGCGGCCTCGCGACAACCAAGCGCCTCGACCAGCTTCAACAGCGCCGGTCGCTGCACCGCAGGCGGATAGATGTCGGTCATCGCTTGCCCTCCAGCCAGAACATCAAATCGGGCCGCCCCATCAACTCAGATTGCTCGACGTAATGCGCCGGATCGCCATAATCCGGGTTGAGCGGCCAAAGCTTGGCGTCACGCGCGAACGTCCAGCCGCCAAACCGGAACTTGAGCGCGTCCATGTCCGCCACGATCAGAACGAACGGCGCGTCGTCGGCGTCGCGGGGCTTGACGATCAGCCGCCCCGTTTCGAGGACGGTCGAGCGAACCTCAACCAGCCCGCCAACATCGCGCTTCTTGATTTCGCCAATGTTCGGCCGCCAGTACAGATTGAGCATGATTGACGCGGCGACTTCACAGTGGGCGCCGCGAATGTGGAACTCCGCGTTCTCGCACGTCTGCGATGGGCCAAGCCCCGGATCGCGGTCCAACTCCTGCGCATTGAGAAACCGTTGTTTGCCGGTCCATGCGCAGATGCGGCTTTCCCACGTCGTGAGCGTGACTTCGTCACTCACTTCGGCAGCTCGCAGCCCAACAGCTTGCGCAAATCCGCCTCGTCTTCCGGCGTCAGCCCGCGCTCCTCCCGCAACTCGGCGACGACTTCGCAGCTCGCGCACCGCGTCTGCGGGTCCAGTCCGCCGTAGCTGAAAACATTCGACTTGCAGTCGGCGCAGACAAACTCATGCGGGCGGTGCATCGCCTAAATCCCCTTCCTCCGGGTTGACCAGCCGCAGTTGAACGTACTCGTCTTGCTGATAGGCGACATCGGCGGGCGTCTCGACGTGACGCACCGACGCATAGGCCCCAAGCGCCCGCGCCCGCTCCGTCGTCTTGTCGAGAACGTCACAAAAGCTGTCGAGCGCAGCGGCTAGGATCGACTGATAGTGGGGATCGCGAAGCACGTGCTTGTGGAACGGCGGCGTGCGCGGGTTGTAGCTGTAGAAATGAACCGTCTCGAACTCGTCGCCGACCAGCAAATGCCCCTGCGTCTGCGCGATGTAGGCGTCATCCGGTCCCTCAAGCAGATATTGAAGCTGGGTCCACGGCGCGGGGCTCTTGATTTCGAGGCTTTCCTTGTGGCCTTTGAAAATCCGATCCGGGCTCGCGCCGATCCGCCCGTCGTTCGACGTGACAAACCCTCCGGGCTCCAATTCGACTTCGTTCACGAACTCAAATTGCTTGACGGCGTAGGGTTCGTTCTCTTTGCCGCCCTGCACCCACTTCACAAAGCCTATTTCATCGTCGCACGTCTCGTGCAGTAGCCGTTCGGCCACTAGCCGATAGAGGTACTTCACCGCCTGCTTCGACGGCGCTCCCGCTGGCGTCACGATCCGGTGGAAGTTGCTCGATGTCGGCTTGCCCAGCCTTAGCCGATACCACTCCACGCTCCCCTGTTCGACCCTGTAGAGCTTCATGCGCTTCCTCCAAAGTCTTGAGCCTCGCCTCGATCGCGGCAAACCGCGCGTCGATCGTCCCCGCAACTTGGGCCATGGCGAGCGCCGCGCCGCCCAAGTTCTCCATCGCTTCGGTTTGACCGTCTTTCAGGACTTCCAGCGCCGTGATGTCCCGAAACTGACCCGGCTTCCTCATGTTCTCCCACTCCAAATCTTCGCGTGAAGTCGCCATCGCGTGCGCGTCCGAGCCGTAACGGACGAACACCGTCCAATGGTTGAAGCCCGTAATCACGCCGCGCTCCGTCTTGCCGCCGACGAAGCGATTGCCGGTGTAGAGGACCGTTCGCCCGATGTCGGCTTCCGTCGGCTCGATCATTTCTTTTTTCTTCCCCGTGAACGACTTCGGGAACACCAGAGGCTCCCCGCAGACATCGCAGCGGATTTGGCCATAGGGCTGCGCGACGCCGCAGGCGAAGCAGGCGGCCTCGCTCACTGCCCTTGCAGCCATTCGGCGAAACCCGGCGACTGATAGTCGATCGTCTCTCGGAACTCGCCGAGCAAATCCTCGCGCGTCAGCCCGAGCGCCTCAAACATCGCCAACGCCCGCACTGCGCGTTCCGGCGTCATCGGCTTGCCGGGCCTTAACACCGCCTGCCCGCAGCACAAGCACACGTTCTTGTCCGGGGTTTCGAGCCATTCAGCTTTCATTGCAGTCGCTCCCTAAGCGCGGTTGTCGCCGGATCAGGATCGGGTAGAGGGATGTCGAAAGACGGTCCCGGCGTCGGGGGTAACTGAGCCGGGACCGTCTCCCGCTTGGCGATGCTCACAACCGGGGGGCGGTTGTTTCCTCCGCATCGCTGCGCCTCGTGAAACTTCCAAATCGAATAGCAGTGCGCCGACGCGCTCGACGGCAGAAGCGCCAGCGCCACCAGAAGGGCTCTCACTTCTGCGCCCTCCGTTGTTTCTTCTCGCGGAGCGCCATGATGAGGCGTGGAAAATCGCGTTGCCGGATGTCCTGCAAACTCTCGGCGCCCGAAACCATCGTCTTGAGGAACGCCGCCTCGTCGGTCGCCGTCGCCTTGATGAGGTCGACCAGCTCTTTGAGCTGCGTCGCGTCAATAAGCTGTTCGAGCGCGCCGCGCGCGTCGTCATCCTTGCCCTTGCGCACGACGTTCACGAGGTCGTCGACGATGTACCTCTTGGCGTACCTTCGCGAACTGCCGCGCGCCTGCAACGCGTTGCGCCCCGGACCCGCGTCAGGCGGCAGCGTGTAGGTCGACGTGCGCTCCCAGCCCCAGCCCGAAAGCGTCCCGGTGATGGTGATGCTTTCCTTGTTGTCGACTGAGGCGAACGAAATCGCGAAACCGTGCTTGGCGAGAAGCGGACGCAAGATCGTGTCCATGTTCTCGATCGTGGTGAAGGCGTACTTGCCCATCGACCGCCCGTCTTTGACCAGCTCGACGGTCCCGTCGCGTTCGACTTGCGGCATCTCCGCCGATAGCGCCGCGAAATGCTCCATGAACGCTTCGCGCGCTTGGTCGCCCAAAACCTCGCGCCGCATCTTCATCACGACTTCCATCTTGTCGGCCGGAATGTTCGGATCGGCGAGCATCTGCATGAGGACGCCCGCGAACGTCTCCGCTGGCGCGGCCCGCTCGACGCGCACAATGTCGCCCTTCTCGATCTGGCCTTCGTTGCCTTGGTCGTTCATTCCTTCCCCCGTTGCAGAGCCAGCAGCATTTCCAGTTGCTCGATGCGCTTGCGCAAGTCATCGATAATGTCGCACAGGGCGATGATGGCTCTGTCTTTGGCGTCGTTCATTGCATCGGCCCCGCTGGCTTGTCGTAAATCAAGACCAGATCGCGAACCGTCTTGATCCATTGCTCTAAGATCGCTTCGCGCATCTCGTGTTCGCCGCGCGGATCGTCGACGATCTTGTGACCGTGCAGAAAGGTCGCCATCGTCGACGCCAACGCTGCGCCAATCGCGTCCGGGTCTTCGCCGGAAAAGACGACGCCGCACATGGCCGCGAGAGCAAGCGCGCGGTCGGTCAGCTCGTGGGCTTGCTCCCGCGTCGTCATCAGTCGGCCGTGCCGGTCAGAAGCGCCATGATCCGGGCGACGGTCGCCGTGTCGGTCTTGGTGTGGATCAACCGCCCGTTGACGTAGACCGCAATGGCGACAACGTCGCTGCCGGTCGTCTCGCCGAACAGCTCCCGGCCGATCGCTTCCGTACTCGCCTGACGCGCTCGATGCGTGTCCTCCTCGCGGAGATGTTCATTCATTCCGTTTTTCTCCCAGTTATGGATGCGCTAAGACGTACCGTTGACAGAATGACATGTCAAGTGGTAGGGATTACACAAATGAGCTTTGAACTCAGCCTGTTGATCCTCGTGGACAAAGCGCCGCTGCCCGCGATCGCCAGCGACTTGCGCGCCGTCGCGCACAAGCTCCGCCACCCCATGGCCGACATCCTCGCCAAGGTGCCGGGCGATACCCTCGCGGAACGCGCTCGCAAGATCGGCGTGTCACGCCAGACGATGTACGTGTGGGCAGCGGAGAAATTCCGCCCTTCAACCGATCAGGCGCGGATCATCGCCGATCTGACCGGCGTTCCTATCGACGAAATCCGCGACTATCAGGAGGGCAAAGATGACGGGTCCAACGGAGCTGGAAAAGCGGCTCGAAAAGCGCGTCCGCGAGTGGCGAAAGCAAGCCGAAGCCTACCGGCTGGCGCAGCACGATTGCGAGCCAAGCGAGGAGGAGTGGCACTTAAACCGGGAAAACGCGGACACGTTGGAGCGCTGCGCAAGCGAACTCGCAAGCGACCTGTCAGCGGGGAGAGTGTTTAGGCGCTCGCAATTCGAACCAAAGACCGGCTAAATGGCGGTCGCCGCTTGGGGCATCAAATTCGCAGAGGAGGGGCAGAACCACCCGACGGACCTATGGCCGGTCATCGACCTAAATCCCGAGGAGTGGAGAGAGGTTGAGGAATGCCCGACTTTGCCCCCTCCAGATGCCCCTGCGGCTACCCGTGGGAACTCTGCCCAAGGCGGGACGAGCTGTTAGGCGAAGCCGCTCCGCGTCCCCTTGTTGTCGATGGTCAGCGCCTGATGGCGCGGCGTCCCGCCGGTCAGACCCAGATGCACCCAGCTATCAAATTCGTGGATGAGCTGGTCAATCCCCAGCGCCTTCATGTGCGGATGTAGCTTGTGGCAGATCGCCTTTGGCGTGCCGAACCCCGGACACGAGAAGTCGACCGCCAGCCCGCTCATGTGCGCGGAACTCTTTGAGCCCCCGACCGCCGCGTTCACCGCCGGGCTGCGATAGCCCGAACTGACCAAGATCGGCTTGTCCCCGAGAAGGGTCCGAACCTCCTCCATCACGTCGGCCGTGCGCTTCAAGTTCGCCCGCTCCGGGCTCCCCACCGGCGGCACGTTGGGGATGCCTTTTCTGGCCGCCGTCTGGCTGTCCGTAAATTCCTCAAGGGTGAAATGGGGCGTCAGTTCGGTCATAGCGTCCTCCACGGCGGCGCGGCGGCTTGATCGCGTCCGCAATCTCATTCAGACGCTCAAGCAGATCACCAAGCGCCGCCTCAAGCGTTCTATTCCGATCCCGCGCCTCAACCAGCTCACGCGCCAACCTGCCTGCATCATCGGCGCGGGTAGCCGCCCAATCGCGCAACACGTTATCTTCGATCACAGGACCTGCCCTACCACGGTTTATTTAAGCCCGGAAACTGGACCGATTTGCCGTGTGTCATGTGCCTGGGTTGACAGTCTAACCTATCCGTTCCCCACATTCCGTTCGCGTGAATAGGGATTTTGCCCCAAGGTCGACTTGCGCCATATCGCGGGCTTTTCCGAAGCCTCGAGTATTCGCATAGCATCGTCAGGTATAGCAGCGTATAGGCTCT
>Ga0308309_10001173_pt1 | contig 15626 bp, 7 predicted proteins | sample HubBroMetageWFT5_FD_192491 | JGI IMG/M metagenome (GOLD analysis project Ga0308309, IMG submission 192491) | Warmed and freeze-thawed soil microbial communities from the Hubbard Brook experimental Forest, New Hampshire - Hubbard Brook CCASE Soil... | ecosystem: Environmental > Terrestrial > Soil...
TCTGCAGTCCGTCCACGAATTGATCCCGAAGGAATTGTGGGAACCATGGCTGTTCGTGAATCTCAAAGAGTCGTAATCGCATAGAAACCTTTCGCCGGACCTGTCTTAGACGCGACGCGTCAACCCGGCGTTCCCTGGTTAATACACGTTCGGCTTGTGTTTCATCAAAACTGAGTGCTTACCGGCGGAATTTATTCCGTCTTTACTCCGGAACCGGGCTCTTACTTCGGATTCGCAGAGCGCGGCTACGTCGTGCGTTAGCAGATGCGGAGATACATTTCAGCCGGTCCAGATCAAAGGTTCTCTGCCAGGGGCTTTTAACGATGGCGCGCCCGGAGGGGCTCGAACCCCCAACCCTCTGCTTCGAAGGCAGATGCTCTATCCAGTTGAGCTACAGGCGCACCGAGTGGTTCTGTAATCTTATCACTGTGTTAGCTGGCGAGTGTTCCGATTCTCCGAAACGGCTATTTCCTCGCTGTGCCCAATTTTGTGCCCACCCAGTCGGGACATCGCAGCGAACATCGCGTCCTCGGAAGGATGAACATAGCGCGAAGAAATTCCGATCTGGCTATGCCCAGCGATTCGAGCCAGCGTCCAGACGTCGCAGCCGGATTCGCCCAGACGTGTTAGAAACGTGTGCCGTAGAGAATAGAGTACAAATGGGCGCACGGGCTTCACATTATTCTTCGCGGCCTCTTCGGCGATCAGTTCAAATGCCTTTGAGTGTTGCTTCCTTAGGCTTGAGACTTCAACGTGTCCGCTACGCGTTGACGCAGGCCAAATCCAACCTTCGTCTGGCTTTCCCGCAGATTCCCAACGGGATTCCAGTATCGACCGAACCCGTGGAGTCATCGGAAGAACGCGACGGGCAGCCGCCGTTTTACCGTGTGCTACAAAGAGAGTCCCGTGGCGTCCATTTACCCAAGTTACAGCTTCCCAAGAGAGCCTGAAACACTCTTCTGGGCGCATACCCGTGTCGACGAGAACGGAAGCGATTGGATTCAAGAACTAAATCAGGAACTGGGTGTTTCTACCAATTGCGCTAGAGTCTGCAATGGATGCGGGATTCGCCTATTAGACCGAATATCTACGGGCAAAATTTAGCCGCGGCTCCAAGTCTTTCGTGGGCCACGAGAAGTTCACATAAAATGGTAGGTTGCCGAGGTAGTCTTAATTCGACTTTACCATCGTAGCTGCTAGATTCACTTGCGAGTTGGCGCCCACCGTAATCCATTGAGACCAGTTCTGGCAATTCTTCGCAAACGCACGAATGGAATGTTGCCCCGGCTTGAGCTGCATTGTTGCCGGCGATTTTCCGACGAACGAATCATCAACGTAAATCTCAGCGCCATCAGGGTTAGAGGTTACAGAGATCGTCGCGAGGGCTTCTGAAGCGGTCGCACCGGCTGTTTCGGATCGGTCCGACGGTTGTGTGGAAACCGCAACTTCCGTTTTATTCATCGGTTTCTCTACTCTCGCTTCGGTAGCAGGAAAGTCCACGATGTCTCTAGCGACATTGTTGAGCAGCCTAGTTTTCAGGCGAATGCGCCGAGCCAGCTCTCCGAAGTTGTATATGGCTGCGCTAGAGGGATTTCCTCCTTCCTGCCAGCCGATCGTTTCCGACTCACGCGAGATCAGCACGTCACCAGGACCGCCGTATACGCTGGCATAAAGTGTGTGAGATTCGATTGTGTAGGGCACATCCTCGTGAGTCATGGTCGTGGTGGTTGACGTAGCTCTTCCGTCGAAAGTGTAGGACCACCTAGAACCGGAATTGTCCCTGGCGTCGCCGCTTCCCGAGAAATTCGTCTCGGATGTCGTGCTATTTACTCTGACCACGGGTTGAAATCCCGATAGCACACTCGTAGAGTCGGATATTACGATCAGGTAGTTATCTGCGCCCGAAGGTATCTGCGAAAAACGAATTGCTGGAAAATTCTTAGCGTTTTTCCTGATCCAATCATTAGTCCAGTGTTGTGATCCCAAATGCACGCCATCCGCGTCGGCCCAGGCGAATGACACAGTCTTAAGCCCTGACGCTAGAGGAGGGCGAGAAGGCGTTTCTTTTTGCTCGGCGGCAAGACCACCAAGCAAAGGCGTCACCACTAAGAAAATAAGAATCGCACGCGCCAGCATACCGCCTCTCGCAACAGTTTCGGAAATCCCAGGAAGAACGGAATGGTGAACCAGTACAGTTTGCGAGTCAATAAGAATGTGACTCATAGGATGTTTACGCATCGGCTGCGCGCGGCCAATATCCGACCCGATGCCCGTCGACATCCGCATCCGGTTTGGCCGCGCAATTCGCCGCATACGCGAGGAGCAAAGGATCAACCAGGAAGAGGCTGCGGAAAGATGCGGGTTGCATCGGACCTATTACAGCGGTGTCGAGCGCGGAATCCGGAATGTATCACTGAAAAATATAGAGAAGATTGGCAAAGGGCTGAGAAAGAGCTTAGCTGATTTGTTTGGCCGCCTCTGAGATCGTTGTCAACGAGTCACCCCCCCCCGAAGATTTGGCATTCTCCGAGCATTTCTGAAAATGCTTTCCTCAGGAAGGATTGGCTGGTTTGGAGAAATCAGGAAACAACTGACAGGCAAGTGGGTTGCAGGGCGACACCGCAGAAGCCCGAGCCGCGTATCACGGTTTTCTCATCCTCTGGAAAGACGCTGACTCCGACATCCCCATGCTGAAGGACGCCAAGCAGACGCTAGCCTCAATGCGTCAACAATGGCTGGCGCCCGCCAACTCTAACGACGCTTCAGACTGTGCGCGGCCTTGCAAATAGGGGTACCATGCCAACCAGCCCGTTCTGAGTTTTGCCTGAATCTTGTGGGTGGTTCGATGCGATTGCGGCGGATTTCTGGATTGCTTCTCGCTGTTCTTCTGGCTATGTTCTCCCTCGTAAATAAGTTGAACGCGCAAACAACGATTTCTGGTGCGTTGACCGGCGTTGTAACAGATCCGAGCCAAGCGGTCGTGCCCGATGCCGATGTCGAGATCAAGGACAACGCCAAGGGGACGACTCAGTCAACGAAAACCGATCGGGAGGGTGTGTACCAATTCTCCTTTCTAGCGCCGGGGAGATACACATTGACTGTGACGCATGCCGGCTTTCGAGAAGAAAAGCGGGCGATGAACATTCTGCTGGGGCCTACGGTCTCCGCGAATGTCACACTGCAGGTCGCGAAAGTAAGCACCCAAGTAAGTGTGATCGCGGAGGCTCCACTGCTCCAGGCAGAGAATGGCGATGTCTCCACAACGATGAACCAGAAGCAGATTTCCGAGGTTCCAAATCCTGGCAACGATCTCACCTACATTGCACAAACCGCTCCCGGCGTGGTGATGAACACGGACACCCAGAATGGCTTCAACTATTCGATACTGGGTATGCCGGGCACGTCCTACCTGTACACTATGGACGGGATGAACACAAACGACAATGCCACCAATCAGAGCCAGAGCGGGTCAGTCGGGCTTGCCTTGGGCCAGAACCAGATTCAGGAAGCGACCATCGTCAGCACCGGTTACTCTGGCCAGTTTGGCGGTGCGGCGGGCGGGAACATCAATTACATCACCAAGTCCGGGAGCAACGGATTCCACGGCAACGCGCAGTATTATTGGAACGGCCGCGTGCTGAATGCCAATGACTGGTTTAGCAAGGAATCCGGGAATCCACGCCCCTTCGACGTCGCCAATCAATGGGCGGGCTCGTTAGGCGGGCCCATTAAAAAGGACAAGTTGTTCTTTTTTTTCGATAGCGAGGGCATGCGGTTGGTACTCCCGAATCTTTCCCCGGTTGTAATCCCAAGCCCACAGTTTGAGGCTGCTACGATTACCAACATCGATGCCAGGTTTGGCTCGACCTCGGCTTCGGATGTGTTTTACCGGAAAATATTCAGTCTTTACAATGCGGCACCGGGCGCAAGCAACGCCAGTCCGGGTGGACAGGACCCCACGTCCGATCCCACCGGCTGCACGGGATTCATGGGTCTGCCTGCAGGCGTGCCCTGCGCCATGAATTTCCTGTCGTCGCGAAGCCGGCCGAGTTCGGACACGCTTACGGCTGGCCGTATTGATTGGAATGCGGGCAAGAGCGACCGCGCCTTTGTTCGAATCCAATATGAAGCTGGATCTGGCGCGTTCTTCACCGACCCCATCAGTCCGCTGTTCGATGCTGATTACGATGCGCCAACGTGGCAAGGCCAGCTTATCGAGACGCACACCTTTGGCTCCTCGGCAGCCAGCCAATTCCTAGTGGCAGGTTCCTACTTTTCGCGTATCTACGAGGTGAAAGATCCTTCTCAAGCCCTGTCCGCCTTCCCTACGGTCTTGGGTTTTTGGGCACCAGGCGCCTTTACCCAACTAGGAGGAGTGGACTTTATCGGCGCTTACGGCAGACGCCAAACGCAATATCAGCTTTCCGAAGACTTGGTGAAAAGCTGGGGCGAACAGAAGTTCGGTTTTGGTGCAAGCTTCGTGCGAACTGATTGGAGCGTCCTACCCAACAAAGTCCATTCCATCGGGGTGTTGAGTCCTCAGACGCTCGATGCTTTTTACCAGGGTGGTTTGGACCCGGCGTCCCGATCGACCGATTTTACTTCACTGACGCAATCCTTCACGTCGCAGACTACCGTGCCGATCTCCTTCTTCAATTTTGGAGTGTATGGACAGGACGAGTGGCATGCGCGGCCAAACCTGACTCTCACCCTGGCTCTTCGCGCGGAACATTACTCTAATCCTACGTGTGAAAGTGGCTGCTACTCCCGTCTTGTCGGACCATTCGAGTCAATTAACCATGACCCCGATCAGCCGTACAACCAGGCGATCCTCATTGACCAGAAACACCCCATTACAAGTATGGACGCTATTCTGTGGTCGCCACGATTTAGCTTTGCCTGGCAGCCGTTCGGCGTTTCGCACAATACCGTGCTAAGGGGCGGTGTGGGCTTTTTCTACGACCCGTTGCCTGGCGGCATCCTGGAGTCGTTTTACACCAATTCCCCGACCTACAATGTCTATACGCCGTACCAAGATAATCTCACTCCGGGGGAAACCACCAGCCTGTTTAAGGATGCGGCCGCTTCGAATGCAGCGTTTGTTAACGGCTTCGCCGCCGGTCAAACGCTCGCTCAGATCCAAGCGATAGACCCCAATTTCTCTCCACCCGCCATCAACGCCTCAGAAAAGAGCATTCATTCGCCGCAATTTCAAAGGTGGAGCCTCGAATGGCAGCAGGCCTTCGGAGCGGAAACGGCCGTCAGGATCGGTTACTTCGGCCATCACGGGATTCATGAATTGGTTAGCGATCCAGACGCGAATGCCTTCGGATTCGGCTCGCTTCCTCCGGCGAAGTGCACCAGTCCGCCCGTACCGCCATGCGCAGATCCGCGTTTCAGCGAGGTTACGGAAGACAGCACGAATGCATTGTCCAACTACAACGGTATGGTCATCTCGTTCGAACATCAATTCATTCATTGGACTCAAGGCGTGATTCAGGTCAACTACACGTACGGCCACGCCTTCGACGAAGTCTCGAATGGCGGGATTTTCGCTTTTACGTCGGTTGGTTTGACGAGCCCGCAAGATCCCAATAATCTTCGCGGCGCCTACGGATCGGCCGAGTACGATGTGCGCCATTCTCTCAACGCAAGCTATGTTTTGGATGTCCCTGTGAAAGCGGCCTTTCGCGGCCACGGTTCGGATTACTTTGTGAAGGGATGGCAGATTTCCGGAGCGATCTTCGCCCGCACCGGTTTTCCCTATACCGTCGTGGACGTCGCCCAATCGTCTCAACTTACGGCAAGTAATTATTATGGCTTCCTATACGCAGTGCCGGTCGGCCCTCTTCCGCCCGGGACGGCGTGCGGGGAAGGAGCCGCATTCCCGCTTGCTCCGCACCCTTGCCAACCACCCCAAGTCTTGGCAGACGGCATAACCCCCAATCCGAATGCGCTTTTCGTGCAGTCCGGTTGTGAAACTGGGTTCAATGTCGGGAATCTGGGTCCGTCAGGTGTGTGCGATGGTCCCTCGGTGGCGTTCGCGCAAGGCAGGAACCGCTTTCGTGGGCCAGGCTACTTCAATACCGACTTCGCTATCATGAAGAACACCAAAATCCATGGTTGGGAAAATGCCGAGTTGGGGATCGGATTGCAGTTTTTTAATCTGTTCAACCACCCCAATTTTGGCTTTCCTGATACTGCCAGTTCTGACTCGACGCTTGGACAGATCTTCAATCTGGAGCAGCCACCCACCACTATTGTGGGTTCGGGTATTGGAGGTGATGCGGCTCCGCGGATGATTCAGTTGAAAGCTAAACTGCAATTCTGATGGATCCAGGAAGGGACAACGAGCAATCGCACATGACCTGGCGATAATAAACTTCAGAATTTCTCCAGCATCCAGACGTTTTGATCGACTGTGTTACTCGAAATGCAGAGATGACGGCCGTCCGGGGATTCCGCCACACCCTCTGTGGCGCGCTCCCATAACACATTCGCGTGGCCTTGGAGATCAACATGCAGAACGGTGCCGTAGCCTTTCTGCCGCGTCACAACAAGAAGACTCTTCCCATCCCCGGCCCAACTTAAATTCCGCAGGTTGCTCCAGCCGATTACACGAACTTCACGCATTTTCTTGCCGTGCAAGGACCAGACGTAGATGGGGTCATCTGGACTTCGAATTGCCGCAAAGCGGGTAGCGTCGGGAGACAGCTCAATATTCCAGCGATCATCATCCGGATGGACCGCAAACCGAGTCAACTCAGATCCGCGTCCTTCGATCGGATCGACGACGTTGACGATTACTTGTTTCCGATCCTCGGATAATTCGGCAATCACACACAAGTCAGATGTCGGCCTTGCGCAGGAGACCTGGCTTTCTGGGTGGACCCCAGTCAATACTAGTTGCGGTGGACCACCCCCGATTGGGACCCGCATGAGCGGCTCTGGCTTTGACTCGTTTCCGGTACCCACGGGATTATCTCGATGCACGAAATACAGGACCCATTTTCCATCAGGAGTGACTACCGGATCCCTTACACCTTCTTCGGGAGTTGCGAGTGGCCGCGCGGCATCTTCCCCCTGGAACTGCTTATATACGCCGAAGCGACCGCCACGATCCGAGACGAAGATGAGTGCTTTGCCATCCGGCGTCCAGGCCCTCGGGAAATCTCTACTTTCATTTAAAGTAAAATGCTTGGAGCTGATAACGCGATTACCACTGGCGTCGAGGTCGGCCATGTAGATCGTAAAATGGCTCGCCCACTTCAGGAAAGCAAGCTTCTTGCCGTCGGCTGTGGCGCTCTCACCGCTCATGCAGAAACCAGACCAACTCGTGAGGCGGCGGGGCTCTCCGATGGGCTTACCCGTATCTCCGTCGAGCCGCATCTCCCAGAAGTTGCAACCCGAGCCCCCCAACGCTTGCGGCTCTGCCATCGAGTAGATCAACCGCCCGGGTAACCAAAGATACTCGAAGACCTGATTCCCGACGGACGGTGCAAATATCGTAGTGGGCGGACCGCCATTGAGATCGCGACTCAGGAGGCTGGCACCTTCGGAATCAATGCGGGAGTAAGCAATCAGTTTCCCATCTGGCGACCACGCGACACCGCCAAGTGCACTGTTTTGGTTCGTGTCGTATAGCCTCCGCGCATTCGCTCCATCCGGGCCCATTAGCCAGATCTCACGATCGCCAAATCTACCTGGGTTCGTCGTAAACGCGATGGCGGAGCCGTCCGGGGAGATGCCATTACCCAAGGCATCGTCCCGAAGGCGACGCGGCACAGTGCCTAACACCGAAAAGATCCAGATGCTTGTGCCATGCGAACTCAACTCCTCGGCGCGCACCCCAGACGGACAGCGATTCACAAGAAATCGGGTGCTATCAGGAAACCAGCCTCCAAATCCGCAGTCTCCTTGGCTCCCCTTGAGTGCATCCGGTGGAGGCAACGTACGCGTCTCCCCACCGTCGATTAGTTTCAGCTGCATTCCTTTCGCATCAATGTAAGCTAGATACTTACCATCGGGTGAAATGCTGCCCACTCCCCCGGAGAGTTCGAAGGAATTGTTAGTGAGTTCAGTTTGCTTAAGCTGAGGTAAACCAGACGACTGGTGTTTCGCAGACCACACCGCACCGATGACCAGGAGAAGCGCCAAGACTCCAGTGACCACGACCAGCCAACGAGTGTGCGGTGCCGGTTCTGGGTGGTTGGCTAGGCTGGTTTTCCCGCCCTGCGTGGCCGCCACTGCTCTGAAGCAGGCGCGCATTTCCGCTGCAGTCTGATAGCGTTCTTGACGATCTTTTTCGAGCGATTTGTTGATGATCGTTTCCAGCTCAGGAGTGATCTCATTGTTCAGCTGCCGAACTGGAGTCGGGATCTGGTTCAGGACCGCAGCGTGAAGCATTGGTGCAGTCTCTCCGGTGAATGCCCGTTGTCCGGCTGCCATTTCATAAAGCACAAGACCGAAGGAGAATAGATCAGTCCTTGCATCCAACTTCTCGCCGCGCACCTGCTCGGGCGACATGTATGCTGCCGTGCCGAGAGCCACGCCGGTACGCGTCAGTGCGAGATCGGCCTGTCCAGTTCTAGTTTCCTCATGCGGCAGAGATTGATTGTCCTCCGCAAGTGCGAGCTTAGCCAAGCCAAAGTCGAGAATCTTAGCCTCGCCTCGATTAGTGACAAAAATATTTGCCGGTTTTATGTCGCGATGAATGATTCCTTTTTCGTGGGCGGCTTGCAAACCGTCGGAAATTTGAATTCCCAGAGTCAGCAGGTCATCAGTTGTGAACGGAGCGCTAGGCAGCAAGGCAATCCGGTCCCGCAGCGTTTGGCCTTCGAGCAACGGCATTACCAGGAAGGGCTGGCCTTCGTGCTCGCCGAACTCGTAAACGCTGCAGATGTTAGGGTGATCCAGCGCGGAAGCTGCCCGGGCTTCGCGCTCGAAGCGCTCCAGCGCTTTCGGGTCTTTGCTTAGTTCCTCGGGGAGAAATTTCAACGCGACTGGCCGACCCAGCTTCAGGTCCTCGGCTTTGTACACCAATCCCATGCCCCCGCCGCCCAAGATCTCCAGTACGCGGTAGTGAGAGACTTTCTTGCCAAGCAGATTCGCTGAAGCGGAGAGAGTTGAATTGTCCATCCGCTGCACCGGAGCAATGAAGCGATAGCCGCGCCGGGGCAAGGTTTCAATGAAACGCGGATGCTCGGCGGAGTCCCCCAGTACGTCGCGCAGCCGGTTGACTGCTTTGTTCAGGCCTTGATCGAAATCTACGAACGTCTGGGAAGACCACACCCTTTTTCTTAGCTCGTCGCGGGTTACGACGCGGCCGGGCCGTTCTAGCAACGCAGCCAGAATATGAAAGGCCTGCTCTTGAAGAATCGTTGTCTGTCCGTTGTGCCGCAGTTCCGCGGTTTGGAGGTCCAGCTCGAACTCTCCGAAGCGAAACGATTCGGACTCGGTGTGTGGCGTCATGAGCATTCCCACCGGGCTTCGGTCAGCTTACCACTGGCGCGGGCGCTGGGCACTGGAAAGAAGCTTAGTCCAAGTAGAGGAAGATAAGCCGCTTACTCATGTCAGCCAGATGTCAGCCGGAAGGAAGCGCCGCGCCATTGACGCTGGGGGCAAACCCGCCCAGAGTGGCCCCTCAAAGCGGCAGTCGGGCACTTCCCACCCAGGCCATAACGGCGGAACCGACGGCCAGAAAAAAGGAGAGGCGTATATGAAATTCCGAAAACTGACGTACATGGGCGCGATCACGTTCACCTTAATGAAATCAAGAATGTCGTTATTGATCGCGGTTGTCACTCTGGCTGCCGCGCTGGTGTCGTCGAATCCGCTGGCTGCGCAGGACAAACAAGAACACCTTCACCGTACTCTGCGTACAGGAAATGACGCGCTTGCCACTCAATCCCAGTCGTCTGCCCTTGGCGTTGGGGGTTCGTTTAAACTCAACTACTGGAGCCTTCTCTCTCAGGTGGTGGACGACCAGAAAGGGGCCCCTTCTGTTGATCCCCTAAGCCTCCAACCCCCAGCGATTCTAAATAACGACAACCCCGCCGCTAATCCTACGGGCAACTACCACACCTACAAGGCCTGCTGGAAGGTAGCCCACCCTGGGCCACTGGACCCGCCGGGAACGGCCATCAAGTGCTACAGCAGTCCGGAGACGTTCGAGCTGGGCGACGGGAGCCTCGCGAGCAACCCCAATGGCAACCCCGACGAGACGTTTGGCGGTTTGGCGTGTCCCTTGACAGGTACGCAGCAGTTTCTATGGGTCGACCAGCTCACCGCCTACTGGAACGCCGTTCGCTTTTACAATGCAACCGGACAGCTGATCGAGGGCTATCGCCTCGAAGCCTATGCCGGCAGGATTTACAACTACACAACTGGCAAGTCGATCTTCGCCTGGATGGACTACGTCAGCACGTATCAGGAAGAGCCCGGCCCCGATGGGACGGACAGTAATCTGCAGTGGGGTTACTACGGAAATGACTTCTCAGCCCAAGCGGGCAATACCCCTGTCTTCACGCCGCAGTGGGGCATCATTACCTACACCCCCGATTTCGCGTCGGTCATTGAGGAACTGGGGCCGCATCCGCTTGATGATTACCTCAACACGGGCGCGACCGCTGGGCTTGCTCCGATCTGCGCAGCAATGGAATAGACCTCGATAGCGAATCCCGCCAGGCGTACGAGAGGTGGGGGCTTCGAGAGTGAGCGGCTCAAAGTGGCTTGGGTTGAGTGTGGCGCCCCCTGAGATGGCGGACCTACAAGGAGAAAATCGTGAAAAAAAATCTGACCATGTGCATCACTGCACTGACCTTACTCGCTGCGCTCGCGGTCCCAGTTCAACTGGCCGCGCAAGACGACCACTCGGAGGCCGAGCATAGGCACCATCACTACAAGCTCATTGACATGGGGACGTTCGGCGGGTCGGAAAGTTACATCAGCCCCTATTTCTACAGCGGTCCGTTTCAAGCCTTGAACAATGCAGGAACTTTCGCGTCCTGGGCGGATACATCCGAACTGGATCCCTTTGGGCTTTCGGGCAACAGCGGCGACCAAAACTTCTGTTTCAACTATGACGGAACTCCCTGCTATACCTCTTGCGCATTTCAGTGGCAGGCTGGTGTGAAGTCCGAATTCCCAGAGCTGCGCAAAGGCCTGAGTAGTGCTACTGGCTGGATCAGCGCCAACGGTTTGATTGCCGGGACTTCACAGAACGGCGAAACCGATCCGCTGGTTCCGGGCTCGCCGCAGAATTTCCCGGAGAACCGTGCGGTGCTGTGGCGGGACGGCAAGATCATCAATCTTGGAACCTTGCCCGAAGGGGGATATGAAAGTGAGGCCGAGTCCGTCAACAGCAGTGGCCAGGTTGTCGGTGTGGCAACCAATGCAGTTCCCGATGCGTATTCATTGTTTCAATGGTCGTCACAATTAAATCATTTCGATCCATATCCGTATCCGTATCAGGAAAGGGCGTTTCTTTGGCAAGACGGAGTGATGACGGATCTGGGTACTCTCGGCACCGGAACTGACGCCTGGGGCATGGCCATCAACGAGCGCGGCCAAGTCGTCGGTATATCGTACACAAGCGCGACGCCAAACCAGATAGTCACCCCATGCGTCTACAACGGCAGCGGGGCGTTCATCCCAACGCAAGATCCGTTCCTTTGGGAGAACGGAAGGATGACCGACTTGGGTGGGCTAGGAGGCACCTGTGGCTTTCCATACTGGCTAGACGACGACGGCCGGGTGGTCGGCGTATCCGACTTGGCCGGAGATCAAGTGCAACATCCCTTCTTGTGGACGAAGGCCGAGGGCATGCGGGATTTGGGCACTCTGGGGGGCAGCGGATCAGCTTCAATGATCAACAATTTCGGGCAGGTGGTCGGAGGATCCGAACTCGAAAACTCGGACCTTCATGCGTTTCTCTGGGATGGAACAATGCACGACCTCGGGGCCATCAACGACTGTTCCTATGCATATGCCATTAACAACAGCGGGCAGGTTGTTGGCAATTGGGGAAAGAACGGTTGTGGTCAAGGTGCATTCCTGTGGGAGAACGGGGGACCTATGGTTGATCTTGGCACGCTTTTGTCTAATCAGACCGACCTTTCTGCACTGGGGGCGGTCAGCATCAATGATCGCGGCGAGATTGCCGGCCACGGGGAGGCACCTACCGGTCACGGTCGCGCGATCCTCTTCATCCCGTGCGACGGGAATCATCCGGGCATTGAGGGCTGCGACTACAGCCTGGTCGACGCAGATGCCGCAATTCGCACCAATTCGGCACCGGTTGTGCATGAACCGACCGCAACGGTTCCGGGTAAGCTTCGTCCTTTTGGCGGACGCGGCCTGATCTTCAGGACCGGGGAAAGGGGAGCAAACTGAAGCGCAGATCGCGGCGAGGACTGGGATGGTCCCGTTGCCTGCAGGGGGCATTGGGAAACGTGTTTTGATTTTGATTGTGCTTGTTCACATTCCGAGAAGGAAATGAAGAGGATGATCATGTACTTGGCAGAGATAGGAGTCTACGAGCGCAAGTCGACGATTCCAATCCTTTCGAATCTCCTGGTAGAAGCAAAAGGCAGCCGCCTGACCATCACGGCGACCGATCTTGAACTCAGCATCCGCACGTCATGTGAAGTAAAAGTCAAAAAAGAAGGCGCCGGTACGATTCCGGGACATTTGTGGACCGCTGCTTAACCGGCTAAGAATCCGCGCGGCTATCTAAAATCGATGTCAAAAAAAAAATTTAAAAAAATTGGAAGTAGCTCGGAGGCGTCGGAGGTGTCCCCGCAAACTGCTTTTCTCTAGGCCGGACAACTCAGGCCGCTGCGGAAAGTGCGTGAGAAATGATTCGATCGCAGAGCGCGGTTTCCGTTTCGCGGCGCCGCGCTGGGAGCGCGACTACTTCGCGTAGTCGGCTTTGGCTTGCTTCAGGATGGGGATGTCGGGGTCGGCGCCTTTCCAGAGTGTGAGGAAATCCTGATACGCCGCCTTGGCTTTGGCGGTGTCGCCTTGCATGGCATAAGCCCTGGCGACTTGGAGATGAGCAAGGGCGCCGATAGGCTCATTCAACACGATTCCACGATGATCGAGGATTTTCTGGAACTCGACAGCCGCTTCGTTGCCTTGATGCGCGGCTAGATAGGCTTCGCCGCGCACATACACGGGATACAGAGCGGTTAAGAAACCGGTAGGGCCACCATGTCCTCCAAGTTCGCAAGGAGCGGCTGCCTGAAGAGCATCAATAGCTTTTGAAGTGTCGTTGCGGCTGAGCGCAAGTTGCGCGTGTAGGGTCGGTATATAATTGAGCCGGACGATCGTATTCTCCGGAAAGCGCTTGCCCAAATCATCGCTCAACGCCTCTGCCCGAACAAGATCCTTTGTCATTGCGAGTGCCAGCGCCGCTCCAAACTGTACATCCCGGCCCGTGGAAAGGCTAAGCGCCGCTGCGGCCCTTTGCCGAGCCTCGGCGGAGTTACCGAAGAGCGCTTCCCGCACGGCTGCCGCGATTTCGTAACCTGCCATGGTCTCATGCTCTTCCGCGCGCTCTGCGGAAGCAACGGCCTGACGAGAAAACATCCGCGCCTTCTCCAATCGTCCGGAATAAGCCGCCGCATCCGCTTCGAATCCCAGTAGCGCGTCCTCCACGCCGGGCTTTCCTGCCGACCACGCCACCTGCTGAGCCATCCCCGATGTATCATTTTCCAGGAAAGCGAGCATGTAAAAACGCCGGTGCAAAACATAAGAATCGAGATTTTTACTCTTGGCCTCCTCGGCAGTGGCACGAGCCTCCACAAAGCGGTTCAGAACCAAATAGGCAGAGACATTATTGGCATATAATACCCGGTTGTCTGGCTGAAGGCGCAGAGCCTCGCGGAATTCCGGAAACGATTTGTCATATTGGCCGAGCGTTGCGTAAACGATGGCCAGTGAATGCCTCGCCGCTCCGTCTCGTGGATACGTCTGTGCCCAGAATTCACAAGTTTCCCGCGCCTTTTCAAGGTTACCGACAGCGTTTATGTAGTATCCACTCTCAATACGCAATCTCTCTACCTGGCTGACACGCTCACGCAGTTCAAAGGCTTTCCCGATGCTCTCAGCCGCCAGAGTGCTTTCCCTCAGAGTTGAATAGTCGATTCCGAGCGAGAGGTAAGCCACAGCGAAATTTGGATCAAGGCTAATGGCCCGCTGGAAAAAAGGCACTGCGGCTGCGAAATCGCCTTCCCCTGCCGTTTTTCGACCCAAGCTGTAGGCTTGTAGAGCTTCCAGCGAGGGCGTCGTGGCCTGTTCAAGAGGAGTATCGAACTTCTGGACGGTGCTGAGCGATTCGCCGAGTTTGTTGCGAATCTCCGACGCCGCCTTTGCCAAAGCTTCTAACACTTGATTCTTGTCGCTCGCCAGAGCTTCCGTGCTCGTAAGTGTCTTCCCGTTCGAACAGTTCACGGCCTTAAGAATCATGTTGTACTGCGAACCAATCTGCGCTATCGAACCGTCGAGGACGGCGGCGCTGCCCGTCCGCTGACAAACTTCCCGCGCAATCTCTGGCGTGAGTTTTGCGCCCGGCTTCTGCCCCATCATCTGTAAGGTCTGCTGGATTTGCTGGTCGGAGATAAGGCTAAGGAAGGGGGATTGTTCCAATTGCACGGAAAGCCCTTGCCGGAGCGCCTCGTCAAAAACCGGATCGCCTGTCGTGTTCGTGAAATCCGCAAGAACGATAGTATCGTTGTCGGTCAATGCGTGCGCCTTGCGGGTGTGAAACAACCAACCAACCACAGCCAATCCGATGACCAGCAAAGTTGCGCCCGTGACAGCCGCCCATCGAAACCTAGTAGATTTTGCGGCAGGCTTCGACTCGACCTGTGCTGTCGCGGCGGCTGCACGGCCTGACTCCGAATCACGCTTCAGCCGCTGCAAATCCGTGCGAATTTCAGCGGCGCTCTGGTAGCGCAGCTTCCGGTCCTTCTCCAGCGCCTTGTTGATGACCTCCTCGAGCTTTGCAGGAATGCCGGGATTGAGCCGCACCGGCGCAACGGGCGCGCGATTGAGAATCGCTTCGGTAATGACGCCAGTGGTCTCGCCACGAAAAGGCAAAGTCGCTGTCACCATTTCGTAGAGCACCACGCCAAACGAAAATATATCCGTGCGTGTATCGAGCTCTTCGCCCCGCACCTGTTCTGGCGACATGTACGTGACGGTACCAATCGCCCTGCCAAGTTGAGTGAGCCGTTCTGGCTCGCTGGCTGTGGGCATCGCAGAAAGATTCACGGCACCGCCCGCCGGTGCCAGCTTCGCCAGACCGAAATCGAGGATTTTGGCGTGTCCGCGCTCAGTTACAAAAATGTTGGCGGGCTTGATGTCGCGGTGGACGATTCCTTTGGCGTGCGCGGCATCGAGTGCGTCCGAAATCTCGATTCCCAAGTCCAGCACTTGCTCAAGCGGCAACAGCTTGCCGGAGATGCGGTCCTTGAGCGTCACGCCGTCCATGTACTCCATGACAATGAAAGCCTTTCCGTTCTCCTCCTCAATCCCGTGGATGGTACAAATGTTCGCGTGATTCAGAGCCGACGCGGCTTTGGCCTCCCGTTGGAAGCGGCTGAGTGCTTGAGGGTCGCTAG
>Ga0308309_10001175_pt1 | contig 15620 bp, 14 predicted proteins | sample HubBroMetageWFT5_FD_192491 | JGI IMG/M metagenome (GOLD analysis project Ga0308309, IMG submission 192491) | Warmed and freeze-thawed soil microbial communities from the Hubbard Brook experimental Forest, New Hampshire - Hubbard Brook CCASE Soil... | ecosystem: Environmental > Terrestrial >...
GCTGGTCGATGCCGGCCGCCGGGATGCGGCGATCGCGGCCGGGCAGGGGCCTGATCCGGATGCGAAGATGCATGACGAGCTTGCGGCGCATCTCTACTGGCGCTTGCTCGAGCACGTTCCCAAATATCATTACGACTATGCCACCAAGACGGAGAGCCGTCGCGCCAACGACAGCCGGCCACGCTGGCTGCCGCCAGGGTCGCTGATCCACGAATCGGTCTTCCAGCGCGCCGGCTATACGCCGCGGCTGCCAACCGATCATGTCGTGAGCCATGACCTGCCGGCCGCGGTTCCGCAACGAGGGGCCCTGGGCAGCGTTGAGTAACGTGTCTCCGAACATCGGCTCCCTGAAGGAGCGCTTCAGCGCGCTTCGCACATTGCGGCCTTTCATTGCGATGGTCTGGCGGACCAGTCCGTCGCTCACCGTTTCGTCGCTGTTGCTGCGGCTGGTGCGGGCGCTGTTGCCGGTCGTCGCCCTCTATATCGGCAAGCTGATCATCGACGACGTGGTGCATCTGGTGCAGATGCCGGGGCGGCCGGCGACGTTCGAGGAATGGCTGACGAGCGGTCTGCTCAACTGGCTGGGCGTGCTGATCCTGGCCGAGCTCGCGCTGGCTGTCCTGTCCGATATCCTGGGCCGCGTCGTCGAGTTCGTCGACAGCCTCCTGTCGGAGCGCGTGACCAACGCCTCGAGCGTCAGTTTGATGGAACACGCCGCCACCCTCGATCTAGAAGATTTCGAGGATGCGGAGTTCCAGGACCAGCTCGAGCGGGCGCGCCGGCAGACCAGCGGCCGCCTCACCTTGATGTCGCAGCTGTTGGGGCAGGCCCAGGATATCGTGACCGTCGCGAGCTTTGCCGCCGGTCTGCTGGTCTTCGCGCCCTGGCTGATCGTCTTGCTGCTGGTGGCGCTGGTGCCGGTGTTCCTGGGCGAGGCCCATTTCAATGCCCAGACCTACCGGCTCGACTTCGGCCGCACACCCGAGCGCCGCGAACTCGACTATGTGCGCCAGACCGCCGCCAGCGTCGAGACCGCCAAGGAAGTGAAGATTTTCGGTCTCAACCGCTTCCTCATCGAGCACTACACCAGCCTGGCGAACACCTTCTACGCGGCCAACCGCGCGCTCGCGCTGCGCCGTGCCACGTGGGGCGGCCTGTTCACGACGATCGGCACCGTGGGTTACTACATCGCCTACGCCTACATCGTGTGGCGCACCCTGGCCGGCGCGTTCTCGATCGGCGACCTCACGTTCCTCGCGGGATCGTTCCTGCGGCTGCGCAGCCTGCTGGAAGGGTTGCTGCTGGGCTTCTCGTCGACGGCGGGCCAGGCGCTCTACCTAAACGATCTTTTCTCCTTCTTCGAGATGCGTCCCGAGATCCTGTCGCCGGAACATCCCCTGCCATTTCCCAAGCCGATCCGCGAGGGTTTCGTCTTCGAGGATGTCGGCTTCAGCTACCCCGGCGCCGAGCGCTGGGCGGTGCGCCATCTCGATTTCACGCTCAGGGCAGGCGAGGTGGTGGCGCTGGTCGGCGAGAACGGCGCCGGCAAGACCACGCTGGTGAAGCTCCTGACGCGGCTTTACGACCCGGACGAGGGCCGTATCCTGCTCGACGGCCGCGATCTGCGCGACTACGACCTCGATCAGCTGCGCGGCAGCATGGGCGTCATCTTCCAGGATTTCGTGCGCTATAACTTCACCGCCGGCGACAATATCGCGGTCGGACGCATCTCGGCGCGCGGCGATCAGGCACGCGTTGCCCGGGCGGCGCGCAGCAGCCAGGCCGACGAAGTCATCGCCGGGCTGCCGGCGGGCTACGACCAGCGGATCGGCAAGCGTTTCAAGAACGGCGTCGAGCTTTCCGGCGGCGAATGGCAGAAGGTGGCGATCGCGCGCGCCTACATGCGCGAAGCCGAGGTGCTGATCCTCGACGAGCCGACGGCGGCGCTCGATGCCCGCGCCGAATTCGAGGTGTTCCAGCGCTTCAAGGAACTGAGCAAGGGCAAGACGGCCGTGCTGATCTCGCATCGCTTCTCGAGCGTGCGCATGGCCGACCGCATCTTCGTGCTGGCCGACGGCAAGGTCGAAGCCGCCGGCACCCACGAGGAGCTTTTGGCCAAGCCGGGTCTCTACGCCGAACTGTTCGAGCTGCAGGCGGCCGGCTATCGCTGAGCGGTTTCATATTCCTCCCCTTCGCGGAGCCCGCGAAGGGGAGGTGCCCGCGCAGCGGGCAGAGGGGTCATGAGTACCAGCAATGACGCTCATGACCCCCGAGCGCCTGTGAAGGCGCGGAGTCGGCGTAAGACGCCGCCACCTCCCCAGCGTTGCTGGGGAGGAAGTGATGACGCCTTTTCGGAATCTGCTCTATCCCGCGAGCACCGGCTCGCCGACGATCTGCGTGCGGTGCATCAGGCGGCGCAGGCTCTCGTCGAAGGCGTCGCGCCGATGCATGACGCAGCGGTTGTCCCACATCACGAGATCGCCGGCCCGCCACTTCTGATACCAGGCGAAACGCTCCTGGGTGGCGTGCGCCCACACCGCGTCCAAGAGCTTCTCGCTCTCTTCGACGGAAAGGCCGTGGATGTAGGCGCCGGGCCGGCGGCCGAGGAACAACGCCTTGCGCCGGGTCACGGGATGCAGGCGGACGAGGGGATGCATGGCGCCCGGCGTGCGGCGCGGATCGGGGGTGCGCTGGAAGCCCTTGCGCAACTCGCCGGCCGAGTTGCGGCTGGAATCGTGGATGCAGGTCTTGCCCTCGACCGCGCGCTTCAGCTCGTCGCTTAGCGTCTCGTAGGCGGCGTACATGTTCAGGAAGCCGGTGTTGCCGCCATCGGCCGGCACTTCCAGCGCATAGAGCAGGCTCGCCCGCGGCGGCAGCTGGTTGTAGGACATGTCGGTGTGCCAGACGAGCTCGTAACTGCCGAGCCCGCCCACCGGCTTGCCGTCCTTCACGACGCTCGAGATCACCGCCACCCACTCCTGGGCGTCCTTGCCCAGTCCGGAGTCCCTGCGGTCGAAATTCGCGGCGGCGACCGGCACGCGGTCGAGCTCGCCGAAGCGGGCACTGAATTTCATCAGCATGGGGTCGTCGAGCTTCTGGCCGGAGAAGCGCAAAACCAGATGCTCGGCCCACGCCTGGGCGATGCGGCCGAAGGTGTCGTCGCTTAGCGGCTTGGACAGGTCGACACCATGCACATCGGCGGCCAGTGCGCCGCCGGTCGGCTGGATCCAGACTTCGCTCATGGGCTGCCTCCCGGTTCGAAATAGTGTGGCACGAATCGGCTGTTGTTGTGAGTGATGCGTCGCTCGTCCTCTCGCATGCCGATGCCGGCCGGCTGGCCCGCGATCACCCACGAGCCGACGACCGCGTGGTTGCCGTCGAACACCGGCAGCGGCTGGTAGGCCTGCCAGACATAGCCTTCGCTGCCGTAGTCACCGGCCGCGGTGTCGAACAGGCCGGGGCCGACGATGGTGACGTTGTGGCCCTCGCGGCCGAATACCGGCTTCTTTACATAAGCGCTGCCGAGGTCGGCATGCTGGGTATCGAAAGCCGGCAGCAGGTTGGCATGGCCCGGGAAACCCTCCCACAGCAGCGGCAGCAGCATCTTGTTTGAAAGGATCATCTTCCAGGCGGGCTCGATGAAAGCCGTGGTGTCCGTCAGTACATGGGCGCCGAATTCCTCGCGCACCATCCACTCCCAGGGATAGAGCTTGCTCATCACCTGGATCGGCATCTCGTCGGTGTCGGTGAAGCGCCGTCCGTTCCAGCCGACCTGCGGCACGGCGATCGGCTTGCCGGCGAGGCCTGCCTGCAACGCGGTATCGCGCAGGTATTCCGAGGTCGCGAGATCTTCGGGATGGTCCTCGAAACGCGCGAAGTGCACCAGGGCTTCCGGCGGCAGCTTGGCTAAAACGCTGCGCCACGCCTCGATCAGCTTCTCGTGGATGGAATTGAACTGGTCGGCGTCGGGCTTGGCGTCCTTCAGCCAGTACCATTGCACGACGGCCGCCTCGTAGAGGGCGGTCGGCGTGTCGGCATTGTATTCCAGGAGCTTGGGCGGTCCCTTGCCGTCATAGGCGAGATCGAAGCGGCCACAAATCGTCGGATCGGCGCGGCGCCAAACCTGCTCGATGTAATCGCCCCAAGCCGGCGGGATGCGCATGCGCTCCCACAGCTTGTTGGCAACCACATATTCGACCGCCTTGAGGCAGAGGCCGTGCAGCTCCTCGGTCGCCGCCTCCAGCGTGTCAATCTCATCGGACGTGAAGGCGTAACAGGCCTGCTCGGTCCAGTAGGCCTTGCCCTCCAGCACGTAGTAGTCGAAGCCCAGCTGTTCGAGCTTCTGCTGCCAGCCCGGCCGCGGAGTCGACGCTTCACGGCGCATGGCTCAGCTCGTGCCCGACGAGCCGCCCTGCGAGCCCGTTCCGCCGAAGCCGCCGCGCTGGCTCTGGGCGGACGTGGCTTTGCTGGCGTCCGGTGTCGTCGCCGAGGAGCCCGGCGTGGCGGTGGGCGCCGAGATCGCAGGCCCGCGATAGAAAGGGTTTGCAAGAAACCAGAGATAGGGCAGGGCTCCCAGTCCCGCCCCGATACCAGGCGAACACGAATAGAGCAAAGCCGCGCCGGCCACGCCCATCAGCACGAGCTTGATGCCGCGCGACATGCGCGGACCGTGGGTTGGGTCGGGCGACGACATGGACGGGAGTCACGTCGTGAGGCAGGCGGCGTTGATCAGGCCGAAACACACCGCGAAGCCGCCGGCGGCGATGCCGGCAGCCGCGTGGTTGGCCTCGATCGCCTGCTGGAGGCCCGGCAGCACCAGGCGCATGCCGACATGTACGATCACCTGCACGACCAGCGCGACCAGCGCCCACAGCACGACGTCGGTCAGACTTACGGAATGCGCAATGGTATTGGCGAGCGGCAGGCTGAAACCCAGCAAGGCGCCGACCAGCGCCGTTGCGGCGGCAGAATTGCCGGCGCGGATGAGGGCGAACTCGCGCCATGGCGTGATCAGGGTGTAGATCCAGAGAAACAGCGCGGCGAGCGCGAAGCCCACGACAACGTAGCGCACGAAATTCGGGAAGGCCGTGATCAGCCACTGCATCTCGGGCATGACCGCGAGTCTCCGCCGCTTAGCCGTGCATGGTCAAGCCGCCCGACACGCTGATCGTCTGGCCGGTGATGAAGGCTGCGTCATCGCTGGCAAGGAAGCAGACGGCGCCCGGGATATCCTCGGGCTGGCCGACACGCTTCATCGGGATGGCGCTGACCAGGGCGGCGCGCATCTTCTGGCCGCGCTCGTCGTTGCCGGCGGCGGCGGCCAGCAGCGGCGTGTCGGTGGGGCCGGGGCAAACGGCATTGAGGGTGATGCCCTTGCGCGCCACCTCGCGCGCCACCGTCTTGGTGAAGGCGATGATGCCACCCTTGCAGGCCGAGTAGACCGCCTCCTGCGAGGAGCCGACCCGGCCGGCGTCCGACGCGATGTTGACGATGCGGCCGTGGCCGCGCGCCACCATGCCCTTCAACACGACGTGGCTCATGTTGAGCGGCCCGCGCAGATTGGTGGCGATGAGCTGGTCCCACAGGTCGGGCGTGGTGTCGACGAAATTGATGAAGCGGTCCCAGCCTGCATTGTTCACCAGCACGTCGGTCGGGCCGATCTCGGTCTCGAAGCGCAGGATGGCGCTGCCGACTGCGTCATAATCGGCGATGTCGGCGCCCGACACGAAAGCCTTGCCGCCGTCCTTCCTGATCTCGTCGGCGACCTTGTTGGCGCCGTCGAGATTCTTGTCGAACACGCCGACGCTGGCGCCATAGCCCGCGAAGCGCCGGCAGATGGCGCCGCCGATCGCGCCGCCGCCGCCGGTGACGATGACGTTCTTAGCCGAAAGTCCACGCATGGCGCGCTCCTTCACAGGGGCGAGTAGGGGTCGAACTTCGGCTTGCGCTTCTCGAGGTGCGAGGCGAGGCCCTCTTTCACCTCGGGGCCGAGGAAACCCAGCATCTCGAGCGCCGTCGAGGCGTCGAAGGCAGGGCCCATCATGCGCAGCCAGTTGTTGAGCGCGTACTTGGTGAGGCGGATCGAGGTCTGCGCGCCCTCGGCGAGCTTGGTCGCGACCTCGAGGCCCTTGGCTTCGAGCTGGTCGTCCTCGACGCAGAGCGAGACCAGGCCGATGCGCTCGGCCTCTTCGCCGTCGACCGCTTCGCACAGCAGCAAATAGTACTTGGCCTTGGCCATGCCGCAGAGCAGCGGCCAGACGATCACCGCATGGTCGCCCGCGGCGACGCCGAGCCGCGTGTGGCCGTCGATGATACGGGCCTTCTTCGAGGCGATCGACACGTCGGCCAGGATGCCCGCGACGAGGCCCGCGCCCACGGCCGGGCCGCGCATGGTGCTGACGATCGGCTTGGAGCAGTTGATGACGTTGTAGACAATGTCACGCGCTTCCTTCCAGGTGCGCAGCAGCGCGTTGTAGTCGGTGATGTTCTTTTCGATGATGTCGAAGTCGCCGCCGGCCGAGAACACCTTGCCGCCCGCGCCCTGGATGATCACGCAGTTGACCGTGTCGTCGCCGTCGATGTCGCGCCACACGTCGACCAGCTCGCGATGCATGATCGCGTCGGTGGCGTTGTACTTCTCCGGGCGGTTCATGGTCACCCGCAGCACCTTGGGATGCGGGCGATCGAACAGCAGGCGCTGGTAGCGTTTTTGCCAGTCGGACATGAGGTCTCCTCCATTTCCGGAGGAAACTAGCGTTGGGAAGAGCGCGCTGTCACGTTCCTCCCCAGCGCGGATTCCGTGCTGGGGAGGTGGCCCGAAGGGCCGGAGGGGTCATGAGCAGCCATGATGATGCCCATGACCCCTCCGCCCGCTTCGCGGGCACTTCCCCTTTGCGGACTCCGCAAAGGGGAGGAAATTCGAGTCAGCGACGGATGTTGCCGGCGCTCCATTGGCCGGCACTGGCGAAGCGTACGGCCTCTTCCGCCGCTTGAACCAGCGCGCGCGCCTTCAGCACGCTCTCCTGGTATTCGGCCTCGAGGTCGGAATCGGCCACGACGCCGACACCGGCCTGCACATACATGATGTTGTCCTTGACCAGACCGGTGCGCAGCAGGATGCAGGTGTCCATCGAGCCGTTGGCGGCGAAATAACCGGCGCAGCCGGCATAGATGCCGCGACGCACCGGCTCGACCTCGTCGATGATCTCCATGGCGCGCACCTTGGGGGCGCCCGACAGCGTGCCAGCCGGGAAGCCGGCCTTCAACGCATCGATCGCCTCCAAGCCATCCTCGAGCTTGCCCTCGACGTGGCTGCTGATGTGCTGGAGGTGGCTGTACTTCTCGATGGTGAACTGCTCGACCACGCGCACCGAGCCGATCTTGGCGACGCGGCCGACGTCATTGCGCGCCAGGTCGAGCAGCATCAGGTGCTCGGCGTGCTCCTTGGGATCGGCCAGCAGCCCGTCAGCTAGCTTCTTGTCCTCCTCGGGCGTGGCGCCGCGCCGGATGGTGCCGGCCAGCGGACGGATGGTGACGACGTCGTCGCGCAGGCGCACCAGGATCTCCGGGCTCGAGCCCACGATCGAGAAGTCGCCGTAGTCGAAGAAGATCAGGAACGGCGACGGGTTGATGCGGCGCAGCGACCGGTAGAGCGACAGCGGCGGCAGCGTGAAGGGCAGCGAGAAGCGCTGCGACGGCACGATCTGGAAGGCGTCGCCGGCGCGGATGTACTCCTTGCAGGTCTCGACCATCTGCTTGAACTCGTCCTTCGACATGTTGGCCTGCGGCTCGGGCAGGCCGTCGAGCGCGTCGGCGCTCTCGCGCCTGAATGGCAGTGCGCGCTCGAAGTCAGACACCGCGTCGGCCAGCCGCTCCTGCGCCGCCTCGTAGGCCGCGCGCGCACCGATGCCCGCCTGCGGCCAGGCCGGCGTGACCAGGGTCACGACGTCCTCGAGGCGGTCGAAGATGCAGATCAGGGTCGGCCGCGCCATGATCGCGTCCGGCAGGCCGATCGGGTCGGGATTGTTGTCGGGCAGCCGCTCCATGTCGCGGACCATGTCGTAGCCCAGGAAGCCGAACAGGCCGGAGGCCATCGGCGGCAGGCCGGTTGGCATGTCCATCTGGCATTCGCGGATCAGATGCCGCAGCGTCTCGAGCGGTCGGCCCTCCAGCTTCTCGAAGGCCTGCGCGTCGGTGCGGGCCCGCCGGTTGATCTCGGCGTGGCCCTTGGTGCAGCGCCAGATCACATCGGGCTTGAAGCCGATGATGGAATAGCGCCCGCGCACCGAGCCGCCCTCGACGGATTCCAGGAGAAACGAGTTGGCGCGGCCGTCGGCGAGCTTGAGATAGGCCGACACCGGCGTCTCGAGGTCGGCGACCAGTGTGGTCGAGACAAGCTGCGGCTTGCCGGAATCGTAGCACGCCGCAAAGGCGTCGAAGCCGGGCGAGATCGACATTGGCCGCTACTGCTGCTGGGGTCGGAAGGCCGCCGCGAACGCCGCCTCGTCGACCGTCACGCCATACTTGGTGCGCAGCGCGGCGACGAGCTGCAGGATCAGGTCGTTGGCCACCATGGTGTCGATCTGTTTGCCGAAGCGGTCGAGCGCTTCCTTGTCCTTGGCCAGGTCGACCGCCTCGACCTGCTTCAGGCGCACGATGACGCTGCCGTCGGCAGTCCGCACCGACTGCACCTTGCCCGGCGCGAGCTTGAACAGCACCTGCACCACCGGCTGGGTGAGGTAGTTGGGCTGATCGGCCTCGAAGCGCGTGACGGCCTTGGTGGTTCGCACCTCCAGGCCAAGCTCCTTGGCGAGGGCAGCGAGATCGGTGCCGGCCTCGGCCTTCTCGACAGCGGCCTTCACCTTGACGTCGGCCAGCTTGCGCCGCTCCTCGGCCTGCCAGGCCTCGACGACCTTGGGCTCGACTTCGTTGAGGGTGGGGATGCGGGCGGGCGTGACGCGGTCGGTACGCACGACGAAATATTCACCGCGCTGCGTCTCCAGAAGGTCGCTCTCGGCGCTTTCGCGGGTGTTGAACGCGGCCTGCACCAGCTCGGCGGCGCCCGGGCCGATGACGACCTGCTTGCCCGACGCATCCTGGCCGCGCGCATCGACGTTCTCGTAGGTCTTGATCTTGAGGCCGAGCTCCTCGGCCGCCGCCTTCATCGATTGGCTCTTGCTCAGGATGCGCTCGAAATCGGTGACCAGCTTGATCAGCATGTCGGGCGCCATCTGGGCCTTCAAATCCTTCTCGAGCTTGTCCTTGACCTCGTCGAACGCCACCGATTTGCCGGCCTCGATCTTGTTGACCCTGATGACGTGCCAGCCGAGCGGGGATTGGATGGGGGCCGGCGCGATGCCGGTGGGCAGGCCGAAGATGCCGTCGGCGAGCGGACCGGGCGGCAGGTCCTTCTTGGTGACCATGCCGAGCTTGATCACGCCGTCTGCGTTGCCGAGGACCTCCTTGGTCGCATCCTCCAGCGACTTGCCGGCGGTAGCGGCGGCGATGATGGCCTTGGCCTTGGCCTCGCTGTCGGCCATCGCCTGGTCGACGTCGCGCTTCTCAGGCGTGCCGAACTCGGCGGAGCGTGCCTCGTACTCCTGCCTGACCTGCTCGGCGGTCACCGACACCTGGGGCAGGATGTCCTCGACGCTCAGCAGGACGTAGGAGAAGGCGCGGAACTCGGGGATCTGGAATTTGGTCTTGTTGGCCTCGAAGTAGGCGTTGAGCTGCTCGGCCGTGGGCTTGGGCACATCGACGACGATGGCGTCGGGCACGTAGAGCGTCTCGGCGATCCGCTTCTCGCCTTCCATCTTGAAGATGTCGTCGCGCATCGACTTCGGCGCCAGTCCCTCGGGACGCACCACGCCGAACAGCTGGTTGGCCGCGATCTCGCGGCGCATCTCGGTGACGTACTGCGCCTCGGAGACACGCGCCTGCTGCAGGCGGTTGCGGTAGAGCAGGGGATCGAACGCGCCACCGGTGCCCTGGAAGGCCGGATTGCGCGCGATCGCCGCCCGCACCTCTTCGTCGCTCACGACCAGCCCGAACTCCTGGATGGCGTGGTCGAGCACGGCGCGCTGGACGACCTCCTCGAGCGCCCGAATATGCAGGCCGAAGCGCAGCGCCTGCTCGGGCTCGGGCCGCTGACCGGTCTGACGCTGGATGCCGTCGAGCTGGAGGTTGAACTGGTCGCGCACCTGATTGGCGGTGACCGACGAGCCGCCGACCCAGCCATAGATCGGGATGTGTGTGCCGCCGACATGGGCGATTTCGCTGCTGCTTCCGCCACCGCGCAGCATGTCGCCGATGCCCCACAGACCGAAGCTGATGATCAGCATGCCGAACATCACGGTCAGGACGATATATTTGGCGTATTTGCGGAACTGATTCACGGCGCCGGCGGGGTTGTGGACGGGGTGACAGACGGGGCTTTTTGTCGGGGCGCATGCCTACCACCGGCCCCTCGGACAGGCAACCAAGCGGCCTTTGACCACCGAAGCCGCCGCCGCTAGACACGCGGCGAGCACAATTTGGGGAATTTCATGGCACGGACCAGAAGGCCACTGATCGCCGGCAACTGGAAGATGAACGGCCTCAGGGCCGATGCCTTGGCGCTGGCCAAGGGCGTTGCGGACGGCGTGAAGCAAGCGGGTTGGCGCGATCGCGAGGTGCTGGTCTGTCCGCCGGCGACCTTGATCCTGGCGGTCGCCGAAGCGGTGAAGGCAAGCGGCCTCCTGGTCGGCGGCCAGACCTGCCATGCCAAGCCGAGCGGTGCGCATACCGGTGAGATCGCCGCCGAGATGTTGCGCGATTGCGGCGCGACCCATGTGATCGTGGGCCACTCCGAGCGGCGTGCCGATTGCGGCGAGACCGACGCCATCGTGCGCGCCAAGGCCGAAGCGGCGTGGCGGGCGGGCCTGCTGCCGATCGTCTGCATCGGCGAGACCTTGGCCGAGCGCGAGGCCGGCAAGACGCTGGCCGTGCTCGAAGCCCAGCTCACAGGCAGCGTGCCGGCCGGATCGACCGCGGCCAAGCTGGTCGTGGCCTACGAGCCGGTGTGGGCGATCGGCACCGGCAAGACGCCGACGACCGCCGAGGTCGCCGCAGCGCATGCGCACATCCGCAAGGTGCTGGGCGGGCTGAGGGGCGAGGCGGCTGGGGTGCGTCTTCTTTATGGCGGCTCGGTGAAGGACAGCAATGCCGCCGAACTGCTGGCGGCGGGCGACGTCGATGGTGCCCTGGTCGGCGGCGCCAGCCTAAAGGCGGCTGAATTTTTGGCTATCGCCAAGGCCGCCCAAAGCGGCTAGAAGCGCCCCCTTGCGGGTAACCCCCGCCTGGCGGGTATTCCCATCTAACGCTGGACCAAATGGACGCGGTACGAGGCTTTTTGCACGATTGGCGGCTGGTGTTGCTGATCATTCATGTCGGCGTCACGGCCGCGATGATCGTCGTCATCCTGCTTCAGCGCAGCGAGGGTGGCGGACTGGGCATGGGCCGCACCGACGCGCTGTTTTCGGTGCGCGGCCAGGCCAACGTGCTGTCGCGCATGACGGCGATTTTCGCCGGCGCCTTCTTCTTCCTGAGCCTGGTGATGGCGTGGAGCCTGACCGACGTGTCACGCGCCTCTCGGTCCATCATGGACAATGCGCCCGCCACCCCCAGCGCTCCCGCCGCGCCGGGAAGCACGGAACCCGGCGGCCTCACGCCGGCGCCCGCGGTGCCGGCGCCGGTGCAGCCCTCCGCGCCGACCCGCTAGGAACAACCACCGTGGCCGACCTTTTCACCCGCCGAACATCCTCCGGCGGGGCGATATCCCCATGGCTGCGGCCAACAAGCTTCAGTATGCTGTAAGCCCATGGCGCGCTTTATATTCATAACGGGCGGCGTGGTTTCCTCGCTTGGTAAGGGTCTTTCGTCGGCGGCGCTCGGAGCGCTGCTGCAGGCTCGTGGCCATCGGGTCCGGCTGCGCAAGCTCGATCCCTATCTGAACGTCGATCCGGGAACGATGAGTCCCTATCAGCACGGCGAGGTCTTCGTGACCGACGACGGCGCGGAGACCGATCTCGATCTCGGCCACTACGAGCGCTTCACCGGCGTCGACGCCCGGCAGAGCGACAACATCACCACCGGCCGCATCTATTCGTCGGTGATCGCCCGGGAGCGGCGCGGCGAATATCTCGGGGCGACCGTGCAGGTGATTCCGCACATCACCGACGCGATCAAGGAATTCATCGTCGCCGACACCGCCGACGAAGAGTTCGTCCTGGTCGAGATCGGCGGCACGGTGGGCGACATCGAAGGCTTGCCGTTCCTCGAAGCGATCCGCCAGCTCGGCAACGAGCTTGGCCGCGAACGCACGATGTACGTGCATCTCACCCTGTTGCCCTGGGTGCCGACGGCAGGCGAGCTCAAGACCAAGCCGACCCAGCATTCGGTCAAGGAACTTCTAAGCGTCGGCATCCAGCCCGATCTCCTGGTGTGCCGCAGCGGCGACAAGGAGATCCCGGCCAACGAGCAGCGCAAGATCGCGCTGTTCTGCAACGTCAAGCCGGAGCGCGTGATCGAGGCGCGCGACGTCGACACGATCTACCAGGTGCCGATCGCCTATCATGATCGGGGCTTCGATCGCGAGGTCTGCCGCTATTTCGGCCTCGATGCCGAGCACGAGCCCAATCTTGACCGCTGGCGCGGCGTAGTGCGTTCGGTGCGCGAGCCTGAGGGCAAGGTGACGATCGCGGTGGTCGGCAAGTACACGGTGCTGCTCGATGCCTACAAGTCGCTCTCCGAGGCGCTGACGCACGGCGGCTTCGGCAGCAACGTCAAGGTCGGACTGGAATGGATGGACTCGGAGATCTTCGAGCGCGACGATGCCGTGGCCCATCTGGAGAACGTGCACGGCATCCTGGTGCCGGGCGGTTTCGGCGAGCGCGGCACCGAGGGCAAGATCCACGCCGTCAAGTTCGCGCGCGAACGCAAGGTGCCGTTCTTCGGCATCTGCTTCGGCATGCAGATGGCGGTGATCGAGGCGGCCCGCAACCTGCTCGGTATCGAGGACGCCTCGTCGAGCGAATTCGGCCCGACCGAGCATGCCGTGGTCGGGCTGATGACCGAATGGCTCAAGGGCAACCAGATCGAAAAGCGCGCCGCCAACGGCGACCTGGGCGGCACGATGCGGCTCGGCGCCTACCCGGCGCATCTCCGCCCCGGCACCAAGGTGCACGAGATCTACGACCAGGACGTGATCAGCGAGCGCCACCGCCACCGCTACGAGGTCAACGTCAACTACAAGGACCGTCTCGAGCAGGTCGGCCTGCGCTTCTCCGGCATGTCGCCCGACGGCATCCTGCCGGAGATCGTCGAGATTCCGGACCATCCCTGGTTCATCGGGGTGCAGTACCATCCCGAGCTGAAATCCCGGCCGTTCGCGCCGCACCCGCTGTTCACCTCGTTCATCGGCGCCGCCAAGAACCAGAGCCGGCTGTTCTAGTACGAGCTTTGACGGAATGCTGATACGGCGCCAACCTCACCCTGAGGAGGCCCGCAGGGCCGTCTCGAAGGGTCGGATACACCATCGTTGTTGCCCATCCTTCGAGACGCATCGCTGCGCGATGCTCCTCAGGATGAGGTTGTTTGTGAGTCACCATTCTATGAAAGCTGGTACTGGACTCCCGCCGGTCGGGTCGTATTTCCGTCATGTTTCTCGGGTGGAGTGGGCTGTCATGAAACGCTTTCTCGCCCTTATCCTGTTGGCCGCGGCGGCGCTGGCGCCCGCGGCCTGGACGCCGTCGGCCGCGCAGTCTTCGCAGGCCAAGGCGGAGCGGCGCGATCCGATCTTCCTGCGCTTCCCGGAAATGGCGGAACGCTACTGGGTCAGCACCGAGACGTCCGCGGCGAGCCACAAGGTGGTGGCGATTCCGATGCCGCGTCAGTGCGCCTTTCTCTATGCCGACTCCTATACCAAGGGGCAGATGAGCGAGAGCGAAGTGCAGCAGATGGCGCTCTCGAACTGCAACCGCAAGCTCGGCGAACTCGGGTCGCTCGGCGAGAACTACAGCACCGATTGCCGCTGCCAGGTCGTGATCAGCAACGAGCGCTATCTCCTGCCGCGCAGCTCGCTGCCCGACGATTCCTACGGCCCGGTGTCGATCTTCTATCGCGACGACCGCGGCAACGTCGCCCGCGTGAACGGCGTCGCCAGGTACGGCGCCCTGATCGGCCGCGACCGCTCCGTCACCTTTTCGGTCGACAACCAGCGCGGCGAGCAGGTCTGCGAGGGCACCTTCACCAACAATGGGCCGGCGAGCGGCCAGTTCTCGCTGTCCTGCTTTGCCGGCAAGTTCAGCGGCAGCGGCAGCTACCAGAGCAAGACGGGCGCGCCCAACGACCACATCATCGCGCGCGGCCAGACCGGCCGCGGCCTGCCGGTGGTGATGGTGATCGGTCTGCCGGCGCAGCTCGCCGTCGCAACTTACGGCGGCATCTGACATGCGCCACACTTGGATGCTCCTGGCCTTCGCGGCTCTCGCACCGGCGGCGGCACTCGCCCAAAGCGCAAGCGAGGTCGAGCGCTGCTTCCAGAATCCCGCAGTGTGCGGCCAAGGTGGCGGCGGCGCTGCTGCCGCGCCGGCGCCGGCACCGTCGGGTGGTGCGCCCGTCGCGGCGACCCGACCGGCCGCGGCCGCGCCGGACTATACGACGGTGCTGCAGAGCCCCGAACCGGATCGCAAGCGCATCCAGGAATCCCTGCACACGCTCGACAAGTACAATGGTCCGATCGACGGCAACCTGCAGTCGGAGGCGACAGAAAAGGCGATCAGCGACTGGCAGAAGGCGCATGGCCTGCGGGTCGCCGGCAAGCTGACGCCGCAGGAAGCGCAGCAGCTCAACGCCGAGGCCAGCCGCACCCCGATCAAGCGCATCGAACCGCCGACCACGACAGCCACATCGCTCTCGGCGACGCCGCCGCCATCGAACGCCGATGCGCTGAAAGCGCTGAACGCCCGGCTCGCCGAGCGCCGCAAGGCGGCGGAGCCCAAGGCCGAGGCTGCGGCCCAGTCGCTGATCCGCGACCTCAAGGCCTATGTCGCGGCCGACGGCAAGGGCGTGGCCGGTGACCAGTTCGCGGTCTTCGCCAAGTGGTACGCCGACAACAAGGCGGCCGGCCGCAAGGTCGGCGAGATCGCGCCGGTCATCGACGACTATGGCGACGCCAAGGTGGGCGCCGCGGTGGCGAGCGAAATCCTCCTCGAGACCAAGCAGGACGGCAACAGCCAGTCGCAATGCCTGGTCTTCGCCTGGGTCGAGGGCAATCCGCGCAAGAACACGCAGGCCTTTTCCTGCGATGACGTGGCGGGCGTCGAGAAATGGAAGACCGACCAGGCCCTGAAGAGCGCCTGGCGCTGACTCAAGCGGACCGCGGGCGTCCCGCCCGCTCATGACTCATGATGCGGGCGGGACGCCCGCGGTCCGATGATTCTGATTCAGAAGCGCCTTAGCCAATATAAAAAACCTGCACCGTTCCGTCACTTGCTCCGGGGAGGGGGCACGGCTAGACAGGCCGCGCCAAAAAGGAGCTCCCGATGAGTGCCATTGCCGAAGTCCGCGCCCGCGAAATTCTC
>Ga0308309_10001176_pt1 | contig 15617 bp, 12 predicted proteins | sample HubBroMetageWFT5_FD_192491 | JGI IMG/M metagenome (GOLD analysis project Ga0308309, IMG submission 192491) | Warmed and freeze-thawed soil microbial communities from the Hubbard Brook experimental Forest, New Hampshire - Hubbard Brook CCASE Soil... | ecosystem: Environmental > Terrestrial >...
TGGTGCTCGCCCTGACAACAGTCGCAAAGACTGTATTCATCGTCCATACTCGGCCGTCTCACTTTAGCTCTTTATATATAAGGGAAATGTTGACAAACTAAGTCTACCGCGATATTTTCGCGCCACTCCTCAGGCGAAGGAGTGTCCCCGTGTCCCAGCAAGTCCGCAGGCAGTCTGAAGTGTTGGGATCCTTTCTGCAGCGCTATCTGAATAAAATTCCGTTCGTGCGCGCGGATGCGCCGGCTTGGCTTGTGTTGGGGCTCGTCTCGCTGGCTGTGGTTTTGACGGGATATTTGTCTTGGCTCGCCACCGGGCGTTGGGGTCACACGATTGAGGTCCAAGCTCAAGAGACTCAGCTGGTCAATGGGCAGAATTTGAAGAATCTTTGGTTCCCGGCGAAGGACGAACTAACCGGCTACCGGCAAGACGGATGGCAACTGACTCTTCTCCGCTGGTCGCTCAAGGACGGAAGCGCTCAGCAGCCTTACAATGTCGACTTGGACAAACTCACGCCGCCCGATCTTCCTCCTTCCGTCGCGGCGAACGCGAGCACCGACACCCAGAATCCCTATCGAAAACTCCCAAATGGCCAATATCGGCGGCCGACGGCTCCAAACAGTGCGCCGGCTTTGCCCGCGCAATCAGCGCCAGTCACCGGCGCCGCCGCAGCTGCGAGCCGCACGACTCAGCCTATCCTGGTAGCCGTTTCTCAGAGTCTTTCTCTAGTTGCGTGGGCGTGGAAAGGCAAACTCTACTGGACGAGCGTGACGCCGGCGAGCGACCACGCTCGAAACCATACGGCGCTGCTGGCGCCAGTTGCGTTTACATCTTCCGCTTCCGGAGACAAGCGTCCGCCGATTAATTCTGTTCACTCCATAGATCTTCCAGCGGGCGCGACGCCCACCGCACTTACTCTCGTACGTGCCGAAGGCGTGATCGTTCAGGAAGCCGGCGGACGCCTGCTGCTGTACGACCTAAAAAATGAAAAGTTGCTTCGCGAAGAAACTGCGGCCACGCCTTGTGTGGTCAGCGTGACGACGACGCATGCGCTATTGGGGTGCCGATCCTCTGACTTGAGTCTTTTGGATTTTCCTCCGACCTCCGCGGAGAGAAAAACATTTGCGCTGCCGCCGCAAGTTGGCAAGGACAAGGACGTGGCGTTCATGGCGGTCGCGCTTTCAGCGGATGGCGTCGCCGCCGCCGCAACGGATCGCGGCACGGTTTGGGTGTGCAAGCCTGAACAAAGCGGAGTTGCGGTACAGGCCTCGTGCGAAGAATGGCAGTCCCCTGGTGTAGCCCAGTCGCTCGTTTGGAACGCGGACCAGATTTTGGTGGGCGGCGGGTTTCGGGGAATCTTTCTACTGCGACAGCACAAGCCAGCGGAGCTCGTCGTGCAGGACACAACCGGCACGACACTTCTAGTCTGGCCGCGGACGAAAGATGATTCGGGTGCCCCCTCGGGCGAGTCTCTGTTTTTTGCGAACCGCGAGCTCGCTGCCAAAGCGTCTTTAACAGAGTCCACAGTTCTGAATAACCGGGGCATCGGAATAACCGTTGCGTGGCTCGGTTTCTGGGTTGTCTTTTTGGCGGTGATTCCAGCCACGCGACTATGGGTCGAAGAGATCCGAAAGCGGCGGGAAATTGGCTTGCGCAGCGAGCAGGAGCGATCGCTGCAGCGTGTGCCCACGGCAAACGGAGAAACCGCGCCGCCTATTCCGCTACCGGATCCGCCGGATAGGCTCGTCAAGGCGTGTCTCGCGGGAGATTGCGTCGCGTACGTTGGCGCAGGGGTGGGCGCGCAAGCAGGACTCCCTACTTGGCGCCCCCTGATACAAGCGGCGCTAACCGAAGTAAGCAAAAAGGGCTTAATCGAGGCGGCGCAATTGGGCTCACTCCAGGAAGCGTTCATAGATGGCCAACTGGATCTCGTGGCGGACGGGTTGGTTGACGCACTACGCGGCCAGGAGAGTATGCTGCGAGATTTTTTGACGCAGCAGTTCTTGCGCCGTGACATTCGTCCCACGCGTGTTCACGACCTCTTGCGCTCGCTCAATCTTTCCGCACTGTTGACCACCAACTTCGACGATCTCCTCGACACAGTGTTCAAGGACCGCGTCGAGACAGTCTACACACATCAAGATGCCGAGAAATTGCTGGCGGCCCTCAGCAAGCGGCAGTTCTTTTTGTTGAAGCTTTACGGCTCTCTGGAACGCCCGGGTTCAGTGCTGTTTGCACCGTCACAGTATCTTGAGGCTATGGCGCGGAACTTGCTTTATTCGCGCTTTATGGAGGCGCTTTTCTCTTCCCGCACGCTGCTATTCATTGGCGCAAGTCTCGAAGGGATCGAGTCCTATTTGACCGGTATCAGATTCCCAACATCATTACCGCAAAGACATTTTGCACTCGTCGTTGCGCAAGGCGGTGCCTGGCAAGCCAAAGCCGACTTATTAGCCCGGCGTTTCGGAATCCAGGTTCTGGCCTACACACCCGGGCCTGGTTATCCCGAGGTCGAAGAGTTCGTCCGCAAACTCTCGGCTCGAGTTGCCGCGGAAGGCACGCAGGCCTCGATGTCGGCTCGCGCAATTTCGCGGATAAAGACCGTCACGCTCGAGAACATTGGCCCTTTCGACCGCCTCGAATTAGACCTCGACCGGAACTGGACCATTCTTCTGGGCGACAACGGAGTTGGAAAATCCACAATTCTGAGAGCTATTGCTGTCGGAATCGCCGGGCCCGATGCGGCTGAATATGCGCGGAGATTAGTGAAGGCCGGCCGGGAGAAGGACGGCGCCAGGATCATCCTGGAAACCGAAACTGGCAAACTTTATATCACAGAGATTCGCCGAGGAGATAAGACCATTGTCGAGTCCCGACCCTCTCGTCCGTTGGAACCGGAAGGCTGGCTCGCGATCGGATTCCCACCCTTGCGAAGTTTTACATCGGCACCGGCGACGGAGCTTCCGTCAAAGGGTCTCAAGCGACTGACGTCGGAAGACTTGATGCCACTGATTCGCGGTGAAATTGATCCTCGATTGGATAAGCTCAAAAACTGGATCATCGATCTCGACTATCGAGACAAGAACCAACGAGCCTCGCACCGCAGCTTGCTCTCCTACTTCCACCAAGGGGATATGCCGAATCAGTTCGTGCGCCTCCTCGATCAATTCTTCGAAGTCATCCGCAGGCTCACTCCAGGATTGAAACTCGGCAACGTCGAAATAGACGCTGATAAGAAGGAGGTTCGTGTTGAGACCGACGACGGAGTTCTGCCAATTGAGTTGGTAAGCCAGGGCACTCAGTCCCTCCTTGGCTGGGTCGGGGTTCTGCTGCAGAGATTGAACGATTTTTACGGAGCAGACTCTGATGATCGGCAAAATGCGGCCGCAGGACAAACCCTTTCGCTGCTGGACGAATATGCATTGGTCCTTATGGACGAGATTGACGCTCACATGCACCCCAGATGGCAGCGGCTTATCGTACCTTCCCTGAAACAGCTGTTTCCCAATGTGCAGTTTATCGTCACAACCCATTCACCTCTGGTTGTCGCCGGCCTGGAGCGTCGCGAAGTGCGCGTGGCCCGCCGAGTCGGCCCCGACGAGCCGCATGCCGGTCACGTTGTAGTGGAGTGGCCCAGGCAAAAGCTTAAAGGACTCCGTGCGGATCAGATTTTGACCGGCGGCAGCCTTTTCAATCTGGACAGCACGCTGGCACCGGATCTGGACGCTGAACGGAAACGCTACACGGAGCTTGCTGCTAAGAACACACTTACGACGGAAGAGCAGGCCGAACTAGAGTCGCTGGCCGACAGTTTACAGATTCGTCTTCCGGCTCCGTACGAGAGAGAAGTGGCGCGCGTGGCTTTCGAGAATATGCAAGAGGCCCTTGAGCTGCAACTGTCAAACCTACCTCCGGAAAAGCGAAAGAAACTCATGGAGGAAGCAAAGGTACAGGCGCAGGAGAATGTCACCGGCTCGAGGAGACCTTGATGTTTAAGGAACCAAACTTCACTTGCCGAGTCACCAAGGTAGCCGATCCTCCCGGTGCTAAGCCCTTCTCACGGCTTCTCTATGCCGAATCCGAGGCTGCGGCACGTGAGATGCTCGATAGAATGGGATACGTGGTGCAGTCGTTAGACGCCTATGATTTTAAAATCTGGAAGGATGAAGCGAAGCAGAAATACGAAGAGGCTGCAAAATCCTTCGCTAATAAAGACTTCACATTCGCCAACATTTGGGGAGACCTCAAAGAACATCTTCAGGACCTCTATCGCCACCGCTGCGCCTACTGCGATGGAGCGTACGAAGCCTTTGGATATGGAGACGTTGAGCACTACAGGCCCAAGGGCCGCGTGACTGAGGAGCCCGGACATCCGGGATACTGGTGGCTGGCCTACGATCCGAACAATTATTTGCCCTCCTGCCAGCGTTGTAACCAGGAAGCAAAAAAGAATCATTTTCCGGTTGGGGGCAAAAGGGCGAAGGCACCTGCCGACTCGCTCGATGACGAAATGCCTCTTCTCATGCACCCGGACCGTGATGAGTGGTTCGATCACGTTCGATTTATGCCGACCTGCAGCAGCAATGGAGACAAGCCCGGATGGGCGAAAGGGGTCTCCGACAAAGGGCGAAAGTCAATCGAGGTATTTGGGTTGAACCGCGAGCCACTGCGCGACGCGCGCCAGCGCGAGCAGCAACTTGCCCTCTTGGAGTATAAACAGGCTCTCGTCAGCTCGGTGAACTCGGATGACGACCGGAGCTTGAATGATCTCAAGCAGAGATGCGAGACGGGTCTTCGTCCCTTCTACGCCGCAGCGATGGATGAGATGCTAGCCTATGCGGCGAAGAAAGGATTTAAGCCGCCTTTCTCACACAGCAACGGTGGAGGCAAAACGTGAAGCGCGGAACTTTTCAATTCGACGCAACACCGAGCGGTAATCTGACAAACAGTTCAGAAAATGCCGAGACGCTGAGGCGCCTGTGGCTCGATCGGTCGCTCCTCGGTCAGTACGATCTGGGACCCGGTAACCAGGGGGATTTCGACAACGGCGCGTGGCATGTGTCTTGCCATTTGGCTGGAGCTGGTGGAGTGATGCGCGATAGCAGGGGCGCCGTTCTTTGGCTGGAGATTTCGCATAATCAAACTCCGGACGAATATTACCCCAGCGTAACGCGGGAAGATTCCGGACGTGCACAAACCGTCCGGCTTGACTCTGCGGAGGGCCGGACGGCTTTGGACGGCGCCGGTCTGCTGGGTTTTGTGGAGGGGAACTCAACGGGTCGGATTTCTGCTCGAAACATGCATGATCCTTCGACTCTCTTCAATCGCTGGCGCAGGCAATCCTTCGATAAACCGATCGACAGTTCCTCGGATGGCGGCAAAGTATGGGAACACTGGTGCACGCTTCGAGACATCCGACCCGAGGCTCGAATCGGAATCTCAGTCGTGACGGCGTACGCGGCACTATGCTCTGCGCTGGGTGACCGCTTCGCGCCAACGGTCGCAAGGGGCCGCCGGGATTATTCCCACCCCAAGCAGCTGGCTGCTCTCGTCCGAGCTGGATTCACCGCTGACCAAGCGGCCCTCTGGGACACCACCCCTGTACCGATATCTTCCGAAGCGGAACCGCTGTTCCTTGAGGCAGAACCATCAAAGTGCCTCGCGGCAGCAAAGCTCCTCGAATGGAGCGATTCACCAAAATACTTCATGTTCAAACGTCGCATTGGGCACTGGAGTTCGGCACGGCAGGTCGCGTCAGATCTGTCTCAAACCACTTGACCGCACGTTCTTCTGGGAGCCTGACTTGATCAACTGGTGAGGTTTGAAGATTCCTTAATGGCTTGTTAGTAGGAAACGGAGCGCATAGCAGCGCAAAACGGACGAACAGCGCGCGGAAGTTGCCGATGATGGCTGCGGTAATCGTGTGAAGCCTTACCCGGTGTTGCCTGCTATTTTCTTGATCTACCCAGTGTTTGTCGTGGATTGAGCACAGACGAGGTGACTCAATGAAACGTGGCACCTTCCAGTTCGAAGTCACTGCAAACGGAACGCTACTAGACAGCGCACGAAACGTCGAGCTAATTCGAAAACTTTGGTTGGATCGCTCAATGATCCAAGGGTACTACCTCGGCCCGGGCGACGCCGGTGATTTTGACTACGGTGCCTGGCACGTCGCCTGTCATCTTGCCGCGGCCGGTGGGGTTATGGAGTCGGCCCAGCAAAGGCCTCTATGGCTTGAAATTTCACACAATCCTATCGCGGACGATTACTACGCGAGCGTTTCAGTGAGAAGTACCGACACACCTCAAACATACAGGTTGAATTCTGCGGAGGGACGCCACCTTGTGGATGGTGCCACCCTGCTGGGTTTTGTGGAGGGCAACTCTAGCGGCCGCATATCCGCGCGCGGAGCTAATGACTCGCCGGGGCTATTTAACCTGTGGCGGCGGCAGGATTTCGATCAGCCTGTGGAAAGCACAGTGGATGGAGGAAAGGCCTGGGAACACTGGTGCACGCTTCGGGACAGTCGACCCACCTCGAAAATTGCAACATCGGTGCTCACTGCCTATGTATCGCTAGTCTCAGTTCTTGGGGATAAGTTTGCACCCACAGTTGCGAGAGGACGCCGCGATTATGGCCATCCGGATCAATTGCGTGGTCTGGTAGTTGCCGGCTTTACAGCTAAGGCCTCTGCACTTTGGGACGTGAAGCCGACGGCAATCCCTGCTGCAGCCGAGCGGCTATTTTTGGAGGCAGAGCCTGGCAGGTCGCGCGAGGCTGCTGAGAAGCTCGATTGGTCAAAGCCGCCCCGCTATTACATGTTCTCTCGCCGCATAGGAAGTTGGAGCGGCACTGATGCTGTCAAGCAGGATCTTGACGGTATTTGATAGGCCCGCGCGGAATCGCAGGTTCTGGCCTCAATCGATGAAACCTGGATGTTCGCATAGCCACACTGCAGATCTACCTATTCGCGGAGGATCAACAAATTTCGTGCCGACCTTATTTGTTGTCTGGCCGAATGTCGCTACGAGATTGCCACGGTCCAGCGCCTGTTCGAGTGGGTTGTGCAGCCGAGGGAGGAACACTGCATCATAGTTCGGGCGCGGTTCGGACTAATGATTTTGTCTGCGGTGGCCATCGAAATCAGCGAAACAAAAAGGAGGCCGCTAATGTCCATGAGAAAAGACAAAATGACTCGGAAGGCGGAGCGGAAAGTGCGAGCCCAGCTTTCGCGCAGAGGGAAGCAGCGCACCGAGCGGCGGAATGCACCCAACTTACTCAGAGAGTCTAGGGTGTACCTTTCCGGGCCTATGGATTTCGTCGCATCGCGGGCAAATGAAAAAAAATTTGGTTGGCGCAACCGGGTGGGCGAGTTCCTGCGGGAGTTTGGCGTGACGGTGTTCGACCCGTGGAACAAACCTGATGTCAGGGGATTTCATGAATACGGCCGCGAGGACGATAAAAGTTCCGCCGAGCGCGAGAGGTGGAAATGGGAATCGGGTAAAACTGGTGCTGAGGCACGCGCCTATTGCGCGGAGAAGTTTTGGCCTAGCCTACACATAGACCTGCGGATGGTGGACACCAGCGATTTCCTCATAGCCTACTGCCCCACCAACATTTATAGCGTCGGCACCCCCCACGAAATCATCCTAGCCCGACAGGAGCGTAAGCCGGTCCTATTTGTGAGCCCGCACGTGCAGTTCCTCAAACTCGATGAACTAAAAGTTCACCTAGAGTCCCGAAATGATCGGATCGGCTCCGAACTATTGGAAAGACTTGAAGAGGAGGTCCCAATCAAGCCCAACCCGAACGGGGTTCCTAGCCTGTGGTACATGCCTCTCATTGGAGGCGAACACTTCTTTGACGGTTTTGGGTTCAGCGCATACAGGAACCGCTTCCGGTGGCAGGCCATTCCTATGGACGAACAGGAAGAGCGACGTCCGCCAGAGAGACCTTTGTTACCTTTTCTAGAGTTCCTAAGTAAACGTCTGCCGAAAAAGTGGAGCCCTATCTCAGGGCGATGGATAACCAACGACGATTGGCTACTTTGGAATCTGAAACGGCTGCGGGGAAAGGGCGCGCAGGTTGACAGCGCCTACTGAGCCGTTTGATTCAAGGGTCACTTACAAGAGACATTTGGTTTGCCAAGGTGAATGCATGCTCCCGGTTTAACGCAATGTGTTGCAGACTCATCGCGCTTATTACTTGAGAGGCGGGAGAGAAAACAATTCAGACCAACTGAAACGCTCTCCATGAAAACAGAGGTTTGAACCGCTCACGGACGGTTAGACCCGTCTAGTTCACAGGGTCGGCATGGTCTAAGACATGAATCTCAAAACGACGCACGGCCGAGAATGAGACTCGCAGAGGTCGCAGAAGTATCTTGCCTGTCTTCGCTTCGAATGTTCGTTAGAGGGGAAGAACATATGACCAACGGTACAGCGGCACCCTTGAAGCTCCTTAGAGTCCACCGCCCACTCTCCGAAAAGGAGAACCACGCGCTCGCCGACGCATGTCGCAAGATTTTGTCCAAATACCACAAAACTGTTGCCTTCCTAGATCCATCGACAAAGCTGACTGCCCTGGCGCGTCGCGCCTACCTCTATCTTGGTGGAGATCCAGAACAAAGTAGTGCTTCCCTCAAGGACTACGACCAGGCTTTTTACGGTCCATTCGTTGGAGTGAGCGACGAGGGAAGTGCCGCTGGAGAGATTCGAGACGCTGCTCTTGAATCTCCGAAGATCCTCGCGCTTCCAAAATCGACCCGACGCACGTCCTTGATTGTCGGGGTCGCGGTGGATGCGGAGCGCCTAGGAGGGATCGGCGAGCTAGCGGTAGGTCCTGAGGAGTACGCGGACATATGGCTGGCCAGCGTAGACCGCGTTTTAATTACGACAAACGTCGGCACCCGAGTGAATTTGCGCGTCTACCGTCGCGAGCCGGTCATCATATTACGCGGCGATAGTAGCGAGGATCTGAAACGGGCCAAGGCGGAGATCGCAGCCGCGTTTCGACCTTTTGTAGAAACGCCTGACAGACAACCAAGAGCGCTCACAGTTCTTGTCGACATTCCTCGGTTTGTACAGATCAGTACTTCCCGGAGGATATCAGCCCTCTCAGCACTCGCTGTATTCGTTAAGTCTGGACAGGCCGTAGGAATGCGACGGGCGCCGAAAGGACACGCCCTCGGCCTCTTGGCATGGGTCGGAAGAGGCATTGCTGGCAGGAACGCATCGATTACGGCCATTAAGGTCGCCTCCGGTGCTGGGTTAAAGCTTGTCGTGCTCGATGGCGTAAAGCGCAAGGCCGCTGACCAAGCCATTTCTTTGGCGGGCCTGCTCGACTACTTCGAACCGGGCATTGTTGGTCCTCTTTTGCGCAAGGCGAAGCAAGAAAACGTAGAGTTGCGTGCCGCCAACCTTCCGGATACTGACACCATTGCTCGCAGCGTTTGGGTTGGTCTCAATACAGCACGAAGTATGGGAGCGAATCTTGGAAAATATGGTTGCTTCCCTTTGACACTCCCCGAGATCGATTATGTTGTCCAACAGGAACAGCGGTGGCTGCCGAGATGGTCGGCGGCTCCCGTTTTTTTTGTCGACCAGGGCCTGCTGCGAGAAGGAGCGGTCGACGTAGAGAGAGATTTGCCGAGAGGAATTGAGATTTGGCTGAACACAGTAGCTCCGCATGGCGTAGGCGTTGTACTTATCGACACGATTGAAAAGGCATCAGGACGACGTCTACTAAAGAGGAACCCCAGCGACAATAAGGGATATCTAGGTTGGAGGCAGATACAGCGCATCGAGAAGCACGCACGGAACTTGAAGATCAGGGTCTTGTGGGCGGGCGGGCTTGGATTACGCGATGCATACGAAATGGGAAAGCTGGGTGTTTTCGGAATCTACGTGACGAGTGCAACCGCTACCACAATACCGGTCCATGGAAGCTACGTGCGCGATCCCGCGCTCGCTGGCGCCAAGAAACCAACCAAGGAGGGGGTGCTCCGCACTAAGATACTGCTTGAAGCAGGCTTTCTGACTTCGAAATTGCAAAGTGCCCTCGGGCAGGATATCGGTCGCGTCGCGGACACATTACTCTCCGCACTCGACCGGGGCGATGCCGCAAACATAACGGCCCATACGATCACACTAGCGTCGAAATGTACGGCGGGGTGGCGCGTGTACTGGCGTACGAGGTCTAAGGAGTAACCAAAAAGGAGAATGAATCCGAAGTGAGAAAGGCAGCGGGACGCCACAGTGCGGTGTTTATAGGGGGATTGCAATGGTGGATAAGAAGCACCTTCAGGGCAAAACGGTAATCATCAAGATAAATGGTCTCTCTATGGACCCGCCATTCAACAGCGCGACCCCGGCGCACCCGGATCGCAATTCAATCCCTTGATGAGCAGCCTCCGCCGGGACCCACGCTATGCCGAACTGTTGAAGAAGATGCACCTGCCGGCGTGAACTTCCGACTTAAACGCGAACAGCAAGCCCAAAAGTTGCCTTGACATCGGCACTCGTTTGTCCGCCTCCAGTCCGCCACCTCTGCCTCAAGGCGTTCGATTCGAGAGTTCACCCTGTCCGAGGGCTTTGACATAGCACCTGAAGCTGCAGCAACAATTTGACGATCTCCAGCGAAAGATCAATGAAGCGGCCGTGCGATGGTCTTGTCTTGCTATTTCTTGCGTTAGGGCGCATAGCCTAGTCCGCCCCAAGCAGCTCCATCAAATGTGGATGAAGGCAGCCCGCCAGTTTGCCGGCTACGTGGATGTTCCGCTGATTGAGGCGACACGAGCGGACGCGGCTTTCGCGGAGACTGAATTGCCCTCGACGCGCTTCTCGCGTTCCTTACTGCCGAGCGCAGAAAGCTTGGAATGAAGGCACGCAGGAACATGATCATCGATATTTGAGAGGCGGTGTGAGGGAAGGAGTAACCCAGCGCTGCCAGCCGTGGCCCGAACCGGTGACTCGGCAAATCTTTGACGAAACGCCACGACGAACGCTACCTGGCGTCGCTAGAAATTCGGACCGGTCTACGAAAGTGCACCTCGCGAGTGGTGTAGGAGAATATTCCGATTCGTTTAGGCTTTTAGCGGACTGTCGCTGGAGAGAGAAAAGGCGCGTGTTGTGAATCCCCTCAATTGGGCCGAATATTGAGGTTTCCGCAACAACAATGGGAACGGAGAGAAAACTTATGACAGGCTGGCGGAGGGGGTGGGATTCGAACCCACGAGACCCTTTCGGGCCTAACGGTTTTCAAGACCGCCGGAGTCAACCGCTTTCCTACCCCTCCGTTTTTAACTCCTTGAAACATTGTAGCTTGGAGTTCGATTTAGTGACAGTACTGCCCTAGATTGGTGCATGTTCGGGCGGACTGTCACCAACCTTCCACAGGAGCTGTGGTTTTTTGCTGTTTTCAATTGGCGAACTGCCGCTGCGCGTTCTCCTCGGGTTTTTCGCTCGCTCATCGTATCGCTTTCGCAGAAGCCTCAAACACAGACTGCTCGCGTCGCAAATTGCGGCGAAGTTGCTCCTTGGCTCGGAAGATCGTCACCCTGACCGTAGAAAGCTGCCTTTTCAGTGCGCGCGCGATCTTGGAGTAACTCATTTGTTTGTAGTAGCGCAGCACCAGCGGCACCTTCTATTTTCCGGGCAACCGAATCAACTGCTCCCCCCACTTCGAGCTGTTCTTCCCTGCGCAGAACCTGGGAGAGCAGCGAAGGAGTCGAATGGTCTGGGACTTCGATAAGGTCGGTTCCGTCCACGCACGCACCTTTCTCGCGTTTTCTTTGTAGCAGCTTGTCGATGCAATGCCGGCCTGTCACCTTCGACACCCAAGGGCGGAAGGGCAACGCCTCATCTCTTGTCTCCAGGACTTTGTGCAGCTTCAAAAAGACCTCTGCCGCCGCATCCTCGGTGTCTTCCGGCTGCCGAAAGAAACGCCGGCAGATCCGCAAAACATGGCGATAGTGAGTCGTCTAGATTGTGCTTAATACTTCGGGGCAGGTTTGTAGAGGCTGGTTCAGCGCCGCGCAGAGCGGTGTTCCTTCCATGAACATCGAAGTCGATCTCGTTGCCATCGCCCACCCTTTGCCTTGAATTCGGGCACACTACCACTTCCGGGCCCGCCCGATGCGACTCGGGCAGCTCGCGCGTACTTCAGTTCAGCTATTTGGAAGATTTCCTCTCCGTTCAGCTTTCTTCGGTCGCACGACCGAAGTTGCCCCACGGTGAGGCGCCGAAAAATCCTTGCTGCGCGAAGGGGACCGCTCAATCATGGTGCCCTCGCGTCGGCGGATGACCAGGAGTGTCAAGTCATCCTCCGGTGAGCACGCGTCAGCGAAGTCGAGTACCGCCCCGAGCGTAGAGAAGAGAACTTGGTTCGCGCTCGCGCCCCCGACCGCGTTCGCCGCCGCCGATAACCGTCCCACCTCAAACTCCTCAACTCACCCTTACGCTGGCAAGACTATAAAGACCTCTCTGGACGAGTTGTCAAGCCACCGCAAATGATTGTAAAAAGTTGTAAAAACGGCCGCTGCAGCACAGCCTAAAGGAATCTATATGCTTAGTGTGCTGATCCAGAATTCTGGGGAAAGAGGCACGGTTAGCTATTGTATTTCGGTTTGCCGTAATAAATATGGTCACTGGATCAACGCCTTAAAATTGCTTTTTTGAACTGCACAAAAACTCGACAGGCTGCACAAGGTCTTTGGAGGATCCCTTGCTTTAAGCGGTGCTCCTGACCTTATCTTGCAACGCCCGACGGAGCACATGCTGGAAGTCTCCCTCGGCGATGAGCTGGGACACGGCCGCAATGTTCACGCAAAGCGAGCGGCCCTCCACGGGCTTTGAGACCAATCTCAAAAGCGCCGACCTTCTGGGCCGCGGGCAAGAAATCGGGTGTGGGCTGAAATGGCGGGATCATTGCAGGAACGGCGGGCGGCAACATAATGAATACGGCTTTTGAGAAACGGTACAATCCAGTGCCTGGAAACGCAATCCTTCGCCACAGTCATGGACATGTACCCCTCCTTGACTGTTTTCGCGACGTGCCGATGCTGTACCATCGGTTGATGTGAAAAGTCCGTGACAGCATGGAAGCTTGCCGCTACCGTATCGACATCATCATGCAGAAGTGATGCTTGTAATTGAACATTGACATCAATTAGTAAGGCGTGGCATCATTTGAGGCATGAGAACGACACTTTCACTCGATGATGATGTCCTCCGAGAGGCCAAGACGTACGCGGAAAGCAGGGACATACCCATAGGCAAAGCGGTTTCCGAGCTCGTACGCCGCGGGTTGCACGCACCGTTGCAAACGCGGGTCGTCAATGGCTTCCACGTGGCTGAGCTGCCGCCCGGTTCGTCCCAGGTGAGCACCGAACACGTCCGCAAGCTTCAGGATGAAATCGAGTGAGCAGCGCTTTCTTGTTGGATGTGAACGTTCTGATTGCCATGACATGGCCGGCCCATCGCGCTCATGGCAAGGTTCAGCAATGGCTCGCACATCGCACGCGAGAGAAGTGGGCTACCTGCCCGTTTACGGAGGCGGCCTTTGTGCGGATCCTGTCGAATCCCGCTTTCTCACCGGACGCATTGACACCCGCCGACGCTGTCGCGTTGCTCCGATCCAACCTCGCCCATCCTGCTCACCGGTTCTGGCCAGACGATATCGGGCTGCTCGACGCCATTGCCTATTGCGAGCCGCGGATCATTGGCCATCAACAGATAACCGATGCCTACCTCCTGGGCCTGGCGTTCCATAGAAAAGAAAAACTGGTGACCCTCGATTCCAGCATCGCCTCACTCGTGCCGGAAAAGAATCCGGCTCGCGACGCTATAACCCTGATCTAAGTTGCGCCGTGCGCGTCCTCTTACCTTCTTGTAGGCTTCCAGAACTTCTTGCCGTGAAATACAGTACGGTTTTGCCTTGTCCCCTTGCGTTCCTCTTCTCGAACGTCGCTTGACCCAGTACTTGTCTGGGCCTTTTCCCTCCCCGTTCACGACCCCTTTCCTTAGGAAGCAGTAGCGGAGAGTAGTTTGAAGCCTCCTCCTGGAAGGCGACTTCGAAGGCCTCCCTTCATCGATTACACAGCTGCGCAAACCAATCTCTTGTCGGAGGCTGTTTTGCTCGTGGCACACGCCGAGTCGGCCCGGGGAATTCCACCCCGAGCCGCTCACAGATCCGTGCTTGACAGTCTCGTCACACGGCTCGTGCCACCCACGAGGGCTGCCGCCCTCCGTCGAAACCGGCGGGTTCCTCCTGTCGCCAGTTGACCCATTATGGTTCCGACGTGGATGACCTGCCCCCTTCGCTCCGCGGACGTTGCGCCGCTTCATTGCTACTACGGGACAGTCTGCCCCTTGGTGTCGCCTCCGTACTCTCGCCCTCGTGGCTCAGCAGAAGGTGGTTTGAGTCCTGCTCCTGCAAGCCGGTTCGAGGGGCCCTCCCTCATCAGTCGCACAGTTACACAAAACGTGAACTCTACCGAGTGTCACGTTTTGCTCGTGGCACAGTTAGAAAAGTAGCTTCAGCGCGAATTGAATTTGGCGCGCGGAGCCGAAATCTCCTACAGGGAAGCGGGTGCTCAGGATCTTGCCGAATGCGGCGCTGGTAGCTGTGTTGGTCGGGTTGCCGAAGTTGGGATGATTGAAGAGGTCGAACACTTCGGTACGGAATTGTAGGTTGAGCCTTTCCGTGATCTTCGTGTTTTTTACCAACGAGAAATCCGTGTTCACGAAGTCGGGCCCAGGAAGCGAATCCCGTCCGGCACTGCCGGGATGACACGTTCCGGGCACGATCGGATATTTACCAGGAGCCGTCGGCGTGGGAGCAAAGGTGCAGGGAACGGCGAATGCGGCATTCGGCGTTGTCGCACAGTCCGGAATCGGAGGAGTGCCAACCGGGGTTCCAGCAAACGGCTCGCACAAAACAGCATTGCTATAGAACTGTTTAGCATTGCCGGTGCCGGAGACAGGCTTAAGTTGATCTGGTCTGACGGTTATGGAGGAGCCCGTGGCCGGCCCAATAATCAGAAGCGGCGTAATCGGATTGCCGTTTTGGGCCATGGTGACCAGACCAACCTGCCACCCGGACACGAGGCGGTTGCCTTTGAACGGTAACTGATAAAAGCCGCTGACGACGATTCGATTGCGCGTGTCGAATTCCGATGAGGCGTAATCGCCGCGCGGGTTGTAAACATTCTGAACCGGGACCTGATCTCCGGAGCTGACCGAACTGTAGTCCAGAGAGTGCGAATAGGTGTACGCGGCCAAGAATTGCAGACCATTCGATAGATGTTTGTTCAAAGTCACCCAGAGCGCGTTGTAATTCGAATTTCCGGGACTGAAGATTTGGGTAATATTGCCGACGGAACACGGCGGATTCGGCGAAGCGCACTGGGCCGGCAACACGGGACTGGTAAGCGGCAGAGTCGTAAAGGGCCGAGTTGAATCATAGAAACCATTGGTTACGAATGGTTGATTGAAGTTTCCCGTCATTTGCAGGTGGGTCGCCTTCATCCCGACATAGGCGACCTCCAGACTCATCGTGGCTGCGAGCTGGCGTTCGATCGTGAGGTTCCAGTCCTGCGCGTACATGTTGTCGAAATTTGG
>Ga0308309_10001177_pt1 | contig 15612 bp, 9 predicted proteins | sample HubBroMetageWFT5_FD_192491 | JGI IMG/M metagenome (GOLD analysis project Ga0308309, IMG submission 192491) | Warmed and freeze-thawed soil microbial communities from the Hubbard Brook experimental Forest, New Hampshire - Hubbard Brook CCASE Soil... | ecosystem: Environmental > Terrestrial > Soil...
AACCGCACGATGGTTTCGTTACTTTTCCTGGCCCGGAAGCGCCGGACTTCCGGCGTCCGGCGCGTTCGCTTTCGCGCGAATCGTGGGCCGGGTGCGTGAGTTGCAGCGCGCGCATCGCATCGATCTCATACATGCCCACGCCCCGCTGCCGAGCGGACACGCCGCCATGCTTTTGAGCGCGGAGTTAGGCATTCCTTACGTGGTCTCGGTCCATGGGCTTGATGTGTTCTCGACCGGACAGGCCGGCGGACGCGCGGCCGAATGGAGCCGGCGATTGTCGCAACGTGTGTACGCTTCATCGAAGCGGGTGATCTGCGTCAGCGAGCACGTGCGCGAACAAGTTCTGGAGGGAATGGGGCGCGGCCGTTGCCGGACCTCGGTGGTCTACAACGGAGTCGATCCGGAGCTGTTTTCGCCGGGAACTAACCCCGCCTCGCAGGACCCGGTCATCCTGAGCGTCGGCAACCTGATTCCCATCAAGGGGCACGATCTACTCATCCGCGCCGTTGGGTCCCTCGTCTCCGAATTTCCTCGATTGAGTCTTGAGATTATTGGAGACGGTCCGGAACGCGATTCTCTGCGCGCGCTGGCGCAGGAGCTTCAGATTCTCGACCGCGTTCACTTTCAGGGGCGCCAGTCGCGGCGTCAGGTCGCCGACGCCATGCGCGGCTGCACCGTCTTTGCCTTGCCCAGCCGATATGAAGGCCTGGGGTGCGTCTATCTTGAAGCCATGTCCGTGGGTAAGCCGGTGATCGGTTGCCGGGGGCAGGGAATTGCCGAGATTATTCGTCACGGTTCCAACGGTTTTCTGGTTGGCCCAGGGAATGAAAAGGAATTGATGCTGGCGCTGGCCATGTTGCTCCGCGGCGAAGCGCCCTACAGAAATCTCGGTGTCGTGGCCAGGGACACAATTCTGGAGAGGCTGACGCTGGCGCAGCAGGCGGAAAATCTCGCGCGCATCTACCAGGAGTCGGTGGGATGAAACGCCGGTTGGTGATTCTGACCGAGATTATTTCTCCCTATCGCATTCCACTGTTCAACGCCCTCGCCCGCGATGAAAATGTGGACCTGCACGTCATCTTTCTGGCTGAGACCGACCCCAAGCTGCGGCAGTGGCGGGTTTATAGGGACGAGATCAAGTTTTCCCATGATGTGCTGCCTTCGTGGCGGATGCGCTGGGGCAGGTACAATCTTCTGCTGAACCGTGGTGTCAGGCGGGTGCTGACGGCGGCGAATCCAGAAGTGATCCTATGCGGAGGTTACAACTACATTGCCTCCTGGCAGGCTCTGCTCTGGGCCCGGTCGCGGAAGACGTCCTTTCTGCTTTGGTCTGAGAGCAACCTGCAGGATCTGCGCCGGGGCCGCGCCGTCGTTGAATTCCTGAAGAGCAGGTTTCTTCGAATGTGTGATGGATTCGTAGTGCCGGGACGCTCGGCCCTCGAATATCTTCGTACGCACAAAATCGAGACGAGCCGTATTTTTGTTGCTCCCAATGCGGTCGACAATGATTTATTCGGGGCGGGCGCCGCCACAGCGCGCGCGAATGCCGCGGCCCGCCGCCGCGAACTGAAGTTGCCTGAGCGCTACTTCCTGTTCGTAGGCCGCCTGGTGGCGGAAAAAGGAGTGTTTGATTTGCTCTCGGCTTATGCCAAACTAGAGGCATCGTTGCGTGAGCGAGTTGGAGTAGTTTTTGCTGGCGATGGAGAGTCGAATCGTCTGCTGCAACAGGTGGCAGCCTCGATCGCGCCGGGAGTGGTAAGATTCGCCGGGTTCGTGCAGCGCGAGGAACTCGCCCCATATTATGCGCTCGCTGATGCGCTTGTTTTGCCAACTTATACCGACACCTGGGGATTGGTAGTGAACGAAGCGATGGCATGCGATTTGCCGGTGATTCTCAGCCAGGCGGCGGGATGTGCTTCCGATCTGCTGCGAGAAAACGAAACTGGTTTGTTGATTCCGCCTCGAGATGTCGAGGCACTCGGGCGCGCTATGAAATATCTCTCTGACCAACCGGAATTGCGCTCGTCGATGGGCGCTCGCGCCGGGCAACACATCAGAAGTTATTCCCCGGAAGCGTGGTCCGCATCCGTCGCTCAAGCTGTCGCGACCGCTGGAAAGGCCCATGACTGAGCGCATTCCTAAGGGAGTTCTGATCGGCGCCGGGTTGTTGTGCCTGCCTCTGCTGGGGCTCATGGCCTACGCCCGCCCCGGGTACTTCACCAATCCGATGTATCTCGGCGGCCTGGTCATGTGCGAAGTGATCCTGGCTGCCCTCTGGTTCTACCGGCAGGTATTCTTCCCTCTTGTGATCATTGCCTTTCTTCTGGCCGGAATGACGTTGCCGCTGGCGGGAATGTGGATCGCTGGGAGATGGTTCTTTCTTTGTGCGGGGGCCCTGGTCGGTTGCTTCATCATGCTGAAGGAGTGGCGCTATCACTTCGGTCTATTTCATATCCTGGCTGCGTTTGCGGCTATGGCGGCGCTGGCGTCGGCGGCGGTTTCGCGCTACCCCGGATTTGCCCTCCTGAAAGCGGTGAGCCTGCTTCTTCTGTTTCTGTATGCGGCCACGGGAGCACGATTGGCGGTTGCGGGGCGCGAAAACCGCTTTTTCACCGGACTCCTGGCGGGCTGCGAGTTGTTTGCCGCGGCCATTGCGGGCTTCCACTTTCTGGGGCTGGAAGCCATGGGCAATCCCAACTCCCTGGGTGCTGTCATGGGAGTGGTGGCCGCGCCGATGTTGCTTTGGGGGACCCTGCTCGAGGAGAGCGTCTTCGTTCACCAGCGGCGGCAATTTCTTTTCGTAGTGACGATGTATCTGACCTTACACAGCCACTCTCGTTCCGGTATAGCGGCGGCATTCGGTGCGTGCGGAGTGCTGTGCCTGGCTCTGCGCCGCTACAAGTTACTCAGTCAGGGCATCCTGATCCTTCTGATTATTATTACTTCGTCGGCGATTTTTGACTCGGAGGGATTCTCAAAGACAGTCGCCTCGCTGACTGACACGATGGTGTATAAGGGGCATGATCCTACTCTCGGAGTGTTTGCCTCCAGACAGACGCCCTGGCAGGGCGCGCTCGACAGCATCCAAAAACACATGTGGTTAGGTTCCGGCTTTGGCACGACCGACAACGGCCAGGACGCCAGCCAGTTTTTAGACCAGTACGGGCATTTTGCTACGAGCGAAAAGGTGACTTCCGAGAATGGCAGCAGCTATCTGGCTATCGTCACCTGGGTTGGGCTGCTTGGAGTTCTGCCATTCTTTTTCCTGCTTCTTGTTCTGGTGAGCAATATCGCGCGCACGGTGATGTGGATGTGGAGGACCGGAAACCCTGCCCACCCGGCCATTCCGCTTGCGATGGTGATGATTGCGGGGCTGATTAATGCCGGCCTCGAAGACTGGCTGTTCGCGGTGGGCTACTATCTCTGCGTCTTCTTCTGGAGTCTGGCATTCATTCTCGTTGACTTCGCGCCTTCAGCAGCCGTGCCACGGCTCTCTTTCCGGTGGCATGCCAGCCCGGCTCAACCCGGCTGGAGCGGCGTCGCCCCGAACTGACGATGCATTTGTTCATCAACGGCCTCGCCGCCAGCGCCGGCGGAGGTCTTACATACATTCGCAACGTAATCCCCCGTCTCGCAGACGTTTCCGGTCTGCAGGTCACCGTGGCTCTTGCTCCCAGCCTGTGCGAGGAAATCCGCGGCCTGCGCGGCGTGAATTTTGTGGAGCTGGAAGTCCCCGCGCCGCGTCGTTTCTGCTACGAACAGTCAGCCCTTCCCGGTCTCATCCGGCGTTGCGGCGCGGACGTCCTGCTCTCGGCGGGGAACTTCGCACTCAGAAGATCGCCGGTGCCGCAAATCCTGCTCTCCCGGAATTCCATCTATACATCGGCCGATTTCTATCGGGACCTGCTCCAGCGAAAGGAATACCGCTTGTGGGTCGATACCCGCCTGCGAGCGGCTCTCGCCAAGAGGTCGATTTCCTGGGCCAGCGTAACCGTAGCGCCCAGCGAGGCCTTCGCCGCCGAGCTTCGGCACTGGATGGGCGCCAGAGTTCGAGGGCAGACAAGTCTGGGAGCCAGGGGCGGAGTCGCCGAGGTCGACAACGATAAAATTCGCGTTCGCGTTATCTATCACGGGTTTGACCGTGAGGAATTTTCTCGCGATTCCACGCCGCTTTCCGCCGACGTGCAAAACCAGTTGCAGGCTGCGGAGGGTTCTCTGAAGCTGCTTTTCGTCAGTCATTACAACTACTATCGCAACTTCGAAACGTTGATCCGTGCCTTGTCCCTTCTGCGTAATCGTGGCGGCCGCCCGGTGAAGCTCCTGTTGACCTGCAAGCTCGCAGCTGGCGAGAATCCGGGAGCATACAGAACGGAGGCCGCGGCCAGTCTGATCCGGGATATAGGAGTCTCCGACATGGTGCTCCAGTTGGGCGCGGTTCCCTACACTCAGCTTCACCAGCTCTATCGCCGAGCCGATCTCTATGTAACTCCTGCTTATACGGAAACCTTCGCTCATCCTTTGGTCGAAGCTATGGCCAGCGGCTTGCCTGTAGTGGCTTCCGATTTACCGGTGCATCGGGAAATATGCGGCGGCGGTGCGGTTTATTTCCCGCGTTTTTCGCCTCAGGCACTGGCCGATCGCGTTGCTGAGCTTGCATCCTCGGCCGATTTGACGAGGCAATTGTCCGTCTGCGGAGCGGAGCGGGCGGCAACGTTCAGCTGGAAAAAACACGTCGAGGAGCTGTTGTTACTGGCGCGTGCCCTCGTAGCTCCCACGAACTGAGCGCCCTTTGACCATGGGACGAGAAGTGGTTTGCCCAATGTGCGCGTAGTTGATTCCGCCGAAGCGAGACGCATAGAATCCGTTGTCCCATCCGTTCCTTTACCTGCGAAAGAGAGATTGTGACGAGTAAGAAGTGGCGCATCCTGGTTCTGGTGTTGCTGGTTCTGGCCGTCGCGGAGTTTTGCATCCGCGGGCCTGTTCGTATCGCGGGCGGGACGGGCTGGAACGATTTCCTCTTTCCCTACATTCAGGCAAAAACGTGGGCGCGTGGCCAGGATCCCTACAGTCAGCGATCGCTCATCTCAGATTGGCCACCGGATGTGCAGCGTCCTCCCTGGGTGGAAACCGATGCCGCCAACGGGCTGCTGGAGTTGAAGCGCGGCATTCCGACGCCATATCCGTTAAGCAGTCTGGTCGTGCTTTCACCCTTCACGCTGCTTCCGTGGTCGCTCGCCATCGCGTTGTGGATCGTCATCAGCACCGGGGCGGCAGTATTGTCTCCCTTTGCTCTGATCTCGGTTTGTGGCCTGGCATGGTCGGATTTGCGGGCGCAGATCTTTCTGCTGGCGGTATTCGCCCTTACTCCGTTGCACACAGGACTGGGCACCGCGAACCCCGCCATGCTGGCAGTGAGTCTCACCATCGCCACTTTCTGGGCCGAGCATCGGGGCAGGCCGAAGCTGGCGGGCATTCTGCTGGCGGTCGCAGTTTGCCTGAAGCCTACAGTTGCCGGCGGTTTGTTGCTGTATTACCTCGCCCGCCGGAAGTGGAGAATCGCAAGTATCGCCTGCGTGATCGCCCTGGCCGTCGCGGGTCTCGGAGTCCTGCGCCTCGAGTGGGCCGGAGTGCATTGGGTCGCTTCTTACCTCGAGAATACGCGCAGGATTTTTGCTCCGGGGTCGCTCGCCGATTTCACACGCCCCGATGCGATTCGCTTCAATATGATCAATGCTCAGGTTTTTTTCTACGGTCTTCTAGGAAATGCTTCGCTGGCCAACCGGCTGGCGCAGCTACTGGGGGTGGTCTTGCTGGGGTTCTGGGCGTGGCTTTGCTACCGCCAGCGCTCGCCATCGGAGCTACTGGAAATCAGCGCTGTCTCAGTGCTGTCTCTGATTTCTGTCTATCACAGGTTTTACGATGCGGCCGTGTTGATCTGGCCTTTAGCCTGGAGTCTATTGCTGGTCGAAAGACGATCAACCACAATCTTGACCTCGGTGCTGATTGCGCCGTTTCTTGTGCCGGGGCCGGCGGTTTTGACGGAACTCGCGAGCACCGGCCGGATTCCTTCGTTCCTGGTCAACGGTTGGTGGTGGAATACAGTCGTGCTTCCGCACGAGGTCTGGGATTTAATCTTGCTGACTTTCTTGCTTCTGTATTTCATGTTCAGGTCGGAGGTGTTTTCAGAACAAACGCCGGCAGCTTCGGTCGCATCCGAGTAAGAGCCTACGGATGGCTCGTCACACGACAGGCTGGGCGATGGGAGCGCCCGCTTTTCTCCCAACGGCATTTTTCACGGCGCGGGCAACTTCGGCGATCGCCTCGGCCGTGAGTTCGGGATAGATTGGCAGCGACAACACCTGCCTTGCCGCAGCTTCCGCGTGCGGAAAGGCTCCTTCCGCGTAGCCGAGATCGGCATACGCGGGCTGCAGATGTGCGGGTTCAGCGTAGTGGATCGCAGTTTGGATTCCTTGCGCCACCAATGAAGTTTGCAGGCTGTCGCGCTCCACCGTTCGCACCGTGTACGTGTGGTAGACATGTCGCGCCCAGGGCATTTCGACTGGGCGCTCGATATCGCAATCCGTCAACTGGTGATTGTATTGGCTGACGACAGCCCGGCGGGCCTCGGTCCATTGCTCCAGATGGCGGAGTTTGACTCGCAGAATTGCACCCTGCAGGCCCTCCATCCGGTAGTTATATCCGCGCAGCACGTGGTGATATTTTCGATCCTGTCCCCAATCGCGCAGCATGCGAATCTTTCGCGCGTAAGCGGCATTGCTCGTAGTGATCGCCCCGCCTTCGCCGTAGGCGCCGAGGTTCTTCGTAGGATAGAAACTGAAGCAGGCGATGTCGCCGATGCTTCCGACTTGCCGCCCTTTATATTTCGCGCCGTGCGCCTGCGCGGCATCCTCGATTACGACCAGTCCGTGCCGCCGCGCTACTTCCATGATGGGGTCCATGTCAGCGGGCTGACCGTAGAGATGCACCGGCAGGATCGCTTTAGTGCGAGAAGTGATGGCAGCCTCAACCGCAGCCGGATCCATATTGAACGAACGCGGGTCAATATCGACCAACACGGGCGTTGCTCCAGCGTAGAGGACGGCTGCCACGCTGGCCACAAATGTGAACGGGACTGTGATCACTTCATCGCCCGGACCGACTCCCGCAGCCAGCAGCGCCAAGTGCAACGCGCTGGTGCCGGAATTGAGCGCAATACATTCGGTCGTTTCACAGTACGCGGCGAACTCGCGCTCGAAGCCGGCGACTTCGCTGCCCAGAACGAACTCACTGCTTTCGAGAACTTTGGATACGGCGTCGTCGATCTCGGGCTTGATGCTGCGGTACTGCGCCTTCAAATCGAGATAGGGTACTTTGACGGGTGGGTTTGACATTCAAGACCTGTTCTTCATTTGCAACCGGATCGTTGAAGCAATATCCGTGTGCCCTTTTTTAGCCGAGGGCTCGGCGGAGCGCGTGTACGACGTTCACGATTCCGAGCGCTGAACTCGCAGCCAAAAGCGAGCAGATCACGCCCACGGTCCATAGGACGCGCCTGTCCCTTGGAATCCAACGGCGAAGGGCCAGCAGCGCGAAGGGCAGTATCGGGATCGCAAAGCGGGCAAAATTGCCCCGCGCCCAGTAGGGATAATTATAGGTGAACAAACACCAAAGATACGGGATGAGAAACGCAGCTTCCACAAAATGATCTTTGCAATAGGCGCGAAATTCGACGGATCTCACCATTGCCACAACCGCGATGACCAGCAGAAGAATCCAGGCGAAGCTCAAGACAAGGTTGGTCCACGGCGCAGGGTAAATCAACGTTCCCTTGATGATGGCATAAAAAGGAAAGCCGAAGAGCCAGCCGCCCTGCCACTGTTTGCTGTGGTAGCTGTTGACCGTCGCCAGCGGATCTCCGAATTGAGTTGCCAGCGGGATGGCGTACAGCACTCCAACGAATAATCCCACAGCAGTCGCGGCTACAAGCGTCCGGAACTCACGCTTCAAGAGCAGCGCCATTCCGATTCCGATCAGCGCAAACAATCCCAGGGGACGCACCAGGGTCGCAAGCGACGCCAGCAGGGAAGCCAGCAGCCAGCGTTCCCGCCGAACGCTCAAAAAGGCGCCGAATAGGAGGCACACAAAAAGCGGCTCCGACCCTCCGAGGCAGGAGCGCTGCAGCCAGTCAAAGTTGATCACTGCAAAATAGGCCGCGATCCAGCCGCCCCACAGGCGTCGGGCGAACAAGGCCGCGAGAAGAGAGGGCAAGGCTGAGAACACCAGCAGGGACGTGCGGTCGGAAAGGCCGGTCAGTTTAGAAAATCCGGCCATGGCATAGGGAAGGCCCCAGAACTGCTTGATGATGATGGCGCGAAAATCCCAGTGGCGGATCGCCGAGGCCAGCGCCATGTAGGCCGAACTGTCGCCAAAATTGTCGACGGCTGCGGCGTAGGAGCGTGCTACCGCAATTACCGAAATAAATAACGCGAAGCTGAGCAAGACCAGCGCTGCCAGTTCAGATTGCGACGGTCCCTGGCCGCTCATGGACGTGGTCACGGAATCCGGCGGGGAAAGACTGGCTTCCGGAGCGGGCATTTGGGAGAGCGCCATTGGTCGTGGCTCGACTCAAGAGCGGAGCGGGAAATTCGCGCCGTCCAGTGAACGGATTATAACGCAGCGATTCCTCGACGCTCGTGATGGTGTTTAATAGATGCTGTTCATCACCTGGTCTGTGGCGACACTCTGAAATGTGTGGAATCTTTGGCATGGTTGGGCACAACGCCCGCGTCGCGCCTGACGTGCTCGAGCGCGCGACCGAGTCGCTCGCGCATCGCGGACCCGACGACTCGGGCACCGTCATCGTGCGCGATTCAGTTCCCGGGACTGGCGTGGGCCTGACCGAAATCGGCTTGGGCAACCGGCGCCTTGCCATCCTCGACCTCTCGCCGCTGGCCCATCAACCCATGCAGGACGCCGAGACCGGCAACTGGATCGTCTACAACGGAGAAATCTACAACTTCCGAGATGTGCGCCGGGAACTCGAGCAGACAGGAACGGTCTTCACGAGCCATTCCGATACGGAAGTGCTGCTGAAGGCATACGGGCGCTGGGGCGAAGCGTGCCTCGCCAAATTTCGCGGAATGTTCGCCTTTGCCCTGTGGGACGCTCGTCGGCACCGGCTGCTGCTGGCCCGCGATCCGATGGGGATCAAGCCGCTCTATTACATTCAGACCGGAGCTTATTTTCTTTTCGCGTCAGAAGTGCGCACTCTGCTCGGGACCGGGCTTGTGCCGCGGCGAATCGACTCGGCTGGACTTCTGAACTATCTCACCTTCGGCTCCGCCTACGATCCGATTACGCTGATCGAAGGAGTGCATGCGCTTCCTGCCGGCCACACTCTGCTCTGGGAAAACGGAACTCTACGGTTGTCGCCATACTGGGATCTCGTTAATGAGGGGAAAGATACCGGCGATTCCACAGAAGTTTTTTCTGCCCGTGATGAAGACTCTGCCGTGCAACAGCTCCAGCCGGCGTTGGAAGAGGCCGTGCGCCGTCAGTTAGTCAGCGACGTTCCCGTGGGAGTGTTTCTTTCCGGGGGAATCGATTCGAGCGCCCTGGTCAGCATTCTCGGCCGTGGAGGCGTCACTCCCAGTACGTTCTCCATCGTCTTCCGCGAGGCCGAGTTCTCCGAGGCGCAACACTCCCGCGCAGTGGCAGCGAAGTTTCATACCGATCATCACGAAATTAACGTGTCGCAGTCGGATGTGCTCGCTGCCATCCCCGATGCTTTGCGAGCGATGGACTTGCCAACAATGGATGGCGTCAATACATATTTCGTTTCGCGCGAGACTCGACGGGCGGGCGTCAAGGTCGCTCTCTCCGGACTGGGAGGCGACGAAGTCTTCGCAGGCTACTCCAGCTTTCGCGACGTCCCGCGGATGGAGAGCTTTATGCGCCTGTGGAATCACGTTCCCGGTTTCGTTCGGCGCCCGCTGTCCTCGGGGTTCGCGGGATTTGCGCCCGAGAACGATCGAAACCGTAAGCTGCTCTCATTGGCGGGCGACAATGGGCAGGCGCCGCATCCCTACTTCCTCACGCGCATGTTGTTTACGCCCAAGCAGCGCAATCTCCTGTCCCGCTCATCTAGCGCAGAAGCCGCAGCTTCCAATTCTCAGCGCCAAGTCCTGCAGCGCGCGCTTACGCTCGATGGCATCAATCGCGTTTCCTATCTCGAGTCGCGCTGTTATATGCTCAATACACTGTTACGTGACGCTGATTTTATGAGTATGTCCCAGGGTCTGGAGGTCCGAGTTCCTCTGATCGATCATCAGCTGGCAAAGGCGGTGCTGGCACTTCCGGGCGACTGGAAGGTGAACGGCACGCCGAAAAAACTCCTGGTTCGAGCCCTGGCCGGGTCGCTCCCAGACGAAATTGTTCATCGACCCAAGCGCGGTTTCACGCTGCCCTTCGAGCAGTGGATGCGGCAGGAACTTCGGGCTGAGGTCGAGCCCGTGCTGTCCGCAAAAAGAATCGGCGAGGGGCCGCTGGGTGGCTTTCTGGACGGGAAGCAAGTGCAAAAAGTATGGAACGATTTTTTGCGGGGTACCATGTCATGGTCCCGGCCGTGGTCTTTGTTCGTGCTGCAGCGCTGGTGTGAATCACATCTGTAGTCCGCTCACGCATGCAAAAGCTCGACGAAATCATGAGCACGCAATCCGCGACGCCGGCCGCCAAGTTGCCGGTCAGCGTGATCGTGGCTGCGCGCAACGAAGAAAAAAATCTGCCTCGCTGCCTGGAAGCGTTGCGCGATGCGGGCGAGGTCTACGTTATCGATTCGCAAAGCACCGATGCAACTCCGGAGATCGCGCGCGCATTTGGAGCGAAGGTCGTGCAGTTCCACTACCAGGGCGGTTGGCCTAAGAAACGCCAGTGGGCCATCGACACTCTGCCGCTTGAGTTTGACTGGATCCTGCTCGTGGACGCCGACGAGGCTCTCACGCCCGAGCTGGTTGAGGAGATTCGTAGCGCCACTGCGGAGGGAAGAGCATCCGGCTATTTCATTTCGCTGCGCATGCACTTTCTTGGCAAGGTTCTGCGGCACGGCGACGCTAGTTTCTGGAAGCTTGCTCTATTCCGCCGCGGCAAGGGGCGCTACGAATGCCGGCTTCGCGATCAGGACCCATCGATGGCCGACATGGAGGTTCATGAACACGTTGTGGTCGAGGGTCCCACGGCACGTTTGAGGAGTCCGCTGATTCATGACAATGTGGAATCGCTTTCGCGCTACATCCAGAAGCATGACGAGTATTCCAACTGGGAAGCTCGCGTGCTTCTGCAGGGGGAACAGGAGGGTTCAGCGTTGCCGGCTTCGTTTTTCGGCACGCAGGCTCAGCGTCGTCGCTGGCTCAAGAAAAAGCTCTTCGCTCTGCCAGGTTCGCCCGCGCTACTTTTTCTGTATCGCTATTTTCTCCGCCTGGGCTTTATGGACGGCGTCCCCGGCCTGATTTACTGTGGATTTCAAGCCGTGCAGATGTTCCACACCAAAGCCAAGATCTACGAACTGAAATCAGTACGCAAGGAATGTTCGACGAGGAACTGATACGAAATGTGCGGCATTAGCGGGCTCGTTAATTGTGGGGATCGGGAGACGCTGGCGAGGATGACTCATGTCCAGGCGCATCGCGGCCCCGACGACTCCGGCCTCTGGGATCGAAAGTTTCCCGATGGGTCCTACATCGGCCTGGGCAGCCGTCGCCTCGCGATTCTCGACCTGTCTCCCGGCGGCCACATGCCGATGTGCAACGAAGATCGCTCCGTGTGGATCACGTACAACGGCGAGATCTATAACTTCGTCGATCTTCGTCGCGAACTTGAAAGCAAAGGTCACCGTTTCGTCTCTCACACCGATACTGAAGTGATCCTGCATCTCTACGAACAGGAAGGAGCCGATTGCGTGAAGCGGCTGAACGGCATGTTCGCTTTCGCCATCTGCGATCTGCGCGGACGGTCGCCGCTTCTGTTTATCGCCCGCGATCACTTCGGCGTGAAGCCGTTCTATTATTTTCACAACGGTAATCGCTTTGCTTTTGCGTCAGAGATCAAGGCGCTTCTGCAGGTTCCAGAGATCGAGGCGGAACTCGCTTCCGAGTCGCTTCATCAGTATCTGACGTTTCTCTGGGTTCCGGATCCCAGCACTATGTTCCGCCGCATCCTGAAACTTCCCGCAGGCCATTGTGCGACGCTTTGCAACGGTGAACTGAAGCTGACGCAGTACTGGGATCTGACGTTTCCACCTGCGACCCAAACCTATGCGCGATCGGAAGATGACCTGGCCGAGGAAGTGCGCGGGCGCTTTCGCCGGTCGGTCGAAGCGCAGATGGTCAGCGATGTTCCTATCGGAGCTTTTCTTAGCGCGGGCCTCGATTCCTCGAGCATCGTGGCGATGATGAGCCGTGCGACCAGCCAGCCGGTCCGCACCTACACGATTACGTTTCCGGAAAAATATCGCGTAGGCGAGACCACGCTCGACGATCCGGAGGTTGCAACTCGACTGGCGCGGCAACTCGGCTGCGAAAATCATCGCATTGTGGTAGAGCCCGACGTCACCGACCTGTTGCCGAAACTCGTCTGGCACATGGACGAACCCACGGCTGACCCGGCCATCATCGCGGCATATCTGGTGTGCCGCGAAGCCCGCAAGCAGGCGACGGTTCTGCTCTCGGGAGTGGGCGGCGATGAGCTGTTTGGGGGATATCGCAAGCACGTGGCGCACTCCTGGGCCCAGGCCTATCGAAGAGTGCCGTCATTCGCTCGAAGTTTTACCGAGGGAGTTCTTGCCACGTTACCCAGCTTGCGCGGGACGCCATTGAAGGGCAGAATCCGACTGGGGAAGAAAATGGCACGGAGCGCGTCGCTCAATCCCGTTGACCGCTTCATCGCGAACGCAACGTATCTCAACGAGGAGCAAAAGGCCGGGCTGTACGCTGCCGAGTTTCTCGAACAGAGTGCAGGTTCCGATCCCGCCTGCCGCCACCGTGCCGCGTTCGATAGCGTGGGTCACGCCGATTTCCTGCACCAGATGCTTTACCTCGACACTAAGATATTCATGGCCAGCCTCAACCTCACTTACAACGACAAGATGAGTATGGCTTCGTCAGTCGAGGTGCGCGTTCCATTTCTCGATCGAGAGTTAGCTGAATTCGTGGCCTGGAGTGTGCCTCCCGAGCTGAAGATCAAAGGGCGGATGAGGCCGACGACAAAATACATCCTCCGCCGGGCGATGCGCGATATTCTGCCACGCGAAGTCCTGCAACAGCCGAAAGCCGGTTTCGCCGCTCCGATCGACTACTGGCTGGCCCACGACCTAAAGCCGATGGTCGACGATCTGCTCTCGCCGGCGCAACTGCGACGGCGTGGCGTGTTTCGGCCCGAGGCTGTGCGGCGCATGGTCGATGAACATCGCAGCGGACGGGCTGACTGGTCGATGCAAATCTGGCAGTTCCTGACGCTGGAACTGTGGATGCAAACGTTTCTCGACGGCGGCGCTCGACGATTCGAATCCGAACTGTTCACCCCGCAGCAAGCAGCCACCGCATGAAACAGCTTCTTCAACACGTGCGTACCGGAGAGATCACCGTGGAAGAAGTACCGGCGCCGCAATTGCTTCCCGGATGCGTGCTCGTTCGCATTGCGGCTTCGGTCGTCTCGGCAGGAACGGAGCGCGCATCGGCGGAATTCGCCCGCAAGAGTCTGCTCGACAAGGCCCGGTCGCGGCCTGATTTGGTGCGCGAAGTCGTCGGCAAAATACGGCGCGACGGAATCGCATCGGCAATTCAGGCCGTGCGCAGCCGTCTCGACCAGCCGCAGAGTCCCGGTTACAGCAGCGCGGGAACAGTGGTAGCAGTCGGCGAGGGCATTGCCGATTTGCGACCCGGGGACCGTGTCGCGTGCGCGGGCGCAGGATTTGCGGTGCACGCGGAAATCGCATGCATCCCGCGATTGCTGGTCGCGCCGATTCCCGTCGGCCACGCGATTACCGGCGAAGTTTCCTTCGATGAAGCTGCCTTCGCGACCCTGGGCGCCGTCGCGCTTCACGGCATTCGCACAGCCGAGGCGAAACTCGGCGATCAGGTTGCCGTCATCGGCCTCGGTCTGATCGGTCAACTCACAATACAGCTTCTGAAGGCTGCCGGTTGCCGCGTTCTCGGCATGGACATCGATCCGTTACGCGCCAGCCTTGCCCGCGAGCTCGGCGCCGACGCGGTCGCAAGCTCGGCCTCTGGGTTTCGCGATCTCTGCCTCGAAGTTTCAGGTGGAGCGGGCGCCGACTGCGTGCTGATAACGGCCGAGACCGCAAGCAGCGATCCCGTGAACCTTGCCGGCGCCATCGCGCGCGATCGGGCGATCGTGGTTGCCGTCGGCACGGTTGGCCTCGATATCGAGCGCAAAGCGTATTACGAAAAGGAACTCGACTTCCGCATCTCGCGATCCTACGGCCCCGGACGTTACGACGCCGCTTACGAACAGAAAGGACGCGATTATCCGATCGGCTACGTGCGCTGGACCGAAACGCGGAACATGGAATCGTTTCTGCGGCTGGTGGCCGACGGGAAGGTGAACATCAATCCGCTCATCACGCATCGCTTCCGGATTGAAGCCGCAGAGACGGCTTACGATTTGATCATTGGCAAGTCGCGCGAGTCATTCTTGGGGGTGGTAATTCAGTTCGAGGGTGCAGAGGATTCCAGGACGCTCACGCTGGTCAAACCTGCTGTTACCGGGAGCCAAACGGCTTCCGATGGCAGTGTGTCGGTCGGTCTGCTCGGCTCGGGACTCTTCGCAACCGGTACGCTGGTTCCTGTCCTGAAGGCGTCGCCCAACACGATGTTGATAAGCGTTTGCGCGGCCACCGGATCGCATGCGCAACACGCCGCACGGAAGTTCAGTTTCCGAGCTTGCACCACCGACGAATCGCAACTCATCAACGACTCCGCAATCAACACCGTTGTGATTGCCACGCGAAACCACCTGCACTGCAGGCAGGTTCTTGCTGCGCTCGCCGCGGGGAAGCATGTCTTCTGCGAGAAGCCGCTCTGCCTCAGCGAGAATGAACTGCGTTCGATCGTTCGGGCAAAGTCGTCCGGCGGGCAAGCGTTGATGGTTGGATTCAACCGCCGCTTCGCTCCGATGATTGCGCGGATGAAATCGTTTCTGGAGCCGATCGCGGAGCCTTTGACCCTGCACTATCGCATCAACGCCGGCTATCTTCCACCGGACCATTGGCTCAATGACGGCGAGCAGGGAGGGGGCCGCATTCTCGGCGAAGTCTGCCACTTCGTCGACCTGCTGATGTTTCTCGCCTCTTCGCCAATCATCGAAGTCGATGGCCGTGCCCCCGCCGACGGTGGTCGATACGCTGGTGGTAATGTGTTGGCTTCTCTGCGCTTTGCTAACGGATCCGAAGGGACGATCAGCTATCTGGCGAATGGAGACCGCGCGTTCTCCAAAGAGAGAATCGAAGTATTCGGTGGCGGCGCCGTGGCAGTGCTCGAAGACTTTCGACGTCTCGAACTTGTGCGCAACGGCCGCAACCAAACCGTCCGCTCACGCTGG
>Ga0308309_10001178_pt1 | contig 15600 bp, 12 predicted proteins | sample HubBroMetageWFT5_FD_192491 | JGI IMG/M metagenome (GOLD analysis project Ga0308309, IMG submission 192491) | Warmed and freeze-thawed soil microbial communities from the Hubbard Brook experimental Forest, New Hampshire - Hubbard Brook CCASE Soil... | ecosystem: Environmental > Terrestrial >...
GCTGCGCGCGCTCACGTCCTCCAGTTGATGCGCCGGGAGTGACGACGCGGCAGTTGATCGAACACCTGAATCGTATGGGTCGTTTTGCTTTGCTTCACGTCCGAAATATTTCTGCATTCTCGCGCAGCCATTCATCAAAGCCGATTGGCTTCCGGCCGAGGACGCGGTCGACTCCATCCGCCAAGTCGGCCATTTTTCCCTCTCGTATCGCGCGATAAATCGAGAGGTGTGCCGCCACCATTTCTTCGGTTTCGCCATGCGCCAACATCAGGCGACGCTCTTCTTCCTCGGAAATGCCTTCGAACTCTATGCGCCTCCCGATCGCCGCAGAAAGTTTTTCAACCATTTCGGCATAGCTGAGCGCTTCGGGCCCAGTGAGAGGCAAGGTCTCTCCGTCCCACGCTCTCGTCGTCAACGCCTCGATGGCTACCGCTGCAATATCGCCGGAATGGATAAACGGAATCCTGCCGTCTCCTGTTGCGGACCGCACTGGGTGCCCCGCTTTCACCGGCTGCGCCCACCATTGCGCGTTGGCCATGAACCCGGTGGGCCGCAAGAACGTAAACGCAATCGAACACGCGCGGATCGCAGCTTCCCCGCGCGCGTGCCAGATTCCGGTCCCCACACCCTGCGCCGCATCGAGAGACGACAGCTTCACGATGTGTCTCACTCCCGCGCTCACCGCCGCCTGTGCCGCTATTTCGTCGAGATGGGCGATCTGAGGCCCGCTGTTAACCAGGAACAATTCATCCATGCCTTCCAGGGCCGCGCGGAGCGATTTCGCATCCGCCAAGTCACCCGCGGCAATTTCGACACGATCGCCAAATCGCGTCTTCGCCTTTTCCACATTTCGCGCAAACACTCGTGGGCGTTCGCCGCGGCGCAGCAGCCGCACGGTGACGCGCGAACCAATCTCTCCCGTCGCTCCCGTAATTAGATAAGTCATGAACATTTCTCCTGAATCGCTTAATCTCGCAATATAAAGATATGCTCACATATCAGAATCAGGTTAAGCATTGAGGATTATGCTGTCTACTCGCTTTGCAATAGCAACGGAAATGCGATTCGGACGCGCGGAAATGAATGTATATGTATACATACTCACATTACGGATATGCTGATCGCATGAGAACACCCAAGAATCCCGCTCGCCGCATCGCGCACGCAGCGAGTCGACGCAAACCCACGCAACTGCGCGCTCGCCAGACCGTTGAGGCGATCCTCGATGCCGTGACGCGAATCCTGAGGAGGAACGACGCAGCGGGCGTCACTACGAACCACATCGCCGAAGTTGCGGGCGTAAGCATCGGATCGGTCTACCAATACTTTCCGGACAAGCGAGCCATATTCGAAGCGATTCACGGGCGCCATGTGGAACAGATTGACCGCATGGTGGAGCGAACGCTGGTTGCTCACGCGTCGTCGTCCGTAGAGGAATTTGTGCGCGCCATGGTAGGGGCGATGATTGACGCCCATGCGCAGGATCCAGAGCTATACGCGCTATTGATGACGCAGATGGCGCACGGAGCGGCAGGCGCACAGGATTTCGCGGTTCGTCTGCACGGCGCATTCCGGCTCGCCATCGCAGCCAGGGCGCGCGAACTCAAGAGAGGCCACGATCTTGACAGGTTAGCCTTCGTTACCGCGCACATGGTTGATGCGCTCTCGCACGGAGCGGTCCTTCGGCGCCCGCCGAACGTTTCACTTGCCGCGGCGCGGGAGGAATCGGTGCGCGCAATCCTGGCCTATCTGCGCTGCTGAGGCGCCCGGCGCACCGTTTTCAGCGCGAGCATCGCTCTCGCGGAAGGCACGCACCAATCCATTGCCGCATCTCCCGCTTTTCCGAGGCGGGCCCACCGTGTATTCTGAGCACCCATGACCAAACGACCAAAACCAATTGTGCTGACCGTGCTTGACGGCTGGGGTTACCGCGCCGAAACCAAAGGCAATGCCATTGCGCTGGCACGCAAACCGAATTACGACCGGCTGCTGAAGGATTTTCCGAATACGTTGATTCACACGTCGGGCCCTTCGGTGGGGCTTCCCGACGGACAAATGGGCAACAGCGAAGTGGGCCATCTGAATATGGGCGCGGGGCGCATCGTGCACATGGACATCACGCGGGTGGACGAGCTGATTGCGAGCGGGGAATTCCGGCGACAGCCGCTGCTGGTGGAAGCGATGGAGCGCGGGCGCGCGCATCAGCTGCACCTGATGGGCCTGGCGAGCGATGGGGGCGTGCATTCGCACCTGAATCATCTTTACGCGCTGCTTCAGATGGCGCGGGAAAACAAGGTGCAGAAAGTTTTCGTTCATTGCTTTATGGATGGGCGCGACACGCCGCCGAACAGCGGAATCGAATTCCTGCGGCAGATCGAGCAGAAGATGCGCGAGTACGAAGCCGGGCAGATCGCAAGCATCAGCGGGCGCTACTACGCGATGGACCGGGACAACCGGTGGGAGCGCGTGGAGAAGGCTTATCGCGCGGTGACACACGGAGACGCAGAAGCGAAGTTTGCCGACCCGATCGCGGCGATTCAGGCGAGTTATGAAAAGGGCGTGACGGACGAGTTTACAGTGCCAGCGGTGATTACCACCGAGGAAGCGCCTGGCAAGCCCGCCGCGCCGCGCGGGATGATTCGCGACGACGATGCCGTGGTGTTCTTTAACTTCCGCGCGGACCGCGCGCGGCAGATGACACGCGCGCTTGCCGAGCCGGGCTTCAAGGAATTTGCGGACACGGCGCGGCCGAAGAATCTAGCTTATGTAGGGATGACGCAATACGACAAGGCGTGGCCCTGGTTGCGTTATCTGATCTCACCGGAAAAGCTGGAAAATATTCTGGCGAATGTATTTGCGAACCTGCAATTCAAAAACCTGCGCGTGGCGGAGACAGAAAAATATGCGCACGTGACTTATTTTTTTAATGGCGGCGTGGAGAAGCCATTTTCGGGCGAGGAGCGGACGCTGGTGCCTTCGCCGAAAGTGCCCACGTACGATTTGAAGCCGGAAATGTCTGCAGCGGGGGTTGCGGACACAGTGATTCACGCGATCGAGAAAGGCGATTTCGACGCCGTGATCATGAACTTCGCAAACGCGGACATGGTGGGCCATTCGGGACAGCTGGAAGCGACAATCAAGGCGGTGGAGACCGTGGACGAATGCCTGGGCAGATTGTTTCAGGCGTTGCGGCCGCGCGGCGGCGCCTGGATCATTACGGCGGACCACGGCAACGCCGAAACGATGATCGACCCCGTGACCGGCGGCGCGCACACGTATCACACGACGAATCCTGTTCCATTCATCCTGGCGACGGAAGATGGCCGCTTGCAATTGCAATCCGGCGGCTCGCTACGCGATATCGCGCCGACGCTGCTTGGCGTGCTTGAAATTCCCGAGCCGGGAGAGATGACCGGGCGCGACCTGCGCGTGCCCCGGAAAGATTAGCCGCCGATGAACCGAACGAAGCCCGCGGACACGAAGGCGGTGATCTGCGTCCGCTTCAATTTTTCAATCTGGACCGCGCCGCCGGAAATGGCGGAGCGCATTCGCGCGCGATGGCCCGAGATGCGCGTGGTGCATCTGCCGGATTACGACAACCTCGATCGCGAATTGCCGGATGCGGATATTTTTATAGGGTTCACGCTGCGGCCGGAGCAATTCGCGCTGGCGCGGAAGCTGAAGTGGATTCATTCGACGGCGGCGGCGGTGACGCAGCTGATGTATCCGGAGCTGCGGCAGAGCGGCATCGAAGTGACCAACGCGAGCGGGATTCATTCGATCCCGATGGGCGAGCATATCCTGGGCATGCTGATCGTGCTGGCGCGGCATTTTCCCGATTGCTTTCGCAATCAGCAGCAATCGCGATGGGAACAGCAGGAATGGTGGGATAAACCTGTGCGTCCGCGCGAGCTGCATGGGCAGGTAATTTTATTGATTGGTTTCGGAGCGGTTGGCCGCGGCGTGGCGAAAGCTGTAAGGCCTCTCGGGATGCGCGTTTGGGCGGTGACGCGATCGGGGAACGGCGACGCGGAGCTGGCGGAGAAAATTTTTCCGGTGTCGAAGCTTGACGAGGCATTGGCTGAGGCGGACTTCATCGTGGTTGCGGCGCCGGAAACGCCGGAGACGAACCAGATGATCGGTGCGGCGCAATTTGCGCGGATGAAGCCGACGGCTTATTTCATGAATGTGGCGCGAGGGGCGCTGGTGGATGAGGCGGCGCTGATTGCCGCGCTCGGCGCCCATACGATTGCGGGCGCTGCGATTGACGTGGCTTCCGAAGAGCCGCTGCCCCGGGAGAATCCGCTGTGGAAGACGGAGAATCTGTTCATCACGCCACATGTGAGCGCGATCAGCGACCGGCTGTGGGAACGGCAGGCGGATCTGGTGATGGAAAATCTGGAGCGGTGGTTCAGCGGGCGAGAACTCGAGAACCGGGTGGATCTCGTCCGCGGATATTGAGCGTGGCCTCCCGTGCAGTTTAGTTGCCGGCGACGGCCGGGGCGGCAGGGGCGGTGTAGCCCTGACGGGCGTAGACGATCACTTTCTTCAGTTTGCCTTTCTTGTCCGCAACCATGAATTCATCGCCCTTTTCGTCGAGCACTTCGATTTTCAACTTGTGATATTTCCCGTCGGGCGCGGTGGTGGGCGAGAAACCGATGGTGTACTGGCTGTGGAGGAACGCGGCCACGGTATTGAAAATGTCGTTCATTTCACCCATGAAGCGGGGAGACCAGGCGTAGCCGCCGGTCATGCTGGCGAACGTGTTGAGTTGATTTTGCGCCTGGAGGTAGTTGACACCTCCACCGTTGGGCGATCGAACGGCCAGCGCCTCGGCCATACCCACGCAGAAAATCGTTACGTCGGTTTCCCTCAGGTGCTTGAGCGTTTGATCGAGAGTGTGTTTGCTGAACGTGTCGTAGCCGGTGGCGATGAGAAGGATGGATTTTTTTCCCTGCACATCGCGAAGCTGGTCGAGCGTTTCGAGCGTGGCATCGAAAACGTTGGCTTCCCTAAAATCGGGAAAGAAAAGTGAACCAATTGACTGGCGGATTTCGTCGCGATCGTGCGTGAAATCCACTTGCAGCGTGGTCTTCAAATCGAAAGTCTTGAAGGCAACCCAATCCTTGTTGGTGAGGTGATCCAGGAAGCCGGCCGCCCAATACCTGCCCAGGTTGCTGGTGATGCCATACATCAGGCGGCTGAACTCCATCAGGATGACGATGGTGATGGGCGCGTCGGTGGGAGCAAAATTTTGAATTTGCTGCGGCTGGCCGTTGTCCAGAATGCGGAAGTTTTCTTTTTTCAGGCCATTCAGGATGTCGCCATTCTGGTCGGTGACGACAGCATCCACGTGGACCACAGTGGAAACGGACGAAATGGAGGCGCGCGGAGCCTCGGGCTTGCCCTGCTGCTGAGTCTGCTGCTGCTGTTGAGCGGGAGTGGGAGGAGCAGGGAGGGGAGCTTGGGCGGCGGGAGGTTTCTGCGGGCCCTCCTGCTGGCGGGCGCGCGCTTTCAGGGCCCCAGGTGGAACGCCGAGTACGCCAATTAAAAGTCCCAATAAGAAGACGCGAATCCATCTATTCGATCGCATGATTCCCTCGCTCCAGCTTGGATGCTGCCACGCGCCTTCGCGGATGGTCAATTGCAATCCAGAAAACGCGGCAAGCGGCGTCTCCCGGTGAGTGCAAGCTGGCATGATAGTATGAAAGTTTAGCCGCTGCTTAACGTAGTTTGAGATTCATCCGGGGGGAAAAAGGATGGCGCGACTGGGGGCTCGGGTTTCGGTGTGCATCATTCTCCTGATCGGGCTGATCGCGTTGCTTGGAGGCTCGCCGGCACGCGCGCAATCTTCACCGGGGCAAACCGCTTCGGCGGCGGGTGTGGATTTTTCGAAGCTCGATTTTGAAGCGCTAGGCTGGCTGCAAGGCTTACTCCGCATCAATACAACGAACCCGCCGGGAAACGAGCTGGCGGCAGCGAAGTACCTTTCCGACATTCTCGCCAAAGAAGGCATCAAAGCGGAAATTTTTGAGAGCACTCCGGGGCGCGGATTCCTGGTGGCGCGGCTTTCGTCGAGCGCGCTGCCGGACCCTTCGCGCGCGCTGCTGCTGATGGGGCATCTGGACGTTGTGGGAGTGGATAAAAGCAAATGGACCGTGGATCCGTTTGGCGCGGTGATGAAGGATGGATACCTTTATGGACGCGGCGCGATTGACGACAAGGGAATGACGATCGCGAACCTTGCCGTATTCATCGCCATGAAGCGTTCGGGAGTGCGGCTGAACCGCGACGTCATATTTTTCTCCGAGGGGGATGAGGAGAACGGCGGAGAGACAGGCATGAAGTTTGCCGTCGAGAAACACTGGGACAAAATTGCCGCGGGTTTTGCGTTGAATGAAGGCGGGCAGGTTTTCCTGAAGGACGGGAAGGTGCAGTACGTGGGCCTACAGGCGAGCGAAAAAGTTTCGATGAGTGTGGACGTGATTGCCACGGGAACTTCCGGACACGCCTCGATCCCACGAAAAGACAATGCGGTGGCGCACCTGGTGGGGGCGATGACGAAGATCGCCGCGTATGAAACACCTGTGCAGTTTAATTCGGTGACGCGCGCGTATTTCGGGGGCATCGCGCCGCTGCAAGATGATGAAACGAGCAAATGGATTCGCGCGCTGGAGTCGCCGGACCGTGGCGAGCATGCGGCGCGCTGGGTTTCCAACGCAAATCCGATGTGGAACTCGATGCTGCGCGACACGATTGCGCTGACGATGTTGCAGGCGGGAATCCGCCGCAATGTGGTGCCTGCGGAAGCGCGCGGCGTGTTGAATATCCGCCTGTTGCCGGGAGATATGGCGGGAACGCTGTTGGAGAAACTGGGGCAGGTGGTGAGCGATCCGCAAATTCGGTTCGAAGAGGAGCCGGGTGGCGGCGAGGCGGCGCCGTCGTCGTCGCTGACTTCCGATTTATACAATTCGATCGTGCGCGCATCGGGCGTGAGATTTCCGGGGAAGCCGGTGATTCCGTTGATGTCGCCGTGGGCGACGGATTCGTCTCCCCTGCGGATGCGGAACGTGCAGGCGTATGGATTGGTTCCCTTCCCGCTGACAGAAGCGGACATGGGGCGCATTCACGCCGACGACGAGCGCATCCCTCTCGATTCATTCAATCAAGGCATCGAATATCTCTACGGGATCGTCACGGATTTCGCGGCGGCAAAGTAAACCGGATGAATCATCGAAGGGCCAAAATCGTGTGCACGCTGGGACCCGCGAGTTCGTCGCCAACGGTGATCGAAAAGCTTGTGGGCGCGGGAATGGACGTGGCGCGGCTGAATTTTTCGCACGGGTCGCACGCGGACCACGCACGCAACGTCGCCTCGGTGCGGCACGCGTCGGCACATCACGAGAAACCAATTGCCATCCTCGCCGACCTGCAGGGGCCGAAAATCCGCACGGGCGCGCTGGAAGCGGGCCGGCCCGTTCATTTGAGATTCGGGCAGAAGCTGACCATCACGACCAAGCCCATCATCGGCGATGCGGAAGCAATCAGCACCACGTTTCGCGCGCTGCCGGAGTCCGTTCACAAGAACGACCAGATCCTGCTGAGCGATGGCGACATTGCGCTGCGAGTGCTTTCAACGCATGGGCGCGAGGTGATTTGCCAGGTGGAAAACGGAGGAGACCTGGGAGAGCACAAGGGAATCAATCTGCCGGGAATCAAATTGAAGATTCCGTCGCTGACGCCGAAGGACAGAATCGATCTGGCGTTCGCGCTGGAGCATGGCGCGGATTACGTGGCGCTGAGTTTTGTGCGCACGGCCAAGGACGTGAAGGCGGCAAAATTGGCCATCGCGCGCGCGGGAAAAAGCACTCCGGTAATCGCAAAGCTCGAGAAACCGGAAGCAATCGAAAACCTGGATGAAATTCTGCAAATTGCGGATGGCGTGATGGTGGCACGCGGGGACCTGGGCGTGGAGATGAGCCCGGAAAAAGTTCCCGTGGTGCAGAAGCAGATTATCGTGAGAGCGCGCAACGCGTTGATACCCGTGATTACCGCGACGCAAATGCTGGACTCGATGCAGAAAAATCCGCGACCCACGCGCGCGGAGGCCTCAGATGTGGCGAACGCCATCTTTGACGGCAGCGACGCGCTGATGCTTTCGGGCGAAACGGCGGCGGGAATGTACCCGCTGGAATCGGTGATGATGATGAACCGGATCATCTGCGAGGCGGAAGCGGCGATCACGGAACTGCCGCGGCCCACTCGCTTCACGGAGATTCGAATCGGAGAGGCGATTGCGGAGGCTGTCTGCCACGCCGCCGAGGAATTGAGCATGCACGTGGTGGCCGTGTTCACGGAGACGGGGCTTTCCGCGCGGCTTGTTTCGAAGTACCGTCCCCGGGCGCCGATTGTAGCCTTTTCGCCGAATCCGGAAACGCGGCGGCGGTTAAGTTTGCTGTGGGGGGTGTTTCCGCGCCGGATCCCGAGCATTCACAACATCGATGAGCTCGCGCGGACTGCGGAAGAGCGGTTGGTGGAAGAGAAAGTGGTGAAGCGCGGTGACGTGGTGGGAATTATCGCCGGAACGCCATTGGGCGCGCGCGGCACGACGAATTTGCTGCGGCTGATCCGGATTGGCGGGCTAATTCCCGCCGATATTCCCGCGCGGAGCTGACGCTCCCGAGGTTCTGCGAGACGTTTTTCCTGCCTGCTAGTTGACCCAATTGTCGGGATTTGAGGGCGGCTTGTCGTCGCGGTGGTCGCGGACGTAGACATCGAATTTCTTGCGCAGGCGGCGGCGCTGCCAATCGGAAAAGTAATTGCGGATATTGTAGAGGAATGAGCCGCGGCGGAGGTAGATGTAGCCGACGAACATGCCACCGAGATGGCAGACATGGCTGACGCCGTCGCCGGAAGAGCCAATCGTGCTGAAGAATTCGAGCGCGCCCATGGCGAAGACGAAGATGCGCATTGAGACGGTGACCGGCAGAGGAAACACCCAGACCTGGCGATGCGGCATCGTGACGGCAACGGCGAGGAGAACGCCGTAAATCGCGCCCGACGCGCCGATCGTTGGGATGCTCAACAGGTCATGCTTTGCTCCGCCAACGACCAGAAGCGTTCTAACCACAACATCCGTCAGGCCGGCGCCAATCCCGCAAATGAAATAATAAATGTAAAAGCGGCGCGCGCCCCATGTGTGTTCGAGTGCCGCGCCAAACATGGCCAGGTAAAGAAGGTTGAAAAAAATGTGAAGAAAACTTCCGTGGAGAAAAAGATATGTGACGGGCTGCCAGATGTACCCATGAAGAATGGTGCTCGGAGCGAGGCCGAACCAATAGTTCCAAAAACCCGACGTGTCTTCGTGAAACAGGAGAGGGGTGATTTGCTGAAGGGCGAAAACAGCGACGCAGGCGATGCAGATGGTCTTGATGGCGCGCGGAAAGTAGCTGCCAATATCAAACCGGTAGCCGTAGCCGCGTGAGAATGAGCCCACGATAAATAAGTGTAAGGGCTTCGCCGGGAGGAGTCAAAGCGAACAGGCGGGATGAGCGACAAGACGACATCTACATGAGAGCAAGTCCCGAGAACCGGAGCGCGTCGGCACGCTCGATCTCCGCGTTGATTTCTCCTCCAATCATGAAGGAGAAACCGGAAACGTAGAGCCAAAACAAAAGAATCATCACAGCGCCGAGAGAGCCATACGTGGCGCCATAGGAGTTGAAGAAATGGAGGTATACGCGGAACCCGATGGAAGCCAGCAGCCACAGGAACGCGCCAAATGCGGAACCAGGGGAGATCAAGCGCCAACGCGGCTCCTCCAGATTGGGGCCAGCGTAGAAAATGAGTGAATACGACAGTAAGACGAAAAGCATAGCGGCGGGCCATCGAAGCGCTTTTCCGATAAAGACGACAAGGGGCAGCAATCCGAATTCTCTGCCCAGCCAGTCCACGAAATCGCTGCTCACCAATACGATGAAAAAGGAAGTGAGGAGAAGAATAGAAATAAAGAGAGTCAACCCGAGCGCGATCGATTTAGCGGCCAGCCAGGATCTTGTCTCCCGGACGCCGAAGGCCAAATTCAGGGCGGAAATCATGGAGCTGACGCCGCCGGAGGCAAACCAGAGGGCAACGATGAGACCGAATGTGAGCTTTCCGCCACCGGCTCCCGCGGCAAGCTCGGAGACGGTTGCCCGCAAGAGTTGCGAGGCCGTGGGTGGAAGAAAGTCGGAAAGATAAGAAAGCAAATCGTTCTGGAGTTCGAGACGGTGTGAGGCGAAGAATCCAAACAAAGTGAACACGAACAGAAGCAAAGGCAACAGAGCGAACAAGAAATCAAAGGCGAGCTCGGAGGAACGTCCCAGAAGATTGTTCGCATCGATTTTAGCGAATACGTTGCGAGCAAGGCGCTGAGGGGTGAGGCCGCCGAGTTTCCAAAGAGAGTTTTGTCGATATCCCGTTAACGGATTTGGACGCGTCATTTCGGCAGCGCGCGACTAGGACTGATTGAGTTTTTTGCGCGCGGAGATGAAGAGCGAAATCGCGAGCAGGACGAACAGGATCACTCCTAGCATGGGCGCCCCGCTCAGACCGGGCATGAATTTTTCGCCCAAGGCGAACAGTTTCTCGGGCCAAGGCAGCAAGAAAACTTTCGAGACCCAGTGCGGAACGTGCGTGCCGATTTCCCTGTCCTGCAAAAGGTTAATGACGATGGCGAGTAGCCCGAAAACTCCTCCGGCGGCGATCAGGCCGCTAGCGTAGAGCGAGCCGGGACTCACTTCGCTTTCCGCGTCGCTTTTCTTTTCCATGCCGCGCTCGGCGAGCCAGCGGACCACCCCTCCGGCAAACATCGCCATCGTGGTGGCGATCGAGAGATACGAGCCCACCGCAAACGGCAGCGAGCGAATGCCAAGCAGCTCGACGGCGATGACGATGAAGACGCCAATGAAGACCAGACGCCACGGAAGGCGGTGATTCAGAATTCCGCTGATGACGGTGGCCATCAGGCGGGCCTGCGGCGCGGCGGCTTTGTCACTGCCGATGCCCTGCACCCACTGAACTTCGATTTCTTTGGTGGCGGGGTCGTACAAATATTTGCCGTCGGGAATTTCGTGCGAGCCGAGCACGTTGACGAGCGTATACGTTTTGCCATCGTGCGCGAAGTTGTCTGCCTGACGCTCGACGCCGGAGGGGAGATTGGTGATGTCGAGCGGAATCTGGATGGGCTTGTATTGCGCGAGGCCGATGTTCATGAGGATGAGCGTGCCACCGATGGCGAATGCGGAAACGGCGACGCCGATCATCAGGCTCACCTGTTGCCAGTAGGGCGTGGCGCCGACGAGGTAGCCCGTCTTCAAATCCTGTGACGTTGCTCCGGCAATGGCCGCGGCAATGCAGACGACACCGCCAATGGTGAGCGCGAGCACGGCGTAGGGGCCGGCAGTCCATTTCATGACGAGGAACATTGCGCAGGTGGCCATGAGCGTGGCGATGGTCATGCCGCTGATGGGATTGGAGGAATTGCCGATCAGGCCGCTGATGCGCGAAGCGACGGTGACGAACAGAAATCCGAAAACGATGACGAACAGCGCCGCAACGAGATTGGCGAATGCCCCTGTCTGCGCGCCGGGGATGGGTTTGAACTTGAGGAGAATCCAAACCATCGCGACGATGACGGCCGAGCCGATGACCACGACGCGCATCGACATATCGCGTTCGGTGCGGCTGGTGGCGGCGACTGCGGCGTCATGTTTGGCACGGATGTCTTTAATTCCGTCTTTCAGCGCGGAGAGAATCGTGGGCATCGTCTTGAGCAGCGTAATCAGCCCAGAGGCGGCGACGGCGCCAGCGCCGATGGGGCGAATGTATGTGCCCCAGAGATCCTGCGGCGTCATAAGCGGGATCGGAATCGTGCTGGGATACAGCGGCGTGGGAGAAAGCGAACCGAAGAATTTGATGGCGGGCATGATGACGAGCCAGGAAAGCACGCCTCCCGCGAAGAGAGTACCCGCAACGCGCGGGCCGATGATGAAGCCGACGCCGAGATATTCGGATGTGACGTTGGCACGGAAGGAAGCGCCGGGGAGCCAGCTCGGTTGGTAATCGGGCTGGCTGGGCCAAAGGCCGAGAGTGTTCATGCAGAACGTGTAGACGCCGCCGAGGCCGAGGCCCCAGAAAACGCGTCCCGCGAATGAGCCGCCGCGTTCGCCGGCGACGAGAACGTCGGCGCAGGCCGTGCCTTCGGGAAAGGTGAGGTTGCCGTGTTCCTTGACGATGAGCTGGCGGCGCAGCGGAATCATGAAGAGAACGCCGAGCCAGCCGCCCATCAGCGCGAGGAAAAAGATGCGCCAGTATTCGGAGTTGAGCGAAAAGCCGAGAAAGATGAGTGCGGGCATCGTGAAGATGACGCCCGCGGCGGCGGATTCTCCGGCCGAGCCGGTTGTCTGAACGATATTGTTTTCGAGAATTGTGGAGCGGCCGAAGGCGCGGAGGATGCTGATAGAAAGCACGGCGATGGGGATGGAGGCGGAGACCGTGAGGCCGGCGCGAAGGCCAACGTAAACAGAGACGGCGCCGAAAAGGATTCCAAAGAGGGAGCCGAGCACGACCGCGCGGAGGCTGAATTCGCGCACGCTTTCGTCATCGTCAATATAGGGGCGGAATTCGCCCGCAGGCGCGGTGGAGCTCCACGGTTTCGTCGCCAAATTTCACCTCTCCCTGGTGCGTGCGGTGCAGCGCGGGGCGAAAATTCCGTCGCGGCCCTGACGGAAAGCCCGCAAGGCGGGCAAGGTAGCACCAGACGTGGAGCGAGGCAAGGCGCAAACGCGATGGCGGCGAAGGCTCCGAAGGAGCAGCGATCGTCAACGCACTGCCCGTTGTTGCCTGCACTATTTGACCTGGCGGCGGAAATCGTTAATTAATGTGGTCACCGAAGGCGGAGCAAATTGACAGACCCTCGGATTGCGGCTACTCTTGATCACGGTATCGCTGTAATGTTCGCCTCCTTTTATTAGCGCTTTCCTTCCCGCTCCGGCCGGAGCGGTGCAAAACCCGTTGGATTCTGATTTTCCGATTTGTATTTACCGTTTTTGGCATTCACGAGGCATGGCCATGGCTAAATTGACGCTGAATGAAAAGCTGGACCGCATCGAGGCGCGGTACGACGAGATGACGCAGCAGCTATCGTCGCCTGAGGCGCACGACGACACGGCGAAATATCAAAAGCTTGCGAAGGCGCACGCGGAGCTGGGCGAAATCGTGGCGAAATACCGGGAGTGGAAGGAAATCGATGTAGCCCTGCAGGGCGCGAAGCAATTGTTCGCCGAAGCGGACGACGCGGAAATGAAGCAGATGGCGCACGACGAACAGCGCGAGCTTGAGGTGCGTCTTGCGCCCGTGGAGCTGGAGCTGAAATACCTGCTGATTCCGAAGGACCCGAACGACGAGAAGAACGTAATCGTCGAGATACGAGCGGGCACGGGAGGCGACGAGGCCTCGCTTTTCGCCGGCGAACTTTTCCGGATGTACTCGCGCTACGCGGAATCGCAGGGCTGGAAGGTTGAGATTCTGGAAAGCTCGGCTTCGTCCATCGGAGGCATGAAGGAAGTGGTGGCGGCGATTTCGGGAAAGAAAGTGTACTCGAAACTGAAATACGAGAGCGGAGTGCATCGAGTGCAGCGCGTTCCTGCAACGGAACAGCAGGGGCGGATTCACACGTCGGCGGCGACTGTGGCCGTGCTGCCGGAAGCGGAAGACATCGACATCAAGATCGAAGCAAAGGATTTGCGGATTGATACGTTTTGCTCCAGCGGGCCGGGCGGGCAATCCGTGAATACCACGTATTCCGCCGTGCGCATCACCCATATTCCCAGCGGGCTGGTGGTCTCGCAGCAGGACGAAAAATCGCAAATCAAGAATCGCGCGAAAGCCATGCGCGTGCTGCGCGCGCGGCTTTACGAGGCGGAGCAATCGAAGCAGCATGAGGCGCTGGCCGCGGAACGTCGCGGGCAGATCAAGACGGGCGACCGCTCGGAAAAAATTCGCACGTACAATTATCCGCAGAACCGCGTGACGGACCATCGCATCGGTTTCACGTTGCACCAGCTTACGGAAGCGATGGACGGCAAGCTGGGGCCGCTGGTGGATGCCCTGGTGACGCATTTCGAATCGGAGCGGCTGGATCAGGAGTTGGACGCGTAACGATGATTTCCTCGCTTACCTTGCGAAAAATAGAGCCAGCGGGACGCCGGCGCTGCCGGAAGAGCGCCGCGACCCAAGAAAATTTCCACTCGTGAAAATGTCCATGAAGGCCACAGTTGACGTTCGCACCGCGCTTAAAGAGGGCATGGCTTTGTTGCGGGATGCGCGCGTCGCCTCGCACACGCTAGCGGCAGAACTTCTGCTGATGCACGTGCTGGGGCGGGACCGGACATGGCTTTATACGCATACGGAAGAGGCGATCGAGCCTGCCGCCGCGGAAAATTATTTTGGTCTCGTTTCGCAGCGAGCCGCGGGCGAACCAACGCAATACCTTACCGGCAAACAGGAATTCTGGGGACTGGAGTTCGAAGTGACGCCAGCGGTGCTGATTCCGCGGCCTGAAACGGAGCACGTGGTGGAAGTAGCGCTCGAGCGGCTGGGCTCTCGCGGCATCAAGATTGATATGGTGACGGGAGCGCCGAGCCCCGGCTTGCGCGTCGCGGATGTTTGCACGGGTTCAGGCTGCCTGGCGGTTGCGCTGGCTTACGAATTGCCGCACGCCAAAATTATTGCGACGGATATTTCCGGTGCGGCGCTTCATGTGGCTCGCCGCAACGCCACGCGCCACGGCGTGGCGGACCGCGTTCATTATAATGAAGTGGATTTGCTGGCGGGCGTGCTTGACGAGAATCCGAGCGGCGGGAATGCGGGGCAGCTTTTTGATTTGATTGTCAGCAATCCTCCCTACATAGCGCAGAGCGACGCCGCGGAGCTTCCCCGCGAGGTGCGCGAGCATGAGCCGCATGTCGCTCTTTTCGGCGGGGCTTCGGGAATAGAAATCTACGCGCGCTTGATCGAGCAGGCGGGGTTGTTGCTTGCGCCCGGCGGAATATTGGTTCTCGAACTTGGCTACAACTCCGCCGAACACGTGCTCGCGCTTGTTGCCAGGCAGGCCGCGTGGAAAAAAATAGCGGTCACGAGCGATCTGGCGGGAATTCCGCGAGTGTTTGCGGCCGAACGCACCTAAGAGCATCCGATGTTTCCGCGCGAACTGGTTTTCCGCTCGCCTTTTCGGGTCATCCTGGGCAAGTCAAACGCCCCGGCTTGTGATAGATTCGGCGCACGAGGAGGTACTAAATGAAAAAGCTTCTTGGATTACTAGCCGGATTATTACTGATTTCAATTTCTGCCTCTGCACAAGCGAAGCATCCCGAGGTGGGTGGGCGCGTTCCCTCTCATGGTCCAACGGCGTACCATGAGACGCACGCCCCCGCAAAGGCTCCCGCGTACGTCGATAAGACGGGACACCCCGACGCGCCTCACGTTCATTCCAACGGGAAGTGGATCGGACATGATACCGGCCCGAACGATCCGCACTACCACCTCGATCATCCCTGGGAG
>Ga0308309_10001179_pt1 | contig 15591 bp, 17 predicted proteins | sample HubBroMetageWFT5_FD_192491 | JGI IMG/M metagenome (GOLD analysis project Ga0308309, IMG submission 192491) | Warmed and freeze-thawed soil microbial communities from the Hubbard Brook experimental Forest, New Hampshire - Hubbard Brook CCASE Soil... | ecosystem: Environmental > Terrestrial >...
GTGCGCAGATGGTGATGACGCCGGTCATCGGCCTGGTCTGCTTTGCCGTCATCATGGTCGATTGGTTCGGCGGCGTGCGCTACTTCAAGGGCGTGCCGGGCGGCCTGGTGGCCATCATCGTCGGCGCCGTCATCGCCTGGGGGTCGACCTTGTTCGGCTTCAACTATGGCGGCCTCACGATCGACGGGTTGAAGGGCGCCCTGTCGAGCTTCGGCTTCTCCTATCCCATGCCGGCGGTCGGTCACGTCTTCGGCGGCTTCCAGTTCATCGGCGTCATCCTGGTGACGGCGATTCCGTTCGGCATCTACGACCTCGTCGAGGCGATGGACAATGTCGAGAGCGCCTCGGCCGCCGGCGACTCCTTTCCGACGACCCGCGTGCTCACTGCCGACGGCGTGGTCAGCCTGATCGGCTGCCTGATGGGCAATCCGTTCATCAACGCCGTCTATATCGGCCATCCCGGCTGGAAGGCGATGGGCGGCCGCATCGGCTACTCGGCGGCCACCGGCGCGCTGGTGATCGTGCTGGCGTGGTTCGGCGTCATTGCGCTGATGATGGCCTTGATCCCGGTCGTCGCGATCCTGCCCATCCTGCTCTATATCGGCATGCTGATCGGCTCGCAGGCGTTCCAGGAAACGCCGATGCGCCACGCCCCGGCGATCGTGCTGGCGCTGGTGCCGCAGATCGCGGCCTGGGGCAAGACGCAGATCGACGGCGCGCTGAACGCCGCCGGCACCTCGGCCTCGGCCGTCGGTTTCGACAAGCTCGACCAGACCGGCGTGCTCTACCAGGGCCTGGAAATCCTGGGCGGCGGCGCCACGCTGGCCGGCATCGTGCTGGCCGCGATCACCGTGTTCATCATCGAGCGCGATTTCATGAAAGCGGCGGCCTTCGCCGCCGCCGGCGCGGTGTTCACCTTCTTCGGCCTGATCCATGCCGAGGCCTTGGGCATTGGCCGCACGCCGTCGATGGTGATCAGTTATCTCGGCATCGCCGTCATCCTGCTGGCCTGCAGCAAGTACGCCGGCCTGGCGCCACTACCGGGCGAGGCGTCCCGGATGCACGGTCACGGCGATCCTGCCGTCAAGCCCGCTGAATGATCGCGCGGCGCTGTCGTCGATGGGGTGGTTGGTGCCCGCTGCTGGACTCGAACCAGCACGGCCCTCTCGGGCCTCGGGATTTTAAGTCCGTCGTGTCGCGTTGGGAGTCCACTAGATTCAACGCTTTACTGAGGTCGTCGGACACCGGATCGGCCTGATTTTCGGACACGCGGAGCCGGGGATCGGACACGAAATAATCGAGTCTGGCTCCTCGCCCGGCAAGGGCGACCCGGGCAAGAAGAAGTCTTAGCTCCTGGGAGCCTTGCACATAAGCCCGCGTTCGCGCTCGATTTTTGTGCAGAAGCAGGTCGGTCGGAAACTAAAGCTTCGGCCGACTTGCTTCTTTATTTCGACCGGCTGTTGACCGTGCGAATTCATCCGTATAGCTGGTCTGTTGCTCGAAGGTCATTCGAGCCGTCGTGCCCTCAGGGGTGAAGGGAGGTCGATTCCTCCGCGACGGTACCGCGATTGAAGGAGCAACCGATGTTAGGTGTAGTTGAAAGCGTTGGTACTGGGATTGTTGCGGGTCGCAACAATGAGGCCCGTGGCAGGCTCGAGCGTCTCGACGCCGACGCGGCCAAGCTCGTAAGTGAGATTAATCGGAACGAGTCCTCGTTGAAGTCGGCAACCGCCAACCTGATCGTGGCCGGCGTGCAGATGGCCTGGATCATGGAAGCGGACTATGACGCGTGGGACAAGTTCGCCGAGCCGTTCGGTGTCCGCGTCAAGGGTCGGGATCACGAATACCGGCAGATCGCGGGTGTGCTGTTCCGTAAGCGCGACGGACAGCCGACGACGGTGCGGTCGCAGATATCTCGGTATGGAGCAGCGATCTGCATAGCTCACCAGTTGTCCAAGAAGGTAACCGACCTCGTCGAATTGAAGGCTGAAGTCATAAAGGCGGGCTGCGTGGACCGTCTGTCGAGGCAACGAAAAGAGCAACTGCGGCACGAGCGCAACACCAATACGATGCCCGCGGCTAGGCCGGCGAAATCAGGTAGGTTGACGTTATTCATCCCAGATCAGCCGACTCCGGTCGTGTTGATGCCAGATGGCAGCATCAGCAGGTTGCCGCACGAACTGGCTCTGATGGTGCTTGAGCAGATGGGGATCGCGTCGTGAGGCCGCCTAGCACCCGTTGGCCGGTCTCCCACGGCAAGCCGCTAATCCTGCGGCCCACCCACGAGGCGGTCATGGAGGATCGGCCCTTGTTCAAGGATCAGGTCCTCGACGCATCCGAAGTCGACCGCGTCCTGATCCCGGCCAGTAACAACTGCAAGCTAGGAAGCCATTGGTCTAAGGGACCGTGGATCGGCGCACCCATCTATACGTTAACGCTGGCCGAGCGTTCAACCTGCCCCAGGACGTGTCCTGTTCGGGAGGCGTGCATGGATAACCATATGCACTGGCCGGTCCGGCTGATCGCGAACGATGCCCTTTACGAGAAGTTGGAATCGGAGATCAAGTTGCTCTCGGCCCTGTACGGGATGTTTACCGTCCGACTGCATCAACTCGGCGACTTCGCCGACGAGACCTATACCCGGTTCTGGCTTAATAAGGTCCATGCCATACCGGAACTCGCCACGTTCGGGTTCACCGCCCATCTGAAGTCGTCGAAGATCGGTGCGTTAATCGAGGAGAGCAGCTATCTGTGGGATCGCTTCCGCATAAGGTTCTCCGCTGAGACCGACGAGCGATCCACCACAGTGATGATCGCTCCTCCGATTGGTCGCCATCGTGCCGGAATTACCTGTCCGGTGGACGCGGCACCGCCCAAACGGGATGGCAAGCCGCGCGATTTGAAATGCGGTAGCTGCGGTCTGTGCCTGACCAGCCGTGAGCCAATCGTGTTCAAGTTGCATTAAATGGCTGCTCAGCTCAAACGATGGCAGCGCCGGGGTCGGACAGCGCTAACGGCCAGCGGCGTGTTGTCGGAGCGGCTTCCCGAGCCTGAGCGCGTGCAGGTCATTTACTGCGAAGAGCTTCGACTGAGTTCGCCAAGCATCTCGAAGAAGCCCTTGCGGATGGGTGGTGGACCGGGAGCGCGAGCGCGTAGTTCGGCGAGCGCCGCCGGCAGTCCCAACCTAATAGCGGCGGACACAATCCTACCGAGGCGAAAGCCGGTGCGGTAGTGTGCAGCGCGCACTTGCTCGATGACGGCGTCCTCGACGCCACGAATCGTCCAACGCGTTATGGTCATGCATGACTCCCAAAATGATTTCCTCCGTATTTAGCCCCGGTTGTCCGCCGGCGGCAGACACCTTGTTTTCAGTCGGTGCCACTGATCGGGCAGTGGCAGTGGCCCGAGGGCGACGATGATCGCCGATCCCCGGTACCTGTAGTCGATGGTCCGGCCTACGGTTGGCCGCCGGCGGCGATCCATGCGGCGCGCTCCCACGAGGTGTGCTCCCCATTCTCGACCCGGCGCCGCTCTCGTAACCGGGTCAGTTCACACCTGAACCTCGGCAATGCCTCGATGTTCCGGCTATCCAGGGCAGCCCCAGAACTCGAACTCGCGAACGAGCACCCTGCTGACGGGAAAAACGATTCATCGTGCGCCGCACTTGGCCCCGCGGGGGTGCGGCTCTCCTCGGGCCCAACCGGCGATCTCTTCGATGTATTGTTCGGGAAACTTCCAGCGCCTGGCAGCCGCGATGATCGGCTGAAGATAGGCGGGGTCGGCTCGGCCTGAAGCCCGGTTGCGGGAGCCGTAGAACTCAGCAACGCAGAGCTGGCCGTTTGCGGTTCGAGCGAACGCCCCGAACCGATCATGCCAGTGTGGAACTCCGGCATGGATGTCGAGCGCTGCTAGTCCGATCTCGGGCACGGACCAGACCACGCCGTAGAGCCGGTAGCCCCTACGGGGACAAGCCGTGGCGAGCCCTTCCGAATTGATCATGAAGCGCCGGCTGTCGTAGTGCGCCACTGTAAGAAACTCCGGATCGGGACAGCGTTCTCGAAGCAGGTTCTCGTCCAGATAGGATCCGTACACGAATAGATGCCTGTGCCCCATCTTGGGTCGGAGCAAATTGGCAGCGATTTGAATCAGGCGACTGGGTTTGGCCATGCAACACCTCCATACCCTTGGAGGAGTTTCCGCGTTTCACCGCATCGCTGGCAGCCCGGAACCGGAAAAAGCGATTAGAGACTCGTGGAAGCAATTTGGGCGCTGGTGGCTAGGTGGGGTGGCGGGCGGGCTTGATCGCGCTGTACGAGTCCCAGATTCGATCTGGGCAACGGTTTCGGGGCAGGAGTTAGGTGGAGGAGGCTCGTCGAGGCTAGTGAGGTCCGACCGGTTCCAGCGCAATTACAGCTGGTCCCCACGAGTATCCGGCCTGCCGAGAGATCGCGTGCGTTGTACACCGAAGGTCTACCAAGCAGTTTCAAGGTAACGCGCGGTTGCCGCTCAGGACGGTTACCCGAAATCACGTCCGCCGTACAACGCCGCCATCTCCGTGGCGCACCGCTGGTTCGCAGAGGAACGGCGGGCTATGGGAACTGGCCGAGCTGCACACGCAGCAGCAGAAGATTGCGACTGACCCCGACCGAACCGAGCGACGAGGTGCGGCTGCATCCCGTCAGGCTGACCGTCGGTACCGACGCTAACTGGTTCTCTGGGACGGGACACACCGGCCGGTGCAGGTGGAACTCGCCGAGCCCGTTAGCGCGCCGGCGCTACATTGACCGCCCATGAGGCAACGGCGGCCCCGCTGGTGCCCCGACTGGACCATCCCGCGATGATCGAGAACCATCCGCTGTTCCCGGGCATGGCTCGGTCGGCGTCCACGGCGCGCCGCCTTCTCAATTTGTGTTTCAAACAGCCGGACACTCGGCTCGCCCCAAGGGCGATCTGAGCAGGCGGCCGCCGATATCCAGGTTACGTCTGCCGGAGCAAAAGACATGCTCGCGGGAACGAGGACCGGATGCAGGCCGCGACCCGGTTCACGGTGGATGCGGCGCTGAGGATCCTGCGGGCTCTGCGTCGGCACCCGTTAACGGGTCGTTTTCAAGCAGGATTGAGGAAATGCGAGTCCGGGTCGGTCTAGGGCACCGAGAGCGCCTCGAAGCCTTCTTCATCGCATTCCAACTCGTCCCACGCGTCGTCCGACCCGTGGTTATCAGTTGCAGAGAGACGTACACCCCGAATTCCTTCCGTTGCCCTTCGCCTTGGCCACAGCGCTGGTCTCCCTTCGCGGTTCCACTTCCGATTCTGCTTCGCCTTATTCCTTCGACGAAGAATTAGGGCTTCGATCTCCGGGACGACGATTGTTTCGCCTGTCTCCTTGTCGAACATGACGCCCGTTTTCCAAACTCTTGTGGACTTCATGTTCAGGCACAGTCGAATTCCCTGAACTCCACGCTGAGCCATGTACTGCAAGCAGACAATGCGCTTAGCAATAAGCGTAGAAGTCTCATTATCCACGATGGGTTTGCCCTTGCGGCGCTTCACATGCCGGTCAGCGACGAGGGCATAATCGACAATGCAGTCGAGATTTTCGAATAATGTGTGCTCCTTCTCCCAATTCGACACCCTTACGGCGCGGCGCGCTGGAAAATCCTCGCGTAATTTCCGTGCAAGAGCGGCTTTAGAGCGGCCCGGATGTAGGATCGCACCGTGCCAGTGCACGACCCCGCCCAGCGTGATGTCGAAGAACCCGACCCACGACGTGTCGGGCAGCTTAGCGTGCCGCACTTTGGTAAGCGTCGCGCGGAATCGACGGCGCGCCGGTTCCACCGCGGAGGGCTCCAGCGGGACGGTGGGACCGTTGATCGTGACGAATGAGATCACGCAGGGGTCAGGAAGACCGCCGCACTTGGCCGCAATCCTCTTCAGCACGTCCAGCTTAGCTGTCGCCTTGAACCGTCGCCCGCAGCACGGGCATCCATACAGACCGCACGGGTTCCGCGGATAACATGATGCGACTAGGTCACGCGCATCACGGGTCTCGCCGTCCAATGGCGTGGTGTCCAGTATGCGGACAAGATTTGGGTTCGTTCGGTTCCGGTAGTACCGGATCACCGAGTCGATCTTCTCTTGTTCGCGCCGCATCTGGCAACGCCGGCCAAAAGCGCGGAGTGCCTCCACACTATCTACGATCATCGACCGGCCCTTTCGAGGCGCTTTGCTAGCATCGGGGTTTGGTTTGATAGTGAGCGCGCCCTTTGCACGAGCGCTTCCTCTATGATCTCCGACTCGCTCTGTTCCATAAACTCGGGGCCGGTTAGACGGATCATCGCCAACAGCCCGTGGGCAAGCGGCGAGAAACTGCGAAAAGTCTTCGGGCCGCATCCGTCTGGGTGTTTACGACCGGTTCCTTTCGGGCGACCCCGACGGCCCCGCCTCTTGAGCGCCGCAGCGCACAACTCGTCCAACTTCGACTCCGCCCCCCGTCGACCTGGTTACGTCCTCTTCGCCAGAATTTGTGTTTTCGATAATTCCCGGATCCATCTTTCAACGCTCCTTGCAAATGAAAACCCCCGGCTACCGAAGGGGGCGGGAGCGTCGTATTCCGTGCGGCTGCAGCGGCCTGACAGAAATACCGCAACTATCATCGTCTCAAAATTGCGCCCAGATTTTCCCGACGCTCGATCGGCTACCACATAGCTAGGTCGGTGTTGTAGATTCGCCAAGTCCCATCGCAGCGACTTGGAACGACAGGGTCCTTCCAGGTGAGGCCGCGTCGCTTAGCCGGCCGCGGACGTCGCTCTAAGCGCGAAAACTGACATGGTGCAGGCTATTTTGAGTCAGCACGATGAATCGAAATATCGCTGGCAATTATTCATTGGGCGTCGCCCTCCTGACCCAGGTCCGCTCGAAGACGTTAGCTTCCTGGGCTTCGCGCGCCGCGGCGTCATGCTTCCGCAACGGTACCCGTCGTAAGAAACACGGCTTGTCTGGTTCAGGTGTCGGCCAAGCACCGCGTATACGACCGAGTTCATGGAGGTTATCGGCTCCCCCGGAGCAAGCCACTTAGGCGGCGACGCCAACCTCGTTATTTTTGTTGCGACAGCTTGACAGTACTCGTCCAGTTTAGGATACGGGCCAAACTGGGAGCGGGTCGATTGCTAACCCCGCACTGGCCAGCAGGCTGTTGGAGAAGCGCAGGCTGTTGGAGAAGTGGCAGATTGAAATGCGATGAACGCGCTGTTCGTTGCGTGTTCGAGGCACATCTTGCCTCGAGGGACCGTTCCCACTCACTACGTCACCGATCTCGAACTCCATCAAGACCCGGCATTTCAGCTCCCTGAGGATACCAGGAACCTGATAATCGATGGGTCGGAGTCAGGCGACCGGGATTGGCCATGCAACACCTCCATAGGGGTCTCGCGTTTCATTGCATCTGGCAGGCCGGAATCGGAAAATGCGATTAGAGACTCGTGGAAGCGATTTGTGCACTCGCGGGTGCGGGGAGCGAAGTGATGCGCCGTTCGATAATAGCCGCTTTTGAGGACGAGATCGCCCACGCTGAGGCCTCTCGTGCAGGCCCAGGCGGGACAGTTCGAGGCCCGCCAGTTGGAGCGTGACGCGCCCTATGAGGTGCGACTTTCGTGGGCTCGAACGGTGGACGGCGGTGTCAGGTACACAAGTGTATACAACGGCGGGTCGTGTGGAAGCGGCCCGCCGTTCGCGTTTCAAGTCCTCGACCTCCAAATCACCCGCACGCAGTCGTCCGCAATCGCCTTTCGCACGGCCTTCTTGTACTTGCGGCCGTCACCTTCAGGTCTCGAAGAGCGCCTTCACCGTCAACGGGATTCCCTTCACGCGCGCGCGATCTGCAATCGACATGAGCAGCGTGTACCTCCCGGTCTTCGGATCACCTTCACGATAACAGTCGAGCGCCGCCTCGGTCAGGAGCGGGCTCACAGCCGGATTGACGGCACCCAGGTCGACAGCGTCGAGGTCTACACCATGACGTGCATGATACGCCTTGAGATCGTCGGTCATGTCACTTTCTCACTTGAACTGGGACTCGTCGCGAAACACTTTGGAATGAGGAGCAGGCTAAGCTCGATCTTCTTCGGAAATCAATTCTGAAGATTGACCTCCTCGCTGTATACGAGCGAAGCCCAAGTCTGATCAGCAGCGTCCCGCCGTTCATCCGCTAGGAGCCAATCATGACCGACCGCATCGATGACGACACAGACCTCACGCACGCCGTGCGTTTCTACCCGCTCAGCCTGCTTACCGAGAGTGGTGATCAGGACAACGCCTTGATCGTGTCCTGGCAAAACCAAGCGGCCTCGCCGAACGCCGCGCACGCCGCCCGCATGGAAGGTGCCTCGGAGGTTGGCATCATCATGTTCGACAAGCCCATCGAAGGTTGGCCCAAGAGCCCGGTTCTCTGGTTCCTCGTTCAGGGTGAGCCGAAGCTAATGCGGCGTCAGTCCGATCCCGTCCTGAGCGAGGAACAGACCACGACTCTGCTCGCTGCGCTGTCGAAGTTTCTGGACCAAGAGGGACTGAAGCCGCTCCACCCAACGGAGACGCTGCACTGACACCGACCATCTCCATCGTCGCGGACCTCCGCGAGGTCGAGGTATCGGTATCGTCGGACGCTCGGTTCTATCCTGTCCCTACCGAATACTTCATCCCTAGCCTACCGGACACGATCATATAGTCTGAGTCCTAATGATCGCGTTCCTGATCCTAGTTCTCCACATCATGGTCTCGCCGTTCAAGACGAAGGCACGGCTGGAGGCCGAGATTATTTCGCTGCGGCATCAGTTGAACGTACTGCGCCGGCGCGTTCCGCCGAGGCCGAGGTTGGTGGTAGCCGATCGACTGTTGTTCGTCTGGCTCTACCGCCTGTTTCCGTCGGTGTTGAACGCTGTGACGATTGTCCAACCGGAGACCGTCATCCGGTGGCATCGGACGGGCTTTCGTCTGTACTGGCGCTGGAAATCGCGCTCTCGGGGTGGTCGGCCGAAAGTTCCGGTGGAGATCCGCCGGCTGATCCGGGAGATGAGCCTGGCCAACCGGCTGTGGGGTGCACCCCGCATACATGGCGAACTGCTCAAGCTCGGCATCGAGGTTGCCCAATCGACGGTCGCCAAGTACATGGCGAGGAGCGGACGAGGACGGTCGCAGACCTGGAAGACCTTCCTCCACAACCATGTAGAGGTGGTCAAGCCGCCAGCGACGCGATCGATCTGCTGGGCCGCCCTAGTTACGTGCAAGCTTCATGCCTGGGAGACGTAGAGCCTTGTACGGCATTCCTGAGCAATACGCGCGCGAGGCAATCTAGGCCGCAAGCAACCGGGCGACCTGCGCGGGTGCCCATGTCGATCGGCCTGCCGGCGTCCGCAGGCGCGTGCGCCGAGCTGGCTGTCATCCATGGCCAATGTAATCCATGCGCCCGCCATCGACCGTCAGCACCTGGGCCGTGACGAAGCCGGCATCCGGCTCGACCAGGAAAGCCACGGCGGCGGCAATATCCTCCGGCGCGCCAACCCGACCGACCATGGTGCGCTCGCGCATTGACGCCACGCGTTGCGTGAACGCCTCCTCGCTTGCACCGCGTCGCGCCATATCGGTGACGATCCAGCCGGGACAAACCGCATTCACCGTGATCCCGGACCGTCCGAGTTCCATCGCGAACCGCCGCGTCAGGATCAATACCTCCGACTTCGTCGCGGCGTAGAACGTCGTGCCCGGGAGCGCCGTGCCGATGGCGGCGTTGGACGCAATATTGACGATCCGGCCATAGTTGCGCGCCTTCATTCCGGTCATGACCGCCCGCACGGTGTGGATCACGCCGTTTACGTTCACTGCACGCATGCGCTCAAGCTGAGACGCATCGTAGGTCTCCAACGTGGCGGGGGCAGACACACCGGCGTTGTTGACCAGGATCGACACCGTTCCAAGTTTTCCCTCCGCCTCGGCGAACATTGCCGCCACGGCAGCCGAATCGGCGACGTCGGCCTGTAGCAAGGCGGCCCGGCCACCGGCCGTAACGATCTCCGCGCGCAAAGCCTCGGCTTCCGTCGAGTGCGCCACGTAGTTGATGCCCACTGTGGCGCCGCGCGCTGCCAGCCGACGGCAAATCGCCGCCCCGATGCCGCGCGAGCCGCCCGTCACGACCGCCACCTGCCCGTTCCAGTCCATGCCGCGACCTCCGAACCTGCATCAATGTAGGTGCATGGCCACCACGAGTGTCAATCGGCGACTAATTGGTAGTCAGCGGCGGGGCGTCCCTCCGATCCTCCTCAAGGCAGAACCGGCAAGCCTCCTCAAACCAGGAGGCGGGGGACTCATAGCCCGCATGGATGCGCGGTTACGCTGACAGAGACAGAGGTGGAAGCGGGGTTCCATCTGTCCGGCATCAGGGCCATTGATACAGAATTAGTGTCTTGAAGAATTGAGGATTGAAGGGAGATCAGTGGGGTTTTCTGCCCGGCGCCGGCGTAGAAGGCGTCACCAGCATCAGGGCGACGATGTTCTTGATGATCTCGGGGCCGGCGGTGGTGCTTGACGTGCGGCGCCCGACATCGCAGCGACCAAGTTCGCGGCCGGCTGCGCCAAAGGTGGTCAAGTCGCCAAGGACACGCCGAGGCCGGGGGAGGGGGCCGAATTTTCTCGTCCATGAGGAAGCCCGTGCCGTGGAAGCCGCACCCGCTCGGGTAAAAAAATTTGGGTGCAGAAAACTTCGCCAGCGTCGCTCTCGTCACTGAGGCAGATTAGTCATCAAGTCATCTGGGCCGTGCAGTAGGCCGCCCCGCCGTTACGGCAGCTATCGGGAGCAGATGGACCAACCTGGAGGGTGCCGCGAATGACACGAATGAGTCAGCTCAACCATTCGCTACATCCGCTTGGAGCGCCGGTCGCGCCAAGCCGACGATCGCGATCCTTCACCCTCGGCTCTCGCGCAATACATGCGCGAGATTTTCGCGTTGGAACGAGCTTTCGTACGTAACGGTGCCTACAAGGAGCGTGTCCTGAGCTCCAACGACGCTTGGCATGAATGCATCCATGCTTCCGGAGGCTAGTCGATGAATATGGACTACAAGGCCATCGAAGTAGAAACGGAAAATCGGAGAACTCCGCGAGCCTAGGCCGGGGAGGTTTGGAACCGTCATCATTTGAGCCAATGGCACTTGGTTCTGCGCTGGCCCGCGTGTTGAGATTTGCAGAAGCGTGGCCGGATAAAATTCCGTAGGGGTTGTTCTTCCTTCCACCAGCATCGTGCGTAGGATTTCGAGGTCTTCCGGAGGCAAGGAGACTTCTGAAAATTCCCGACGTTCTGTCGCTGCCGCACGCCAAAGCAAACTTAACAAGAATAGCCTTAAGCGCGGAAAGTCGATCCCACAAACCAAACGTCCACCCCAGCCATTCGGCAATTGTGATGAATATTGCGGAGGCAGGGTGCTGGTCGAACCCCAACTACTCCAAACGAGACTGTGCTTCCTTAGCTCCTGAATGGCCCAACTCGATTGTGCGAAGGGCCTCCTCGCTCAAATTGAAAGTTCCAGCAGGCAAAAAAGAAGCGCTAGCATGAGGTACGCGGTGACTGCGACGGTACCCGGTTGCTGCAGCGCCTTGAAAGGCTGGATCGCACCTCGAACAGTCAACATCGACGCTAGGGCTTTTCTGCCCGTGGATTGTGCGACTGGCGAAGCACTTACAAAGCTTTCGCCAAGTGCATCCGTTTGAAAAACCGCTGCCAAAGCGAGTTGTTGGATCTGGGTCGGCGGACCAATGTCCTTTTAGATGCTGTTTCCAGGTGGTGAAGAAGCTTCTGCAGCAGCGCGCCGTCATCCGAGCTGAACTCGTCATTCTCAATGATTGCAATGGTTCCGTCTGTGTGAGAGGCCGTGAACTGAAAGTCGCAATGATGGAGCAGGAGAGAGTATGTAGCTCCGCGCATGTCAGTACTGGCTAGCTTGAATCGCAGGGTTTTTGCTGCATCGTCGAAAACAGGTGCGCTGAATAGCCGGCCTTCTTCATCAAGATAAACAATCTCTGGCGCCTCGCCGCTCAGACGACTGTCGTAGCCCAAGCGTCGGTGGAGCAGAGTGGCAACTCGTAATTCAGACATGAATTTTGTCTCCGCGGGGAGCCGCTTCGTTTTGACACGAAGTCTGCGAAGGCCTTTCAAGAACCACACCTCACTGGCCGAGAATTGCGCGCGACTTGAGTCGTCGTCAGGAGGTGACGCTGTACACCATCACCCACTGCGCCACATTGGTGCACGTTCCCATTCGGCTTACCCCTTTTGAGCACAGCCCCCACCCCTCGGCTCGGTCTATACATTTTCGCCTAATGGCGAGGCGCAAGTACCGCAGCATTCCCTTCAGCTATGCCGGGCGCCAGCTCGAGGCGCGTGCGGTCCCCGCCACGGGCAGCTGGGAAATATGGATCTACGAATATAACCGCGCGCTGACCTGCTACACGTTCATCGATATGCGGACCGTCAAGGACGCCGAGCGCTACAATCTGGATCTGCTCGGCGACGAGATGAGCGCGACGATCGAAGCCGCTAAGGCTCGGCACCTCATCATCCCACTGGCGAGCTAGTGGCAGCCGCCACGATCTGGCGAAATCGTAAATTGCGACTGCGGCCGCTTCCCAACATCGATGCTAGGGCCGTTTTTCTGCCCGTGGAATCGGATTAGCCCTCGGCGCGTAGTGGGGGTCTCTGGACCCTGCAAAGCGTGCTAGTGAGTCAGATTTTGACTCTGGTGGCCCGCGACAGTCGTAATGTTCCCCTGATCGGATCTCTCTGACAGGGGATAGCGGCTGCCGGCTGCCTGGTTTGGGATCGGAGGACCATCGATCGTTCTGATCATCACGCAGTCGAACTCGAACAGACGGAGCGAGCTGTCGCGGGCCACCGGGTAGAGGCCGCTGAGATGGAAGCCGCGCTCGCCAATATGGCGGATCGTCTCCATGTAGGTCGGCATGCCCTTGTAGATGCCGATCACCGACGCTTCTCTCTGCAGCGCCGGCACCGTGGAAAGGCTATCGCTGCCGCCCCGCAGCACTTCCATGTCGAAACCTTGCGTGTCAAGCTTGAGGTAGGGCCGCTCGAATCCCAGCCGCTCCTGAAGAGCCGGCAGTACGGTATCAAGGGTGCGCACCGCTACTGTCTCGACATGGCTGGGCACGTTCAACTCGCCTAGATCTTTGGCGCGGCTGTTGTCCGGCTCGAGGAACGAACTGAACTGGTCGGAAACCATGACGTTAAGCGGCAGGCTGCCCTCCGCTGCGCCGAGCGCGTATCCCTCGGTGCCAGGCGCTGTCGAACCGCGCACGGTCGAGCAGCCGATCGATATTGCGACTGACGGGCTCGAACGAGACGATCGGCCCCCCATACAAGACTTTGTCGCGCAGGAAGTCGTGATACTGGCCTACATTTGCACCAACATCGAGGATGCAGTCGATGTTCTGATACGCCAGCACGGCGCGCAGATGGAGGGCAAAGTCCCGATCCTTCATCTCGCGCAGGGGCACGATTTCATAACCGAAGAAACGGCTGACTCTGAGGACAGAATTTTTGACGAGCTTTAACATGGTCGGAATTGGCATGACGTTATTGGAAGTGGTAGCGGGTATGGGTGTCATCAGGTTGACTATGACCACAAGAGTAACCGCCCAGTCCCGGTCTGTTTTGCCGGCAAGGATGACCTCTAGGCAATTATGGTAAGCGCCGGCCAGCCACCATGGGAGTGGCGGGCGCTAAAGCGGGCTGAGCGTTAGGCCGTTGGTCAACGTCAAGACTTGCCGGAGTAAGGCGTCATTGTCGCAGCAGCAGAGTCCCGCCCATCATAAGGTATGTGATGCAAGCAAAGACGACGACGCCAATAGCCGACGCCACCACCAAATTGAACGAGGGCGTAAGAGAAACGGGCTCTCGCTTTTCCAGTCGAATGCCAATTTTACGAGGTGCGGCCCTTCCAGATTCGTCGCTGATGGCTTGCGAACTCTCCGCGTATCTGGCCGCCCTGGCCGCAGCTTGGAGCGAAATAGCCCGCGCGAATGCCTCGATATCGTCTTTGGCCGAGGATGCCTCGCTAAGTTGGTCTGAGGTCATGTTTTAGCTATTTCTCGTTTTTCGTATTCCACGACCTGCTTCAGCTTCCCCTTCGGGTTAGCGAGAGGGTCTTTGTTGCGGCGATGGACCTTGCCTCGCTCTTCATCGTTGTTGGTCGCTGGAGGCACATCGGACGCGACGCAACTGGCGATGCGATCATACCGAAGCGCAGCGCCGTGACGGGCATCTCATACGGAGGGTTGCCCTCGCTTTTGGGTTACTCCGGTCGCGCGCCGACTTACCCCTTTGAACACCGGACAGCCGCCTAGCTGAGTCGGCCATGATGGCCCAATGGAGCAAGTACGGAGAGTGACTTCAAATGACCACCGCTCTTGAACAAGATGTTTTGACCTTGGAGGTAGGCGCGCCCGTGCTACTCGTCGAGCCGGACGCCATTCGCGTCCTTCTCATCGAGGACGGCGTGATCGATCGCGGATTCCTGGCTGACAAGCTGTCGAGGCAGGGCTTTGCTGTGCGAACAGTTGCCTCGCTGCCCGGTGCACCTGATGCCGCCTGCGATGCCGACGCCATCGTCCTCCATTGTGACCGGGCAAAGAATTCCAGCATCGACCTGTTGGTCAAGCTGCACCGGCTAGGTTTCAACATCCCAGTCGTGCTGCTGACCGGCCGTGTACCGCCGTCCCATGAATGTCTGGCTCTCGACAAAGGCGCGGTCGATGTCGTCAGCAAGTCGCGGGGCTCGGAAGTTCTGGCCAGGCGCCTCAGGAGCGCGGTCGAGGCTTCCAGACGTGCGGACCAACCGCGTTCCGACAGATCCATGATCTGCGGCAAGCTGCTTCTGCGCACCGATGTCAGCCGGGCCTATTGGGAGGACGCCGATCTCGACCTCACCCTTGGCGAATACAACATCGTCCACCTGCTGGCGTCGAACGCGGGACGCTTCATGACCTACCGGGAGATTTACGACCGGCTGCAATATAGGGGCTTCATCGCCGGACGTGGGACCGATGGCTATCGGATGAACGTGCGGTCTGCGATCAAGCGCATCCGAACCAAGTTGCGCGATTTCGACCCGACCTCTGACAACATCGAAAACTACGCCGGCTTCGGGTACCGCTGGAAGAAGCCAGCCTAAATCGACTGGTGGCTCGATCTGGGCACCGGACAGGCAAGCATGGCGGATGCTGTAGGGCCATCCGCACGGGGCGAGGTGCCCTCAGGCCGGATCACAATTGCATCGTCCGGTGCCGGCTTCTGCCTTTTCAGCGCGTCCTCGACCGGCCACCGCGCAGCCATTGCACGAGCTGTGTACGGCCATTCCCGGCCTCGCGAAGCGAGCGCAAGCCGCGTCCCCCAGGCGCACTTCTGATACTTTTGATACATTTGGTACACTTCCGGTGCCTCGGCGGCGCAGGCATGCTTTTCGCAAGATCCGTAAGAGGCAATGAACGTTCGGCAAGTCATTGCACAGTGTGAAGATCAAATAGGACTGGTCTTTC
>Ga0308309_10001180_pt1 | contig 15575 bp, 9 predicted proteins | sample HubBroMetageWFT5_FD_192491 | JGI IMG/M metagenome (GOLD analysis project Ga0308309, IMG submission 192491) | Warmed and freeze-thawed soil microbial communities from the Hubbard Brook experimental Forest, New Hampshire - Hubbard Brook CCASE Soil... | ecosystem: Environmental > Terrestrial > Soil...
TGATGGAACAGAGCACAGGCTGAAGCCCGTGCCACTAAAAGCAAAAAGCCGGCAGGATGCCGGCGGTACAACATGGGCCTGAAAAAGAAAACGCCTCGCCGGATGGCGAGGCGCAGTACTGAACGGGATTAATTACAACAGACTAGTATTACTGTGTCAATAAGAATTTCGTTGTGGAGGGGCGATAGAGAAAAGGGAAAAAAAGAAGGAAAAGGATAACGCAGAGACACAGAGGGCGCTGAGTAAGCGCAGAGAAGAGGGCACCCGCACTTTGATTCCTGATTGACATAATACGTAATTTGCGTAAATATATACGCATAATGCGTAGATCACAAATTCTTGATGCGCTTTTCCCTGATGTACGACAGGGGATATTGGCGGCGACGCTGCTCGCGCCGGAGAAATCGTGGTTTCTATCGGAATTGGCTGGGCATCTGGGGACATCTCCTTCAAGCCTTCAGCGGGAGGTGGAGAGCCTCACGAGAAGCGGGATTTTGGAACGCATGCGGGATGGGCGGCGGACTTACTACCGAGCTAACAAGGCCGCTCCGGTATTTAGCGAGCTGCGCGCGCTGCTTTCGAAAACGGCGGGAATAGTTCCCGCCCTCCAAACCGAGCTTAAACGATTCGTCGGGAAGATTAAGTGGGCGGCGCTTTATGGCTCCGTTGCGCGTGGAGAGGAGCGAGGAGCGAGCGATATCGATCTGTTGATTGTTGGTGCTGTTGGAATGAAGGAGCTTGTTCCGGCGCTGCGGAGGCTCGAACGGCGATTCAGGCGCGAGGTGAATGTAACGCGGTATTCGGTACGCGAGTTGCTCGCCAAGCGGCAAGGTCAGGATCGCTTTCTTAATTCCGTGCTCAAAGGTAAGCTGATCCCCATTGCGGGTTCGCTGGATGAGCTGGAAAAAACTACAAGCCGAGGGCAGAGTCCACGTCCACAAGGCAAGTAAGAGAGAACTAGACGATTTGCGGGCGGTCATTCTTCGCGACCTTGAGGATGCGGACATTCAGGAATTGTCGGACGACCGTCGATTCGCTACCGCCTACAATGCGGCGTTGCAGACTGCGAAAATGTCTATTGTTTGCACTGGATACCGGCTCGCTGGGACTCAAGGCCATCACCAACTAACGTTTGAGGCCGCGCGGCTGGCGCTAGGAGCATCCGCTACGCAAACGCTCGATTTCTTCGAGGCGTGCCGACGTAAGCGAAACGTGATCGACTACGATCATGCTTCTGTTGCGACGCATACGGAAGCGGAGGAGATCGTCAAAGAAGCAAAAGATTTCTTCGAATTGGTCGAGCGGTGGATTGCCGCAAAGTATCCAAAGTTTGCTCCGTGAATAGGGAATTGACACGAATCCTGCGTTCGGGCGGTCCGCATCTAAGAAACGGGGGGAGTGCACGATGAAGATCACAGAGCTATTGCTGGAGGAGCTTGACCGCGAGGCTGTGGGGATTCGCAAGACACTGGAACGTGTGCCGGAAGGAAAGAACGACTGGAAACCGCACGAGAAGTCGATGCCGCTCGGTTATCTGGCGACGATTGTTGCAACGATACCCTCGTGGATCGACATGGTGGTGAATATGGACGAATTGGACATCAAGCCGGCGGGAGGGCCGAAGTTCATGCCGCAGCCGTGGAAGACGCGCAAAGACTTGTTGGAACAGTTCGAGAGCAGCTTGAAGAAGGGGCGCGAAGTTTTGCAAAAGACTAACGACGATCGTCTTCTGAATACGAAGTGGCGGATGCTGGCGGCGGGCAAGTTGATGAGCGAGCAGCCGCGGTATGTGGCGATTCGAGATGGCGTGCTCAACCACATGGCGCATCATCGGGGGCAACTTACGGTTTATTTGCGGCTTAATGAGGAGAAAGTGCCGGCGATTTATGGGCCGTCAGCGGACGAGGGGAAATGATAATCGACGGTGTGAAGGCTGAAGTTCGCGGGCATTGAGGAGAAAACCCAGAGCGTAAACCCGAGACGTGGAGGACCGGCATCCCTCTTAGAAAGTTGGTTTGGCTGTACGCGCCTTGTCTCGCAGATCGCACACCAGTCTATAAATGGATTCGACGTCCTCAATGTCGACGAACACGGGCGCACCTCCAATACTTAACGAATTCCATGAAGCGGACGAACGGCGGCTGGACGACGTGAGATTAGTCGGGCCGAAACGCAAAGTGCCGATTCCACTTGAGCCGCCTTCCTTAATTAGCGCGGGCAGTGAGTCAATATAGGCAAAGGCCATTTGCCGTCTCCAGCCTTGCTGCACCACGATAACCCGGCGATTTGTCACTGCGTAATGTGTACGTCCTTTTAGCCAGCCAACGTAGAAGAACCTACCCCAGATGAAGTATTGTCCGAGCAAGACGAAAGGGATGCCCCACAAGATTCCGAACGTCCACTGATGGTGATTATCCCGGGTTCCCCAAAACCCTGCGACGCTACCTTCCCAGAAAATAGCAAAGCCACCCCAAAGAAAACTGAAGGGAATCAAGTAAGCGTCTTCCTTATGAAAAATGACGGAAGACTTGGGCTGTCCCGCCCAGACGAAGCTCTCGCCGGACAAGAGTTCCGATTGAATGGCAGCTGCGGAAGAGGGATCAATTTGTAGCATTCGTAAAAGGATAAGACAAATTAGCGCTCGCGTGCAGTTCGGTAAGTGTGCGTGTTTACAGAGTTGAAACTTAAAATGATAGGGAAACTACGTCTTTACTGGGAGCTCCTATTCTCCGTAGGGGACCCAGATATTTTTGATTTGGGTGGCGTGTTGGAGGAAGAAGCGGCCTTCGGATTGGGTGGGGTTGAACCAGTCGATGGAGCGGCCTTCGTTGGTGAAGACTTGTTTTAGGTTGCCGATGGAGAGGGATTTGGAGGTAGCGCAGGTGGGGGCGTCGGCAAAGCACCAGAGGGCGTCGAGGTCGTCGTGTTCGGCTAGCGTTTTGAGGAGTTCGGCGGGGCGGCCGGTGACGATGTTTACGGCGCCGGCGGGGAGGTCGCTGGTTTCGAAGAGTTGGTAGAGGTCGGCGGTGATTAGGGGGTAGATTTCGCTGGGGACGGCGATGACGGTGTTGCCTACGGCGATGGCGGGCATCACTGCGGAGAGGAAACCTAAGAGCGGGGCTTCCGCGGGGCAGAGGATGCCGATGGTGCCGATGGGTTCTTGCATGGCTAGGGTGACGTTGCGGAACGGGGGGTTGTGGATGGTGCCTTCGTATTTGTCGGCCCAGGCGGCGTAGGAAAAGATGCGTTCGATGCTGGCGGAGACTTCTGAATCGGCTTGTTGTTTGCCGACAACATCGGAGAGACGTTGGGCGATTTCTTCGCGGCGTTGGGAGAGATTTTCCGCGAGGTAGTAGAGGACTTGGGCGCGGGTGTGGGCGGTGGCTTTGGGCCAGCTTGTAGCCTTACGGGCGGCTTCGACGGCGTTGCGGATGTCCTTGCGATTGCCTAGGGGGACTTCGCCTAGGAGGCGGCCGTCGGCGGCGTGGACTGGCGTGCTGTAGCCGGAGTCGGGGCGGGCTTGTTTGCCGGCGATGAAGAGTTTTACGGTGCGATCAATTTCTGGGCTAAAGGGGGGCGACGTCGAAGAGTTGGCGGATTCGGTCAATTGTGCAGGAGGTTGATCGATCGCTAGGGGACGCGGGTGGAGTTGCGGGGCGTTTTTGAACCAAGTTGGCTCTAAATATTCTTGGAGGCCTTCGCGGCCGCCTTCGCGGCCGTAGCCGCTTTCGCGGTAGCCGCCGAAGCCGCAGCTGGCGTCGAAAAGATTTGTGCAGTTGACCCAGACGACGCCGGCTTTGATTTGTGACGCGACGTGGAGCCCGACGTTGATGCTTTCGCTCCAGACGCACGCGGCTAGGCCGTAGGCGGTGTTGTTGGCTAGCTCGACGGCCTCGGTGGGAGTGCGGAAAGTCATGGCGGCCAGGACGGGGCCGAAGATTTCTTGTTGGGCGACGATGCTAGTGGGATGGACGTTGCTTAGAAGAGTCGGCGGGAAATAGAGGCCGCGCGAGGGCATGGGAATGCTTGGCTGCCAGCAGGTGGCGCCTTCGGCTACTCCTTGGTCGACCAGGCGCTGGATGCGGTCGAGTTGGACGCGGGCGATGATGGCGCCGATGTCGATGGCTTTGTCGAGGGGCGGTCCGACGCGGAGGGTGTTCATGCGGTCGCAGATTTTGGCGATGAGCTGGTCGGCGATGCTTTCTTGCATGAGGAGGCGGGAACCGGCGCAGCAGACTTGGCCTTGGTTGAACCAGATGCCGTCGACCAGGCCTTCGACGGCGGAGTCGAGGTCGGCGTCTTCAAAAATAATGAAGGGGGATTTGCCGCCTAGTTCGAGAGAAAGCTTCTTGTGAGATGAGGCTGTCGCTTTGCGGATGGCGCGGCCGACTTCGGTGGAACCGGTGAAGGCGATTTTGTCGACGTCGGGGTGGGCGACCAGGGCTTCGCCAGTCTGGCCGTCGCCGGTGACGATGTTGACTACGCCGGGGGGTAGATCGATCTCTTGGCAAATTTCGGCGAAGGCTAGGGCGGTTAGCGGGGTGAATTCGGCGGGCTTTAGAACGACTGTGTTGCCGGTGGCTAGAGCTGGGGCGATTTTCCAGGCGAGCATCAGTAATGGGAAATTCCAGGGGATGATTTGGCCGACGACTCCGCAGGCTTCGTGGCCGGGGAATTCTTGAGCGAGGAGTTGGGCCCAGCCGGCGTGGTGATAGAAGTGGCGGGCTACTAGCGGGATGTCGATGTCGCGGCTTTCGCGGATGGGTTTGCCGTTGTCGAGAGTTTCCAGGACGGCTAGGCGGCGGGAATGTTTTTGGATTTGGCGGGCTAGGGCGTACAAATAGCGGGCGCGGGCGTGTGGGGTGAGAGATTGCCATTGCGGTAGCGCGTTGCGCGCGGATTTTACGGCGGCGTCGATGTCGGCGGGGGAGCCTTGCGCGACTTCGGCTAGTTTTTCGGTTGTGGAGGGATCGGTGGTGTCGAAATACCTTGCCTCTTGCGGAGATTGCCAGGCGCCATTTATGAAATGGCCGAAGCGGCGGTGGTGCTTGTCGAGCCAGGCGACGGCTTCGCGAGGATCTTCGGGGGCGGGGCCGTAGTCCATGGTTACGAATTTTTCTACGATGCTCATGGGTGTGAGTTGATTGTAATGGAAAATCGGGAGAACGGAGGAGAGAGATTGGCGGTTTGCTTCTACGGACCGACCTCGGCCGTGTTGAGGTTTGTTTTAACCCAGGGGTTACAGAGAGCACAGAGAAGAGGGAGGGGCAAGCCCCTCCCCTACAGGAAAAAATGATCGCGACAGAATTTTGTTAGGCGATGGGGTGGCGGTAGTCGGCGGAATAGCGGCCGGTGGCGTGGTGTTCTAGTTGGCGTTCGATGTCGGCTAGCATGCCGCTGGCGCCGAAACGGAAGAGGTCGGATTTTAGCCACCCAGGGCCTAGTTCGTCTTTCATTAGGGCGAGCCATTCCAGGGATTGTTTGGCGGTGCGGATGCCGCCGGCGGGCTTGAAGCCTACGGCAAAACCCGTTTGATTCGCGTATTCACGAATGGCGCGGGTCATTACTAAGCTGACCGGGAGAGTTGCGTTTACGGGCTCCTTGCCGGTGGAGGTTTTTATGAAGTCGGCGCCGGCCATCATGGCCACTACGCTGGCGCGGGCGACGTTGCGGAGAGTGAGGAGATCGCCGGTGCCTAGGATGACTTTCATGTGGGAGGGGCCGCAGGCGTGTTTGAAGGAGGCGATTTCGTCGTAGAGGGCTTGCCATTTTGCGGCGAAGACGTGGGCACGGGTGATGACTACGTCGATTTCATCGGCGCCGGCTTCGACTGAGCGGCGGATTTCGTCGACGCGTTCGGCGAGGGGAGAGAGGCCGGCGGGGAAGCCGGTGGAAACGGCGGCTACGCGGATGCCGCTGCCTTCGAGGGCGCGGCGGGCAGTTTCGACGAAGACGTGGTAGACGCAGACGGCGGCGACTTTGATGTCGAGGGATTCGACGCCGAGTGTTTTTACGAGTTCGTGCTGGATTGGCTGGCGACCTTTGGCGCAGAGGCGGCGAACGCGCTCGTCGGTGTCGTCGCCGGAGAGAGTGGTTAAGTCCATGCAGGAGATGGCGCGAAGAAGCCAGGCGGCTTGCCAATCTTTTTTTACGGTGCGGCGGGTGACGAGCGTTTGGGCGCGGCGTTCGACGGCGCTGGTGTTTACGCGAACGTCTTCGACCCAATCGAGATTGAGAGGGACGCCGCGATTGGCTTGCAGGGCACGGCCACGCAGGTGAGCGAGAGCTGTATCCGCGGGCGAAATCGGGGCTTCCGACGTGCGGTTGGGCTGGCTATCAGTGCTGCCAGGTGCTCTGGTTACATTGGACATCGTGGAATTCTGTTAGGCGAAGATCGTATTTTGGTACAAGAGGAATCTTATCACTTTGGATGCGGCAGTTTACAGGCGGGTGCTGTGAATCTGCCATTCTTGTTCGAAATCGGCGCGATTCGCAAAGGACTTTTGTGTGCCCACCTTGGTCGTAGAAAGTGCGGCATATAGATTTGCGCGAGTGAGGGCTTCTTTTTCTTGCATGCCCTCAGCGAGAAAGACCGCGTAGCTGCCGATGAAGGCATCACCGGCGCCGGTTGTGTCGAGGGCGGCGACCTTGAAAGCGGGAATCAATTCGGTGCCCTCCGGGGCGGCTAAGAGGGATCCGCGCTGTCCAAGGGTGATGACGACGCGTTTCATTCCGAGGCGCAACATGTAGTTGGCGCATTTTGTGGCGTCCTCGATGGAATGGACCGGCATACCGGTAATAAGTTCCGCTTCCGTTTCGTTGGGAATGAAATAATCGGCGCCGCTTAATTGTTCAAAATCCACCGGTTGAGCTGGCGCCGGATTCACAATGCAGCGAATGCCTTCGGATTGCGCGAAACGGACGGTGTGATAGACGGTGGGGAGGGGAATTTCGAATTGCATGACGATGGTGTCGGCTTTACGGAGAAGTGGAGCGGCGGCATCGACGTCTTCCGGAGAAAGCGTGTCGTTCGCGCCTTTCACGACGATGATGCGATTTTGGCCGCCCGGTTCAACAAAAATTGGGGCGACGCCGCTTGAGACACCTTCGGCGACGCGGACGTGGCTCGCGTCAATGTCTTGCGATTGAAAATTCTTGATGGTGGCCGGGCCGAAGAGGTCGCTGCCGACTTTTGCGACCATAGCGACGGAGGCACCGCACAAGCGGGCGGCGACCGCTTGGTTCGCGCCTTTGCCGCCAAAGCCGAGGTCGAATTTTTTGCCAAAGATGGTTTCGCCCGGGCGCGGAAACACGTCATTGAAAGTGGTGAGGTCCACGTTGGCGCTGCCTACAACAGCAATGAAGGGTTGCTTCGCCATCCTAGCTCCTGCATGGCCGCGGCTCGCTGTTTGCGCGCACTTGGTCGATGCAAAATCCTGGGCTAATTGCGATTCTGCCGTCGGCGGGCGGTTCCGCGCGCGGATTATATAGGAACTTGGCAGCGAAACAGAAAAATGCCGATCCAAAGATTCATGGTGAGGAGCCGGACGCGTGAGGAGGGATTATTGTTGACAGGGTACGTTGCTATGATTATAAGCACGGACGGAACTGAGAGGCACGAAGCTGCGGGCAAAAGCAATCTCAGTTTCAGTCATTTTTTACTTACGCGCTCGTTTGCTTATGGCCAAACCCACGACAGCGAACTGACAAATTTTTCGAAAAGCCTAGTAGAATGACTTTGATAACCCGGTATGCTGTACCCAGCCCAGTGTGAAAAAGCGGTGACTAATTCGGAACCAATGGGGCGTCCTAAGTGCGGCCCGCAGGTTCCGACGGGGTCAAAAACTCCCCTCTACTTGCCTGGCCGGGTCCAATTGGGCCCTTTTCCTGGGGGCCTCGTAGCATCCTATTCTCGCCTAGCCGGTACTTTCCACACTGTTTTCAGTGGTTTGCAAGCTAAAAGGGTCCGCCGATGGAAGCGGATTGGAGGCCCCGATCACTATCTTCTGAATGGGCACGTCGATCCCACTCGGAGTGCGCGGTTTGGCCCTAATTTTGTTACCATCCTGCCGACAGGGGTGTGTGTGTGCAGTATTTAGGCAAATACGAGATCATCGCGGAGATCGGGCGCGGAGCCATGGGCTCGGTGTATAAAGCCCGCGACCCGCTGATTGACCGTTTAGTAGCCTTAAAAACGATCACAGGCGGCCCAAGCGCCCAGACGAATTTGCTGGACCGGTTTTATCAGGAAGCGCGTTCTGCCGGGGCGCTCCAACATCCCAACATCGTCACGATTTACGAACTGGGGCACGAGAAGAATACTCCGTTTATCGCGATGGAGTATCTCGAAGGGGAGAGCCTTGACCGGATTATCGAGCAGCATCCGGTACTTCCTTTGTCGGTCAAGCTTGGATACATCGTGCGGGTTTGCGATGCGCTGGCGTATGCGCACCAGCACAACGTGGTGCATAGGGATGTGAAGCCGGCGAACATCATGGTCACCAAGGAAGGCGTGGTGAAAGTGGTGGACTTCGGCATTGCGCGACTGACGGATATGTCGATGACGCAGCCGAACATGATGATTGGTTCGCGCGCGTACATGTCTCCGCAGTTGTATAAGGGCGAGCGGGCGGATGCGCGGTCGGATATTTGGGCTGTGGGCGTGTCGCTGTATGAACTGCTGGCGTTTAAGAGGCCATTCATCGGTGATAGCGAAGCGGAATTGATGTTCCACATCATTTATGAGAAGCCCGAAGACCTTCTAAGCCTTTCGCCTGAGTGCACTGAAGAACTGGCGCCGATCGTCAACAAAATGCTGGAGAAGAAGAGCGAGGATCGCTACCAGTCAATGGAGGACTTGCTGCACGCGATCGAGCCAATCTGGAAGGCCGCTCAGCAAGCCACGGTAACGGGACTGCTTGCCGATTGCCAACAGTTAGTGGGAGCGAATGATCTGCAGCGCGCACAGGCTTTGCTCCGCAAGGCTTTGCACATAGATGTAGGGAACTCCCAGGCAAAGAGCATGTTGGAAAAGGTTTCGGTGGAGCTTCGCAGGACGGAAATTCTGCCGAGGCTGGAAGAGCACCTAAGCCGAGCCGAAGGATTCTTAAAAGCGGGGCAGCTACGCGAGGCCAAAGCGGAAGCACAGGCGGCGCTGGGACTCGATTCAAAACATGAGCCTGCGCACAGGCTGCTCGCGGAAGTAGAAGCTGCGGCTGCGAAAGCGCAACAGTTAGAGCAGAAACTGAAATTGACGAAGCAACGGCTGGCGGAAGGAGCGCTGACCGAGGCAGCGGCCGCTCTCGGGCAAGCGCTGGAGCTCGACGATGCCAACCTCCAGGCTCGCGAGCTGAAGAAGCAAATCGAAGAAGAGCGGGTCCGCCGTGAGAAGCGGAAGAAGCTGGGCGAAATCCTGCACCGTGCGCGAACGCTGTGGACAGAGCTCAACTATGACGAGTGCCTGACGGTTCTGGCCGCGGCTTTGCAGGAATTTCCGAATGACCCGGAACTGAAAAAACTTCAGGAATCGGCGAGGACGGATCAGTCGGAACTGCTGAAACAGCGGCAGATGGCGGAAGTCCGGCGGCTGCTGGGGCAGCAGAATTTTGCCGAGGCGCGAAAAATATTGGACGTCTTGGTGAAGGACTACCCGCAGGACACGGCCGTAAAGAATCTGCAAAACCTGGCATTGCAAGAAGAGCAGGAACAGAATCGGCAAAAGCGGCTGGATGCGGAGGTAACGGCTCTGCGCGGCTTGCTGGGCGCAGGGAAGTATAAGCAAGTCGTGGCGAAGGGCGAGCCGCTTTTGCAGGAGTATCCGCAAGAGTATGAATTAAAGGAATTAGTGAACTACGCGCGGGGAGAGGTAGCGCAGCAGGAGCAAAAACGGAAAGAAGAGGAACGCGAGAAGCAGATTCAGGGCTTCCTGATGTGCGAACGGTACGGCGAAGCCTTGGATACGGCGAGGAAGGCGATCGAGGAATTTCCAAAACAGGATGCGTTCCGCAAGCTCGCGACGGAAGCGGAGGCTTTGAAGAGAGAGCAGGACGACCGCGAGAGGGCTCGCAACGAGATGCAGCGGCGAGTGCGCGAAATCAACAGCAAGATCAATCAGGACAAAATTACGGACGCAATCGATCTGGCCCAGCAGACGATGGAAACCATGGGCCCCGATCCCAATGTGACGCAGTTGCTGCAGGGTGCGGAAGAAAAGCGGAAAAAGAAGGAAGATGCGGAGCGAAAAGTTACCGCGGCGCAAACGCTGGTGAACAAAGGCGATCACGCCGGGGCGACGCAGTTGTTGAACGAAGCGATGGCCACGCAGATCCTTCAGCCATCCGATCCGCGGATGCAGGAGCTTCGCGGGAAAATTTCGTCGCTTGCGAGCGGGAAGCAAACGGGAGGGACACAGATTTATCCGCCGAAGCCTGGTGTGCCGAAGCCGTCCAGTCCCGGGAAAAAGGACCAACCCGCTGCTGCCAAACCTGTGCTTCCGCCCGGCGACATTACCGTGGTCAGTGAATCCGCGCAAAACATTCCCGCAGCAGGTTTTTCTGCCACGCGGGTCATTGGTCCGGGAGACAGGCCAGCTGCGAGGAAAGACGGAGGAGCCGTTCCTGCGCGGCCGGATTCCGACAGTAAAGGCGTTGGACCGAGCGGGACAGTAGTCCAAGGGGCGACAGTCATTGCCGGCCCAGCTGCGCGGCAGACCGCTACACCGAAAGGCGTCGCAGCCGAGCCCCGACAGAGCGGGAGTGTAGCGGCGGCCAGTACGCAGCCGGTTTCTCCGGCCAAGCCCAAGGCAGCAGGACCCGATTTTCTGGCGCAAGTGATGCCCATCTTGCGACGGCCGCCGGTGTTGGCAGGGATCGGCGTGGTTGTGGTTGTCGTTCTGGCCCTCATGCTCTGGCCGCACAAAACAAGTGGCGGCGCGGCCTCGGCGAGAGACTTGAAATTGAAGCAGCAAGCCGAAGAGCTCTGGCAGAACCGTCAATTCGATCAGTCCGAACAGGTTTGGCAGGGGCTGGCAAAGGGCAAGGGCCCGCTGCAAAACGATGCCGCCCAACAGGTCAGTCAAATTGAACGGAAGCGGGCGGAGGAGCAAAAGAGACTTGACGACGGCGAGGCTTTGCTGAAGGACAAGAAAGACTATGCAGGTGCGCAGCAGGCGTTCCAAGATGTGATTCAAATGAACTTGTGGCATTCCGAGGACGCAACGCGAGAATTGGAAGTGGCAAAAGTGGGTCTAAGCGCAACCGACGTCCATAAGCAAGAGCAGGATCACTTTGATCAGGGTGTAACGCTGTATCGGGCGAAAGATTATGAAAAGGCTGGCAAGGAGTTTCGAGCGGTTGTCGACATGAACGTCGCCGGCTCGACGCTTAAACCGCAGGCAGACGGTTATTTGGGGAAAATTCGCCAATCGGGCACAGACGAGAAGACTTATGCGAACGCGTTACAGGATTTGAAGGACGAGAAATTTGCGGAATCGCGAGACGGGTTCCAAGAGTTGGTCAAACGAAAAGGGCCAAGAACCGCGGATGCGAAGAAACAGCTAGCCCTGGCGGAAAACGCGTTAAGCACAGTGAGTACAATCGAAGGCTCAATCCGGGCCGGCGCTTTCCGTACGGCGAAAGGCCAGCTCGATTCCGCGACAGCCTGGAATAAGACTCACGAGCAGTTGACGAATGAATTGCGCACCGAAGAACAGCGGGCGTTCGAGGTGATTAAGAGCAATGCGCACGCGGCCGAGACAAAGGACGGGCCAGCGATTCAACGCGCCATCGACGATCTACACGGATTTGAAGGCCGCGCGGAAGATCCTGCACTTCTTGGGAGCTGCAAAGATATTGAAAAGCGCCTAAATGCGGCGTATACGGCAGCGATGGAGAAGAGCGGCGACAGGGGGGCGTTCGATGCGGCAGTACTTCGTTTCAATCAAGCGCAACAAAAGAAAGATGCCGATGCCCTCAGCCATCTTATTCCGGAATTTCAAAAAATAGCGAACGGCACAGGGAACTTCAAGGTCCCGGCGGCGCAGTATGTCAGTACGGCCATACCCAACGCAATCCAAACGATCAAACAGACGGCCGGAAAAGTCGTTGTACAAGCGCTGACTTGCGGGTCGGGCGGTAAAAACGGGCCAGAAATCCCATCTGCGAACGGGGCCGTGACTTGCGCGCAATTGGATGCCAGTCCTGCGCTGCAATGGATCGGTACCCCCACAGTGGATTTTCCGGATGAAGCGAAACAGCCCGGAAAGTTGCCCTATACGCTCACGGTGAGCGTGACCGTCGAGGCCAGCGGAAAAGTGAAGGTTGAGAAGGACGGAAACCCGGAGAAAGCCTTTTTCAATAAGGTCAAGGACGCCTCAAAGAGCTGGAAAACTACTCCGCCAAAGTCGGGCGGAAAACCTGTGTCGGTTCGTTTTCCTCTTACGATAACCTTTCAGCGCTGATATCCTGCGCGCGAGCTAAGATTTGCTACGATTAACGGCGTAGGGTCGCCTCCATTGCAGAAACTGGGCAAATACGAAATTCTTGCGGAGCTTGGACACGGCGCGATGGGCGTCGTGTATAAGGCTCGCGATCCCTTCATCGGGCGGCTTGTGGCGCTCAAAACCATCAACAGCAATCTCGTCGACCGCCCCGATCTGTTAGAGCGCTTCTATCAGGAGGCGCAATCCGCCGGAAAACTTCAGCACCCAAACATCGTCACAGTATTTGAGCTGGGGCAGGAGAAAGACACGCCCTTTATCGCCATGGAATATCTTGATGGCGACAGCCTCGAGAAAACGATTGTGCGGCAGACCGATCTTCCGCTCGCGCTGAAGGTGGGCTATGTCGTAAGGATCTGCCAGGCGCTCGAATACGCGCACAAAAACCGCGTAGTTCACCGGGACATCAAGCCCGGCAATATCATGGTGAACTCCGAGGGCGTGGTCAAGGTAGTGGATTTCGGAATTGCGCGGCTGGTGGATTTCTCGCGAACTCACACCAACATGATGATCGGGACCCCGGCGTACATGGCACCGGAACTATTCCGCAAGAAGAAAGCCGATGAGCGCACGGACATTTGGGCAGTGGGCGTCACGTTTTATGAGTTGATTTGCTACCAGCGGCCGTTCACCGGAGATGGTTACGACATCATTCGGACGATTATGGAGGATGAGTTTCCGCCGATTACTTCGATCGTTCCGGATTGCACTTCCGAAATCGACGCCATCATTCAGCGAATGCTGCGAAAGCAGGCGGCTGACCGCTATCAGGGCATGGAAGACGTGCTGCTGGATTTGGAGCCGGTATGGAACCGGCTGCGGGTGACCGCTGCTGTAACGCTAGCCGAGCGGGCCAGAGAGTTCTACGACCAGGGCGATCTTCCGACGGCGTACGACACGCTGCGCCGGGCTCGTCAGATTGACAATTCCAACGCGCAAGCGAAAAGCCTGCTTGAAAAAATAACCGCGGAGATACGACGGTCGGAAATTCAACCCAAAGTCCAGGAACATCTGAGCCGGAGCAGAAGCTTCTTGCAGTCGGGCCAATTCCGCGAAGCCCAAGCCGAAGCGGAAGCGGCACTGGGACTGGACTCGCAGCACGAGTTAGCTCAAAAACTCGTATCGGAAGTGGAAGCTGCGGCGGCGCGCGCGAAGCAATTAGAGCAGAAGCTGCGGCTCACGAAGCAGCGGCTGGCGGAAGGGGCGCTTGCGGAGGCCGAATCGGCCCTGCAGCAGGCTATCGATTTAGATGCCAGCCATCCGCAAGCGATCGAGCTGAGGCGCCAGGTCGGAGAGGAACAAGCCAGGCGGGAGAGGCGCAAGCAGCTCAGCGAACTGCTGCACCGCGCTCGAGGTTTGTGGACAGATTTGAAATATGACGAATGCCTGGCGCTCACCGAGGCAGGATTAAAGCTCTTTCCGAATGAGCCAGAGCTGAGGAGTCTGCACGAAACGGCGCTGGCGGATCAAGCAGAACAGAAAAAGCAGTTGCACATATCCGAGGTGCGCAGGCTGTTGGGACAGCGAAAGCTTGGGGAGGCACGCAGGGCGCTGGAGGTTTTAGGCAGAGAGCAGCCCCAGGATACGACTGTAAGGAACTTGCAGACACTGCTGTCACAAGAGGAGCTGGAAGAAAAAAGAAAGAAGCGGCTGGAAGAAGAGCTGGCGAGCCTGCGAGGCTTGGTGAGCGCGGGAAAATACCGGGAAGCGGTCGCAAAAGGCGAGGGATTACTGAAGGAGTTTCCGCAAGAATATGAGGTCAACGATTTAGTCAGCTACGCAAGGGGCGAGGTCGCACAGCAAGAGCAAAAGAAAAACGAGCAGGAACGCGAGAAACAGTTGCGAGGGCTGCTCGAGACTCAGCGCTACCGCGAAGCCGTGGAAGCGGCACGGCGCGCCCTTCAAGAGTTTCCCAAGCAGGATGTATTCCGAAATCTTGCGAACGAAGCCGAGGAAAAGTGGAAGGAGCAACAGGAGAAAGAAAAGGTCCAACGGGAAATGCAGCAGCGAATTCAGGAAATTCGCAGCAAGATCAAGCGCCAGGAGTTGACGGATGCCATCGATATGGCGCGACAGACACTGGCGACCTTTGGGCCCGACACGGATGTGACGCAGTTGCTGCAGGCGGCCGAGGTGGAAGCCGACCAACGAGACAGGAAGCGCGAGGAGCGGGGCCAGAAGCTGAAGGAGGCTCGTGCGCTCTTAGAGAAGCAAGATTTTGCGGGAGCAAAACAAGTACTTGACAGAGCGATCGCCAACCGAATTTTCGAGCTGGCCGAAACGCAAATGAAATTGCTGCTTGCGGAGATAGCCGAAAAAGAAGAAGTGTCCCGAAAGGAACAGCAGAAGAGGAAAAAAGAAGAGGAACGGAAGCGGGAAGAAAAGAACAAAGAGGAGGAAAAGAGACGGAAGGAAGCGCAAAAACAAGCAAAAGCAGCAGAGTCCCAGGGGCCGTGTCCTCCCTCTGGCGAAGAAAGACCTCCAGCGGGGCGTGAGGCTGGCAGACCGTCACCACATTTACCTCCGGCGAGTGCGCCTCCGACAATGGCACCGACCATCCATCAGTCGGCGACAAACATTGCGAGCGCTCCCTCCAGGCCAAAGCCCTCCGTTCCCGTTCTGACACCGCTGCCTGCTCCGCAGGCGGCTCCGCTTATTCAGACACACATTCGAGTTGAAGAGAGAGTTCCAGAAACTGCAAAGGCGACTGGGGCTCCGGGACTGTTGCGAAAGCCTGCGGTGCTGGCGGCTCTGGGGCTCGCGCTGGCGGGCGGTATTTATGCGGTGATTCGCTTCGTCCCGAAGGGACCAGAGAAACCTTCCGCGGAAGACGTAGTGCTCGAAGCCGAAGCGAAACAACTCTGGGACAGTCACAAGATGGACGAATCGCTCGCGGATTGGACAAAACTTGCCAGCCATCCTGGATTGCTACATGACGAAGCGGTCAAGCAAATGAACGATATCCAACAAAAACACGTAAGCGTGGAGCAGTTGTACGCGCAAGGGATGAGGCTGTTATACGAAGAGAAGAAGTATCCCGAGGCGGCGGAGAAATTCGATGAAGTATTGCGAATGAACT
>Ga0308309_10001181_pt1 | contig 15572 bp, 12 predicted proteins | sample HubBroMetageWFT5_FD_192491 | JGI IMG/M metagenome (GOLD analysis project Ga0308309, IMG submission 192491) | Warmed and freeze-thawed soil microbial communities from the Hubbard Brook experimental Forest, New Hampshire - Hubbard Brook CCASE Soil... | ecosystem: Environmental > Terrestrial >...
CGGCAAAACTCACCGAGTGATTCACTTCGATTGGCTCCGTCAAGCCACTCTGCCGGAGAGGAGTTCGCTGATCGCGGGCGGACTCGGCTGGATGCTCGATGCGATGGACGTGATGTTGTACTCGATCGTGCTGACCTACTTGATTCGCGAAATCAGGATGGACACGCGGATGGCGGGGCTGCTCAATTCGCTGACGCTCGTGGCGTCGGGCATCGGTGGTCTTCTTTTTGGGGTCATCGCCGATCGCATCGGGCGGACGCGGGCACTTATGGCGTCCATTCTTGTGTACGCGCTAGCGAGTGCTGCCTGCGGCTTCACGCACACGATTCCGCAACTGGCGACATGCCGGTTTGTGCTGGGGCTGGGTATGGGCGGTGAATGGACCGCGGCTGCCGCGCTGATTGCGGAGACGTGGCGCGCGGAGCATCGCGGGAAAGCGCTGGGATTGATGCAATCGGCGTACGCGATCGGAGAAGCGATTGCCGCGATCGTTGTGCTTCTCGTTTATCCGCACTTCGGGTGGCGGCCGGTATTTTTCTTCGGCGTGGCACCAGCGTTGCTAGTGTTCTGGATCCAACGCAGAGTGCCGGAACCGGATTTGTGGAAGGAGCGCACGGCACGCAGAGACAAGGCGCCCTTGCGCAAGCTTCTGGAAAAAGGCGTTTTGCGTAACGGCATATTGGCTACAACCATGAATGCCTGCAGCATGTTTGGGTACTGGGGATTGTTCACCTGGATTCCCTTGTATTTGTCCGGCCCGCCCGAGGCAGGTGGACGAGGACTCAGCCTCGCAACTAGCACCACGTTTTTCCTGGTTCTGTGCGCGGGCAAATGGTTCGGCTATGCCCTGTTTGGATTTTTTTCGGATGCGTTTGGACGGCGCAAGCCTTACTTCGTTTATTTGCTCATCGCTGCCGCGCTCGTACCTCTTTACGGAATGTCGCGAAGCGCGTTCTGGCTGCTGGTGCTTGGGCCATTTGTTGCATTTTTCGGGACGGGCTATTTCTCCGGGTACGCTGCAATCGCAAGCGAGCTCTTCCCTGGCGAGATTCGCGCCGCTGCCATGGGATTGAGTTACAACATCGGCCGGGGGCTCGCCGCAGTGGCGCCGTTTGCGGTCGGAGCGCTGGCGCTGAGGTATGGGATCGGACCGGCGTTTTTCTTGCAGGCGGGAGCTTTCTTGATGGCGGCGCTACTTGCGCTGGCTTTGCCTGAGACGCGGGGGCAGGCATTGGATTAACTCGGGAGACTGGTTAGAGGGTTGACGAGACTGATCGACTAGGCTACCGCAGACCTGGACTGAATGCGTGCGCCATCCGCGCTTAGAGTGAAGTTCATTGCGAAATAAGGAGCCTGCGCCAGGATCTTATGAAATTCATTTTCGTCTGCATAGGCACGCTTGGGAACGCGCCGCGCAAGAATGCTGATCTCCAGAGGATCCTTCATGAACGGATAGGGCTCTAACGTGACCGCATTGTTCCCCGCAGGCTGCAGGTCCCAATCTGCTTCACTGCCGTTGCCATTCACGGGGACAGCATCAATCGTGGAACCATCCAAGGGCGCAAGACAGAAATAGAGAGAAAGACGATCGAGCGCTTCAAGGCGCTGCAGATTCGCTTGCAGGGAATGATCGTCCGCGTAAGCTTTCATGATGGGGTCGGCGCGAAGATCAACTTTGAGGCGCAATTGCTGGAGCCTAAGCCGCTGGAGAAAGTCCGTGACGAGGGGCGTCTCGTTGGACTTGACGTACTTCGCGGAGAAGCCGGGCATCGTCGCGCGAGTCCGGTCATAGAGACCTGCACAGTGCATGCTGACGAGAAGCCCTGCGTAACGATCTGCTCTGACCACGCGCTCGATGCCGCGTTGATAGAGAGCGATGTGTTCCTCGGTGGGAATAGACATGAAGTTATAGGGCGTGAAAGTCTTGGGATCGATCTGGGGCAGAAGCTCCCATTCGTTCCAGCCGTTGTCATGCTCTGCGGCGGCCAAACAAAAGGATTCAAAGGGCTCGGGGCGGCTGAAGACTTTGTTTCCCAGCGCGCGGGCAAAAAAACCCGACAACAGGGCATGGTCCGTCTGCCGGATCAGGATGAGCTGATCGCTCTGCTCTTGAATGATCATGGCTCTGCCCTCTTTCGCAGCGGGGCCTCGCGATAACGCCTGCTGGGGCGAAGGCGTCTGTTTCGGCCGCGGGGTGGCCAAATGAAACACTGAATACTAGCCCTATTATGCTCCCGAGACGGAGGCACAATCCAGTCCCATCGTGGTTGTGGCGGCCCGGGGCCGATTCCCGGTATATTGGTGGCACCACTGCGGGAGTGGTGGAACTGGCAGACGCGCAAGACTTAGGAAAGAGTGAAGCCAGTTCTCGCGAGTGTTGATATTCTCCAATAAATCGCGGAAGTTCCAACAAGGCCAACATGATGCTCGCGTCTCTATCTTTTTCAAGATATGCGATGACAGGCAACGGTGTACGAAAACCCTCTTGTGCTGCTGGACCCTGGAACCTAGAATTGCTAGCCGCCGGAGCGAAGGTATGTGCGCGGAACTCGACTCTCTGAAACGCAACGCGGTCCATGTTTCCCGCGAGGTGAGGAAAATTCGCAGGTCTAGAGACGTGTCATTTTACGAAGATGCGGAACTGAATGGCGAAAAATACAAAAGTATCAACGCTCTGATTAGGCACCTGCTCGTTGGGCATGAGGGGAAACCGTGTCCTGCTGGGGACAGGCCAATTGTAAGCGAGCCGTGAAACCGCACCGTCCAAAAGTAGAACCAATTCGCAAAACCAACTCTTTTTCCGATGGAGAAATTGGAAGAGGCTATCAAGAACATTCCTCATCAGGCCCTAAATGATGAAGAGTCCTTTTGCCAAATCCGGGCACGCAATCCTGCTTTTGGCGATCTTGTTTTCAAATACTCAAGTAACATCTGGCACTGCTTCGCACACTATTTGTAAGAAGAGCAAGCTGTTCACAGCACGGAAAATTGTTGCCTGGTCTGCTCCGTCTGCTGGACGCGACTTTTTCTACAAGTCGGGGCTCGCTATCGATGCGGACGGCGCTGCGCGAGCCTATCACCCTAACGACCGACCCGGACTGGATTCATTAGCGCATGCAGGCCACCGAGGAAATTGGTGGGCGCTGGTTACAGATAACGAAAAAAAGAGCGGAACTCCCATCGTGCAAGGCACGTCGGACCCGGCTCCGGGATACTATGTATCCACCACGGCTCTCTATGACCGTGCCAATCCCAATCCCCGAGACCCGCATCGATATGTAGACGCAGCGAATATTCCGTATGTTGTGCTTCACCCCAAAGCGCTCCGCTATGCACGACTCGGCGACTTCGCAACTGTCGTGAACCTTCACAACGGAAAAGTCTCTGCCGCCATTGTAGCGGATGAAAGCGCACCCAATCTTCCAGTCGGCGAAGGATCAATAGCGTTAGCAAAGGCATTGGGCATTGACTCCAGCCCCCGCCATGGCGGGCAGGACGGCGAAGTTGTTTATATTATTTATTCTGGTTCTGGAAATGGAGGACCAAGGAAACTCGAAGAAGTTCTCGCCAACTCGAATCAATTGTTTGAAGCATGGGGTGGACTTGACCGATTAAATGCGTGTTTGGCGGGCGAATAGCAAGACTTTCGTCGAGAGTCAGCCATAGCTGTTCCGATTGTTGGGAGACTCGCGCCGACTTTAGTTCCGGTGCTTGTGCATCCAGACCAGCATCCCCGACTCGCGCTCAAGATATGCGATGACGGATTGGCATTTGGAGCACTTCGGCAGGTGGTTCAGGAACGCGGGAGTGATACGCATGTGCTTGAATTTCTGGCACGGCTGAGGCTCTGGTTTCGCCATGGTAGTGAGTTCCCGTCTATTTAGTTCCACTTGTCCGGGAGTGTTTGAAGCAAACGTGAGCAGCAAATTCCTTATCACGCTGGGCTTCGTACTTCTTCTTCATTTCGTCAAGGGAATGGCCAGCGAGCGGACCAGAAGGGTTAAATTTCCAGTCGCACTCAGCACAACCATAGCCTCGAAAATTCTGGTTTTCAATCCATTCGAGCTTGCGTGCCATGGCCGCAGTCCTTCACCATGCGCTAAATAGAACGGCTTCAATTTTTGGGAGACCTTCCCGTCGTTGCGAACACTCTATCACACTCGGGGGAAACGGATTCTTCTTCGAGATGGGTGATTGCAATTAAGGGGCCGGGGCTGAAGGGGTTAACACTTCCCCGGCCCCAGCCACGCCACTAGACTCGGCTCTGTGGGTATGGCCGATGAAAATGGGAAACAGCGATCCGGTTTGATATAGAAGCAAGTGCGACACAGCTAGTTTGTCACCGGAAAAGGACCGCCGACGATTTGACTTGGGACAAGCTGGGAAACTCGTCCGTTGCTCGTCCGCCCAAAATTAGGGCCGAATTAGGGACGTTGCCTATTTCGGTGGAATCAGAGAAACTCGTAAGTGCTGAGTAATCACCACTGCGGGAGTGGCGGAACTGGCAGACGCGCAAGACTTAGGATCTTGTGGCCGAAAGGCCGTGGGGGTTCAAATCCCTCCTTCCGCACCAACACATTTACGTCGAACGGAAACATTGGATCGCCGGCGTTGGATGATGTTTTGCTCAATTTCCCAGAATGGCGGGGGATGTCCTGGAACAAGATTGTCTACAACGTAGCGAGCGGTCCGTTGCCATTCTTTTTCACGATTCGCGCGTCTTTATTACCATGGTGTTTCTCTTTGTAGTTTTTCTGCTGATGGTTCCCACTGGAAATCCGTCTCCGGCGCCTTCCTGGAGCGGCGTTTTGCGCGACAAAAGTGGAAAGCCCGTCCCAGATGCGGTTGTAAACCTGCATGGGAAATTAGATGAAAGGCGCTTTGCTGCGAAAACCTCGGCAGGTGGTGAGTTTTCGTTCGAGGCAATTGCACCGGGCGGTTACCAAGTCACGGTGACTCGGGGAGGCAAGACCTACACCGCACCTAATCCTGTAATCATTGAAGCCGGCAAAACCCTCACCGCAACGCTTGAACTGTCTCCGCAAGATGGGACGGTCCTTGTTTCAGTGGCGCAACCGCCAACTTCCGTTCAGGCAAGTGGCGGAGAGCACCTATCCGGCGGAGAGGTGTCCAGCCTCCCATTGAACGAGCGCGACTTCAGCAAGCTGTTGCTGTTGGCTGCAGGGACCATGACGGATACAAACGGCGCTGCGAATTTCACGCAGCAGTTTGCTGTGAATGGCCAGCGCGGCTCGGCTTCGGTCTTTGCCATGGATGGCGCCGATACGACAGACCCGGAGCTTGGCGGGGCTACCTTTTCCAATTTTAACGTGGATGCCATTCAAGAAGTGCAATCGAATTCTGGAGTCATGCCTCCAGAAATCGGACACGGAGCTGCGGGGTTCAACAATGTGATTACAAAATCCGGCACGAATGACGTGCACGGCAGCGCTTTTGAATTTATTCGCAATGCCGCATTCGACGCGCGAAACTTCTTCGATCACCAGAGCGCGGTGAATCCGCGGCGAATTCCGCCCTTCGCTCGCAACGAATTTGGAGTCACCAACGGCGGCCCCCTGATACTCCCAAAAATCTATGACGGCCGTGGCAAAACGTTCTATTTCGCCGAATATCAAGGCTTTCGGCAGGTGCTTGGAACAACGCAAGTATTCCCCGTACCCACCGCTGCGGAGAGGCAAGGAATAGATACCACGACTTTCCCGGGCGATACTCTGACCGTGCCGGTTAACCCGGCGATCGCGGGCATCCTCGCGCGCTTCCCTTTGCCCAACGAGCCGCAAGGGCCGTACGGAGCTCGCACGTATGCAACCTCTTCAAAAGTAGCGACCGATACAGACCAGTTTTCTGTGCGCATCGATCATCGCCTTTCGGACAAAGCGGCCCTCTTTGGACGCTTTAGCTTGAACCAAGTCAGAGGCCCCACAACGAACCCTGATCAGACCGCAATCGATCCCAGCTTTGGCGTCAACTTTTTTGATCACCAACGAAGTGCTGCGCTCAGGTATACGCGCACAATATCTCCGCACCTCGCCTTCGTTACGTCGGTTGGTTATATTCGGAGCACTCCTTTTTTCCCTTCCATCAATCACACGCAGCCTGCCGTCACCTTCGGAGACGGTCTCTTCCAAAACTTCAATTCAGCGGACGGCTCGATTTTTGGCTCCTATGGAAACGTGTATCAGTTAAAACACGATATGACGTACACGCGTGGAGCCCACAGCTTGAAATGGGGAGCGGAACTGCGCTTTAACCGGGACGCCACGATCTTTGGCACCAATCCCAACGGCATCTATACTTTTGGCGGAGGGCCGGCTTATTCGCCCGTGCTGATTCCTTCCTCGAGCGGCCAGCACGACATTCATCCCGGGGATCTGTTGCCCGATTCGTTAACGGGATTATTGACGGCGACGCCTTTCTCTTACGGCATCACCGCCGCCGCAAGCACGACGCCCATCGGAAACAAGTTTGACGAAGCCGGTGTTAGACGCGAGGCGTACAATTTCTATTTTCAGGACGCATGGAAAGTGAACTCTCGGTTGAGCGTGAGTTATGGCTTGCGATATGACTTGAACAGCCGCATCAAGGAGGCCAAACACCGGACGTCGGTTGTCGACGGTGTCGATGCCACCGGCAAACTGACTTCCTTTTACGCTCCCGGTGCCAAAGCAATTTTCTTGTATAATCCGCAGCCCATTTATCCGCTGGATCTAAACGGCTGGGGACCGCGCCTCTCTCTGGATTTCGCAGCAAGCAAACACACAACTCTTCACGCCGGGGCGGCGATCACTACGATTCTTCCAAATCTGTGGCTGCAAAATTATGTTACCGGAAACTTTCCTCTGGTTTTCCAGCCGCTCATCACTGCGTTGCCGGGTGTCCCCGTGCCGTTTCAAAATGCGTTCGTGCCCGAGACTCTTCCAACCGTCTACAGCACGCGGGGGCAGCCTCTTTTTGCTTCGGGAAGTGCGAACGTCCCCGCGAACACACAAATCGATCTGCTGAGATTTCAGAATGACCTTGCGGCAATTACGCCTGGCCATGAAGTGCAGTTGCCTACCGTCGGTGTGATTAGCAGAAATCTTCGCAACGGGTACATCGGGACCTTCACGGCAGGAATCGATCACGACTTCGGAAGCGTGAAGTTCAGCGCAGCATATGTAGGTACGGCGGGAGTGCGTCTCGCTAGAGTAGATTCGCCCAATGGCTATGGTGGCGCTGACGCAGCGTTCGCGCCATTCACGCAGTTCAACGCAATGGGACACGCGATTGGCGGATTCGGGCCGATAATGATAATGAACGCCGCCGCTCATTCCACCTATCATTCGCTGCAAACCAGCGCTACGGAAAACTATTCGCGGATTGGTTTGAGCTTCCAGGCAAGCTACACATTTTCCAAATCCATCGACGATACGAGCGCCGTTCCGGGCGGGATTGCAGGAACGCCGGGTGTAACACTGCAAACGCTGCCGCAAAATCCGCTGGATCCGGCCGCCGACAAAGGGCCATCCACTTTCGATGTGACGCATGTTTTTACTGTCAGCGTGTTTCAATCGCTGCCATTTGATCGCGTAAGTTTTCTTCAACCGCTGGGAAGCCGCCTTACGAAGGGCTGGCAGGTTCTAAATATCACGACGTTGACGACCGGGCCACCATTTACCGTTTATTCCGGAATACAGCAAACAGGAGTAGGAGCTGGCGGGACGGATCGGCCGGATTTAATTGCCATGCCTGACTTTTCAACGAGCCGCGTTGTCCGCGAAGACTATTTCGGGCGCGGTGCGGACAATGGGTCCTTCTTTTTTATTCCCATCAATGTCGCTGGAGGAACAGGCCGTAATCAGGGCCGTTTCGGCACCCTGGGGCGCGATACTTTCCGCGGTCCAGGTTTTCACAATTTCGACCTGGCCATGATCAAGGACACGCCGTTTGGAAAAAGAGGCAGCCGCGAGCTGGGCGTGATCGAGTTTCGTGCTGAATTTTTCAACGTGTTTAACATCGTGAATTTCGGTTTGCCTTCCAACACGGTGCGCGGCAGTGGATTCGGCATCATTAGTCACACGGCCGGATCGTCCCGGCAAATCCAGTTCTCGCTGAAACTGATTTACTGAAGGGGAGCAGGTATGGAGCGAAGCGTCCGCGACGTAGTGAACCTCTACAATCCGCACGACCCACTGGAAGAGGCCTGGACGATTCCCTCGCTATGGTACTTCGATAAGCGCATCGTGGCACTCGAGCGCGCCAGCGTTTTCAGCGCGACATGGCAGGTTGCGGGCCGCGCGGATCAAGTGCGTGAGAATGGACAATTTTTCACAGTGGAGCTGGCGGGTGAACCGCTTGTTATGGCGCGTGGAGAAGATGGCCAACTGCGGGCCTTTTACAATGTCTGCCGCCATCACGCAGCTGCCGTGGTCACCGAGGCGCAGGGTTGCGCAAAACAATTTCGCTGTCCATACCACGGCTGGACTTACGGGATCGATGGCGCACTAAAAGGGATGGTCGAGTTTGACGGCGTGTGCAACTTTGATCGAGCAAAGAATGGTTTGGCTCCCGTCCGTGTGGACACCTGGGAGAATTTTGTGTTTGTAAACCTGGACGGACGCGCCGCGCCGCTGCGCGATTTTCTGGGCATTGTGCCGGAGCTGGTGGCGCCGCTTGGGCTGGCAGAAAAACTGCACTTCTTTGACCGTCGAGTTTACACACTTAATTGCAATTGGAAGGTCTACGTAGATAACTACCTCGACGGCGGCTATCACGTGCCGCACGCGCACAAGGGACTAAGCAGCGTAATCGAGTACACCAAATACACGATTGAGAACTTTGAGCGCGCTTGCTTGCAATCGAGTCCGCTGTCATCGGATTCCACTTCGGAGGCCGGCGTCGCCGCCACCAGGCAGGGCCGCGCGTTTTACCTCTGGCTCTACCCGAACTTTATGATAAACGCCTACGAAGGTGTGATGGACACGAACCTGGTGTTGCCGCTGGGCGTGAACCGCTGCGCCGTGGTGTTCGACTACTACTTCGCCGACACTAGCGCGGCCGCCGAAGCTCGCCACAGAGAAAGCATCGCTGTAAGCGAAAAGGTTCAAGACGAAGATATGGCCATCTGCGATGCTGTCCAGCGGGGCCTCGGCTCGCGCGCCTATGTCGCTGGACGGCTGTCTGTCCGTCGCGAAGCCGGCGAGCACCTCTTCCACCGTTTGCTGCATGCCGACTTCACCGCTGCTCTGAGCCGCCCCGCTGCGGCCGACTGACCAATACTCGAGCGCCCGCCAAAATAACGTAATCAAAATCCTCGTCATGATTGCCGTGCAATGTAATCCGCTCCTCGAAGCGCCAATCTTGCAGCCGCTTCAATTGACGCTCTCTGCAGCGTCGCCTATACTCTTACTTTGCGTTGCAGGCGAAGTTCTTACCCGTCTGGCCTCATCTGAGTACGAGTGCGGCCGCAAAGCGGCCGACAAGCTTGGATTTCCGCAAGACATTCGGGCGTACGCCGCCGAGACCAGCAAGTATTTTCACAACGACCCGATCGTTGCCACATCATTTATCTGGGAGAGGATTGTTCCATGGCTGAAGCAACCTGCCGCCGCGAGCTGGATCTGGAGATTCCCGCGGAAGAAGTGACGAAAAAGATTGAGAGCGTGGCCAAGGAATTTGCGCGCGTCGCGCGCGTGCCAGGGTTCCGCCCGGGCAAAGCGCCCGTATCTCTAATCCGTCGCCGGTTCGCCGAGGACATCAAGGGCGAAGTCCTGCAATCGCTCGTTCCCGAACGTGTGGAAAAGGCCGTCTCCGAACAAAAACTGACGCCCGTTTCACAGCCGCAAGTTGAAAAGCTGGATTTTACCGAAGGCCAGCCGCTGAAGTTCCGCGCCGTCTTCGAAGTCCTTCCGGAATTTGAGCTTGGGAATTACAAAGGCCTAGAGATTGAAATGCCTGCGATGGACATCACCGAAGCCGACGTTGCGAAGACTCTCGAAGAAATGCGCGAGCGTGCCGCGGCGTTTGCCCCGGTCGAAGGGCGCGCCGTGGAAGACGGCGATTATGTGCAATTGAAGTTGATGGGGACTCCGGCGGGCGGCGGTGAACCGCTGCAAGCGGATAGCGTTCTGTGCCACATCGGCGCCGAAGAGACGATGGAGCCCTTCAACGAGAACTTGCGTGGCGCGAATATAGGCGACCACAAGAATTTTGACGTAGCGTATCCCGCCGACTATCCAGATCAAAAGCTTGCCGGGAAAACCTACAACTATGCCGTCGAGGTTCTGGGCATCAAGAACAAAAAGCTTCCGGAACTAAACGATGAGTTTGCGAAAGATGTAAGCGATGCCGCCACGCTGGACGAACTGAAAAAGAAAGTCTCGGAAAGTCTGGAACATCAGCGCGATCACCGGCAGAAGGAATTGCAAAGAGAGAAAGTCATCGGCGAGCTGGTTAAATTGCACGAGTTCCCCGTACCAGAATCGCTGATCGAGCATCAAATGGATGTGCGGTTGGAACGCGTTGTGCGCTCGCTTGCGGCTCAAGGCGTCGATCCCCGCGCCGTAAATGTCGACTGGGTCACGCTCCGGAAGCGGCAGCAAGAGCGCGCTACCGACGACGTGAAGGCCGAGCTGATCATCGACCGCATAGCGACCGCGGAAAACATTGACGTGACCGAAGAAGAGGTTCAGCACGAGTTGGAGCACATGGCCACCCATAGTGGCGAATCCGCCGAAGTTGCGCGCGCTCGTTTGACAAAGCAGGGTGCGCTCGATAGGATGAAAGCTAAGTTGAGGAGTGACAAAACTCTCGACTGGCTCGCGCAGAACGCTCAGGTCAAAACCGTTGCGGCAGCAGCCGCTGCAGCAGATCCAAAGTGAAATATCCCGGCGGTTCCACGATCTCCATGAAAAACTTCGAAGAACCAGACTATCGCGGCACAACACTCGTTCCGATGGTGGTCGAACAGACCAGCCGCGGCGAACGCGCCTACGACATTTATTCCCGGCTGCTCAAGGAACACATCATCTTTATTGGCACGCCGATTGACGACCACGTCGCCAATCTGGCCACGGCGCAGATGCTCTTTCTGCAGGCCGAAGATCCGGAAAAAGACATTCAGCTTTATATCAATTCGCCGGGCGGCTCGATTACCGCCGGTTTTGCGATTTATGACACCATGCAATTTGTTAAGCCGGATGTCGTGACGACTTGCGTCGGCCAGGCGGCTTCCATCGCCGCGGTTCTTCTCGCCGGCGGCACGCCAAAAAAGCGCTTCGCGCTGCCCCACGCACGTATATTGATTCACCAGCCGTGGATGTCCGGCCTCGGCGGCCAAGCCACGGATATCGACCTCCACGCCAAAGAGATTCTGCGCATGCGCACAGTCATCAACCAGCTGCTTGCGCAGCACAGCGGCCAGACTGTTGATAAAATCGAGAAAGACGTCGAGCGGGATTTCATAATGAATCCCGAACAAGCCAAAGAATACGGTATGATCGACGAGATTATTTACAAGCATCGCTAGCGAGAGGACGCCGCAGGGGCGGCGCCCGATTGCAGTTGGTGCGTAAAAGTTAGTAGCGTTTCGAGTTTCTCGTTTGCTCCAGGGATAAATCGGCCTAGAATAGGGATTAGAGACTCCGTCGAAGCCCAGCGGAGACGAGGCCCTCATACCAGTGAAAAAATTCAACCCAGACGAGCCGCTGCGCTGTTCCTTTTGCCATAAAACTCAGGAACAGGTCGAAAAGTTGATCAGCTCTCCTTCGGACTATCCACGCGCCTACATCTGCAACGAATGCGTCGGCGTTTGCCAGACCATTCTTGAAGATGAAAAGCGCGAGCAAGCCGCTGCGCCCGCGCGCAGGCTTCCGCGTCCGCCGGAGATCAAGCAATTTCTCGATGGCTACGTCATTGGGCAGGATCGCACGAAGAAGAAACTCGCCGTGGCCGTCTACAATCATTACAAGCGTATCTTCTTGAACAAGCAGCCAGGCGACGTCGAGCTGAGCAAGTCCAACATTCTTTTGATTGGTCCCACAGGCACGGGCAAGACTCTGCTGGCGCAGACGCTCTCGCGCATGCTGGACGTGCCGTTCGCGATTGTGGACGCGACTACGCTTACCGAAGCCGGCTACGTAGGCGAAGACGTCGAGAACATTATCCTCAAGCTACTGCAGGCCGCCGATGGCGATGTTCAGAAGGCGCAGCAAGGCATCATCTACATCGACGAAATCGATAAGATTGCCAAGAAGGACGAAAACCCTTCGATTACGCGCGACGTGAGCGGCGAAGGCGTTCAACAAGCGTTACTCAAGATTCTTGAGGGCACTATCGCCAACGTGCCGCCTCAAGGCGGCCGTAAGCACCCGCACCAGGAATTCACTCCTGTCGACACCACGAATATCTTGTTCGTCTGCGGAGGCGCTTTCGTAGGGCTAGAAAAAATTATCGAGAAACGCGCCGGCCGCCACTCGCTCGGTTTTCATACCGACGCTGCGCCCTCGACGCCAAGCCGCCGCAACACCGAACTTCTCGAACAAGTGCAGCCCGGCGATCTGATTCGCTATGGCCTGATCCCGGAATTTGTTGGCCGCTTGCCCGTCGCCGGCGTGATGAACGACTTGGACAAGAATGTTCTCGTGCGCATCCTGACGGAACCGAAGAACGCGCTGCTCAAACAATACCAGCGCCTGTTTGAATTCGAAAATGTGCGGCTGCGTTTTACGGATGACGCGCTCGATACCGTTGCCGAGCTCGCCATGCAGCGCAAAGTCGGCGCGCGCGGCTTGCGTATGATTCTCGAAGACCTCATGCTCGAACTGATGTATCACCTCCCGATGCAGCGCAAGGTGCGCGACTTTGTCGTCACCGCGGAAATGGTCCGCAGCCGGGAAATCAATTGGAGTTTGCTCGAAAAGGCCGGATAAGCCGCTTCGGGCGTTCGAAAACTTTTCAGGGGCCCTAATGTTTACTCGCGAAAAACAAGATTTGAAGCGCGTACCCATGATGCCGGTGCGCGACATGGTCATTTTCCCGCAGCAGATGACTCCGTTCATCGTCGGCCGCGAAGCCAGCGTGCGCGCTCTCGAAGAGGCGCTGGCCGGCGACAAGAAAATCTTCCTGTCCACGCAGCACGATGCCTCGGTCGATGACCCGAAGCCCGAAGAAATCTACGCAGTCGGCACCCTCGCGAATATCGTCCAAAGCGTCAAGCTGCCCGATGGCAACATCAAAGTTTTGGTCGAAGGCGTCGAGCGGGCTCGCGCGCTCTCTATCGCTTCCGAAGAAGGCTTTTTCCGGGCGACCGTCCGTTTGCTGAACGCACGCGTTGAGCCGTCTCCCCAGGTCGATCAGACCGTACAGAAGGTCACCAGCCTCTACGAGCAGTTCATCAAACTATCCCAGAGTCTGAACTACGACACCATGATCGCTGCGGCGCGCGGCGATGACCCAGCGCGCCTCTCCGACACTATCGCGGCCAATCTCCAGCTCCCCGTTGACGAAAAGCAGGATCTTCTCGAGACCGTCGATCCTATCGAGCGCCTCAATCGCATCGGCGACATCCTCGAGATCGAACTTGAAAAGCTCAACGTCGACCGCAACATCAACACCCGCGTGAAGCGCCAGATGGAGCGCGCCCAAAAAGAGTACTACCTCAACGAAAAGCTCAAAGCCATCCAAAAGGAACTGGGCCGCGGCGAAAAGAGCGAGATCGACGAGCTCAAAAAGAAAATCGACGCCGCTGGAATGAGCAAGGAAGTTCACGAAAAAGCCATTCAAGAGCTGAAACGTCTCGAATTGATGCCGCCCATGTCAGCCGAATCGACCGTCAGCCGAAACTACCTCGATTGGCTGCTTGCCGTGCCTTGGAAAAAGAAGTCCAAGGAAATTCGCGATATTCTGGCCGCCGAAAAAATCCTCAACGAAGAACACTACGGCCTCGAAAAAATCAAAGAGCGCATCCTTGAATTTCTCGCCGTCCGCCAGTTGGTAAAAAACCCCAAAGGTTCGATCCTTTGCTTCGTCGGACCTCCAGGCGTAGGCAAGACCTCTCTGGCCATGTCCATCGGCCACGCCACGGGCCGCAAGTTTGTCCGTGTCTCGCTCGGCGGAGTGCGGGATGAAGCCGAAATTCGCGGCCATCGCCGCACCTACATTGGCGCCCTGCCCGGCCAGATCATTCAAATGATGAAGAAGGCCGGCACGGTAAATCCGATCTTCGTTCTCGACGAAGTCGACAAAATGTCGACGGATTTCCGCGGCGATCCGTCTGCCGCGCTTATGGAAGTGCTCGACCCCGAACTGAATCACAGCTTCACGGACCACTATCTCGACGTCGAATACGACCTCTCGAAAGTAATGTTCGTCTGCACCGCCAACGTGCTGCACACGATTCCCCAGCCGTTGCAGGACCGTATGGAAATTCTGCGTCTTCCGGGCTACACCGAGCAGGAAAAGCTGGAGATCGCCAAGCGCTTCCTGGTGAAGCGCGCCCGCGAAGCCACTGGCCTCAACGAGCAAAATCTAAAATTTACTGACGAAGGCTTGCTGCACATCATCCGGCACTACACACACGAAGCCGGAGTGCGCAGCCTCGAGCGCGAAATCCAAAACATCGCGCGCAAGATGGCGCGCAAGGTCGTCACCGAGGGAACCTCGGTCGGCGTCGAAATCAGCCCTGCCAATGCCAACGACTTCCTCGGCATCCTGAAGTACCGCGAATACTGGCTGGAAAAGCACAACGAAATCGGCCTGACCACCGGCCTCGCTTGGACAGAGGTCGGCGGCTCCGTGCTAGCCACTGAAGCAACGCTGATGGAAGGCAAAGGCCGCCTCACGCTCACCGGCAAACTCGGCGATGTGATGCAGGAATCCGCGCAAGCAGCCATGAGCTATGTACGGTCACGCTCGGCGCAACTCGGCCTCGCAAGAGATTTTTATCGCACACTCGACATTCACGTCCACGTGCCCGAAGGCGCCATCCCCAAGGACGGCCCTTCTGCCGGAATCACCATCTGCACTTCGATCGTCAGCGCGCTGACCAAAATCCCCGTGCGCCGCGACGTCACCATGACCGGCGAAATCACTCTGCGCGGCAAAGTTCTCCCCATCGGCGGCGTCAAAGAAAAGCTCCTGGCCGCCCATCGAATGGGCTTGCATACGGTACTGCTTCCGAAGGACAATGAGAAGGACCTAGCGGACATCCCGCAGGAGATCCTCTCCTGTCTCACAGTTCATTTTGTAGAAACCATGGATGAAGTGCTGCAGGTTGCGCTCGAACGGCTCATTGTGCCGCTCGCACATCCCGAGGTTGCGCCCGTGGCGGAACCTTTCGTCGCCAGCGCCGAGAAAGACAAGAGTTTGACCAACTAAGCAGTGTGGTTTTGGGCCCGCCCTGCGAGCTTCTCCCTGCATGTCGTGGCTCCGCGCTGCCGCCGGTTACAGAAAGTCTGGTTTGCCCATCCTGGCATGTTTTTGTTCGTCCGCCAGTGCGGTGCGCCACCTCACTAAAAATCCGGAATTTTGTTGACCGCACCGCGGCCACGCAAAAAAGAAGGTCAATTTACACA
>Ga0308309_10001182_pt1 | contig 15571 bp, 9 predicted proteins | sample HubBroMetageWFT5_FD_192491 | JGI IMG/M metagenome (GOLD analysis project Ga0308309, IMG submission 192491) | Warmed and freeze-thawed soil microbial communities from the Hubbard Brook experimental Forest, New Hampshire - Hubbard Brook CCASE Soil... | ecosystem: Environmental > Terrestrial > Soil...
ACCTGGCCGGTCACGCCGTACTACCGCCCCGGCGATCCGTGCATCGACGTCACCACCGGGCTCGGCTACCCGAAGAAGGCCGACGATGCCCAGGCCAACCCGCTCGTCTCGCTCCTGTTCTCGGATCCAACGGGGAGCGGCCTGCCGGATCCGCCGGTAGTCCTCGTGCAGGGGTCGGCTCAGGTCGACGACCAGGACCTCGACGCCAACCGTAAGCGCTACACGCGCGAGATGCCCGAGAAGCTCCCGGGTCTCGCGCGGTGGGACCCCCCGGACCAGTTCAAGCGATTCGCCAGCTGGTACTACACGCGCATCTACATCCACGTCCGGCCCGAGCGGATCTACGTCTGGCGGGCCGACGGCGAGCCGGAGCTGTTCGACGCCCATATGGAGGAGGTCCGCTCCGGTCACTCCGAGGAGCCCGACCGCTTTCATGCCGCGCCCGAGGGCGGCGTCAGCACGTGGCATCCCCGGATCAGGCAGCTCGGCGCCAATCACCGAACTGCCGTCCTGTCGTTCGTCTCGCCCGACGGCTTCCCGTTCGCGATGCGGGTGCAGGTCCAGTCCGACGAGGACAACCGGTGCGTCCGGATCGACGCGCCGCCCGACGGCGCACCGCTCCAGCCCGGTCTCGCGTGCCTGACCGCCCACGCCCACGAGCCCGAGCTCAAGTGGATGGAGAACTTCCAGGTCCGTGGCGATCTCGTCGAACGCGAGGACACGTGGACGCTGGTCCCGCACAAGCTCGTCGGCGGCCTCGAGGTGCCGACGTCGCGGATCGAGATGCTGCGTGCCAACGCCGGCAAGGCGGTCCGGTTCCGGCGCGCGGCCCGGCGGGAGCTTGCCCGCCGGGGCTGACTAAGCCTCTGCCTCTTCCCGCGAGATCACGTTGCAGCACCGCGTTCGGGCCCGGCTCGATCGCACCCGTCGTGTCATCGGGGCCCGGCCCGAGGCCCTGCCACATGCGAGACCTGCCATTCGCGATGCCGGCGCTCGACCGCGTCAGACGCCGCATGTGGTACATGCGCGGGCTGACGCGGTCGCATCCGCGCGTGTCAAATGTCAGATCTTGCACGTGATTCCGGCCTCCCGGGCCGGCACCATCCCATTTCTCCAGGTGCCCGCCGTTCGCAGAACAACGCCCGTCGGCGCCGGACGCCACCGCGGCCCGCCGGCTCGCTAGGCTTGTCCCAGGCGAAGGAGGGAGGTTTCGAAGTGTCCGACGAGACAACAGACGGCATGCAAAGGCGTTCCAGCAGCGCCGAGGCCGCGGCTACCCGGTGGCGGCAGACGCACCCCGATGAGGACATAGACCACGACCCGCCGTCGGTGATTCCGGAGGACGACGCCAGCGTGCCGAACCGGCATTCGGCCAGTGCCGAGGCGGCCGCGCTTCGCTGGCGCGAGCGCCACCCGGACGACGACCGCTAGCCGCGAGCGGCTCAGCCGCCGCCGTACGTGACGATCAGGTCGGTCAAGACGCCGACGATGAAGCCCGCCGAGACCATCAGCAGACCGATCTCGCGGTGACCGTAGCGGCGCATGCCGTTCCAGACCTCACCGATGACGTACAGGATCGCGCCGCCCGCGGCGGCGTAGAACGCCAGCTCGAGCGGATTGCTCGTCACCGCGTAGCCGACGATCGAGCCGAGGAACGTCGGGCCGCCGCCGATCAGGCCGGCCAGGCCGATCCAGCCCCACGAAGGCCTGACGTCGCCGAGCGGGCCGACGATGCCGAATCCCTCGGTGGCGTTGTGCAGGGCGAAGCCGATGATGAGCACGGTGGCAAGGCTGATCGCGCCGGCACGCGCAGACACGCCGATCGCCAGGCCCTCAGCGAAGTTGTGGACGCCGATCGCGGCCGCGATAGTGAGGCCCACCCGGAGCGCGCGACGGCGAGCGGCGTCGAGCTCGCGCACGAGTGCCTCGGGCTCGGTGGCGCCGATCGCCGCGGTGTCCGCGCCGCCCGCAATCGGGGGCTTGGCCGGGCGCATTCGCCGCTCGAGCACGGCCAGGCCGGCACTCCCCGCCGCGAACCCGCCGGCGAGCAGGACGACCAGCCAGACCACGTACGACAGGCTCTGACGATCGCTCTTGTATGCGTGCAACGCGTCGTTGACGATCGTGAGTCCGTTCGACATGACATCGACGAAGATGAACGCGAGCACGCCGACCGCGAACATCGCGAGCGCGACCCGCGCCTTGCTCCCCAGGAGCTGGAGGCGGCCGACGGGCAGGCCGAGAAAGATCGTAAATCCGGCGAGCGCGCCTAGGACGATGGTCTGTGCGAAAGACAAGTGACCTCGAGGGGTTTAGGGCACCCTAACAGCGAGAAAGCGGAGCGTACCAGAGACAGGGCCATCAAGTCCAACCACCTCGGTCGGAGTTAGAAAGTGCGGGCGCGCATGGGAGACGCGCCGGCTCGTATGCGGGCTATATACCCGTTTCCGGTCGGCGTTCCTGCCGGGCGTCAAGCGCCGGACGGCCGGGTCGTCAAGCCCCCGGACGGCCGGGTCGTCAAGCCCCGGACGGCAGGGTCGTCAAGCCCCGGACGGCCGGGGTCGTCCTCACCGCCGGCAACTCCCCTAAGTATCCGAGTTGAGATCGGGCAGGCCCAGCGACTGCAGCCAGTGGTTCACGGTGATGTTGAGCTGCGTGAACTCGCCCGTCCAGATGAGGATGCCCATCCCGATCAGCACGAGCCCGCCGGCGGTGATCACGACCGCGTAGTGGCGGCGGACAACGCCCAGGGCGGAGGTCACGGTTCCGAACGCGAGCCCAGTGACCAGGAACGGAACGCCGAGGCCGGCGCAGTAGACCGCCAGCAAAAACGCCCCGTGAGCCGCGGATCCCGACACCCCGGCGGCGGTGATGATCGCCCCGAGCGTCGGCCCCGTACACGGTGTCCAGGCGAGCGCGAACGCGGCCCCGGTCAACACCGGCCCACCCCGCCCGGCTCGGCTCACGAGCCCCCCCACGTGCCACTCCCGTGAGAGCTGTGGCACGAACGGTGCGAGCACGAACACGACGCCCATTGCGATGATCACCGCGCCGGAGATCTTGAGCGCCGCCGGCCCGGTCAATGCCCCGTGGAGCGCCTGCTGCCCGAGCAGCCCGAGCGCGATGAAGATCACCGAGAAGCTCGCGACGAACGCGAGGCTCGGCCCGATCACGCGGCGCGCCCGGATCTCGGCCGGCGCCACCCCGGCGACTGCCGAGATGTAGCCAGGCACCAGCGGCAGCACGCAGGGCGACAGGAACGAGATCAACCCGGCGCCGAACGCCACGGGGATTCCAATCCCGGAGGTAGGGTCCATCGTGCTCTGCTGAGGGTATCGCCACGAGATATCCGAAACGTTCTCCCGGTTTAGGCGTTAGAGTGATCACGGGTTCACGTGGAAGCTTCCGCCCTCCCAGCACCGGCTGCAGTAGCCCGGACTCGGACTTTAATTGGGTCCCACCCGCCCACGCCACTGCTTCGCCTCCGATCCGACGAGCAGCTGGTGGCGCTGTTCCGCGCGGGCCACGACGACGCCTTCCGGGTGATCCATGATCGCTACCGCCAGCGGCTGTTCGCCTACACGCGGCAGATGCTTACCCAACGTCAGGACGCCGAGGACGCCCTTCAGGACATCTTCGTGCGCGCCTACGCGGGGCTACGCGCCAACCACCGCGAGCTCGCCCTCCGCGCCTGGCTCTACCGGGTGGCGCACAACCGGTGCATCGACGAGCTGCGCCGGCCCTCGCCGCCGCCGCCCGAGGTGCTCGAGCTGCTGCGCTCCCCCGTGCACGACCCGATCGCCGAGGCCGATCAACGCGAGTCGCTGCGGCGCCTAATCGCCGACGTCCGCCGGCTTCCCGAGCAGCAGCGATCCGCGCTGCTCATGCGCGAGCTCGGCGGCATGTCGTACGCCGACATGGCGGCCGCGCTCGGCGTCACCGTGCCGGCGGTGAAGTCGCTGCTCGTCCGGGCCCGGCTGGCGCTCGCAAAAGCCCTCGAAGCCCGGGACACCGCGTGCTCGGAGATTCGCGAGGAGCTGATCCTCTCTCACGACCGCGGGCTGCGCCCAAACGCCACGGCGCGCCGCCACATGCGCGACTGCGCCGGCTGCCGCGACTTCCGACACGAGCTGCGCGGGGTGAGCCGGACGTTCGCGGCGATCGTTCCCACGCTGGGCCCGCTCGGAGTTCTGGCCAACGTCCTCGGTATCGGTGGCGCCGGGAGCGGCGCGGCCGGCGGCGCGCTCGCCGCCGGGGCCGGAGCGGGAGGCGGATCGGCCGTCGTCGGGATCGGCGCGATGAGCGCCGGGGCCACGCACGTCGCGACCCTGCTCGCCGCCGCCGTCGTCACCGCGGGCGGCGCGGTCGAGCTCCAGCACACGATCACCACCCCCGCGTCGCATTCGCACCACCACGCGCGCGCGGCGCGTGTTGCTCCGGCGACCCGGCACGTGATTTCCCCGGGAGCCGGCTCGGCCGCGGGCGCGACCGTCGACCCACCCGAGGACGGAGCGCCCCTGGCGGCCAGCCAGGCGCCCCAGACCCAAGCGGTCAGGATCGCGGCCACGTCCCGCCCGACGTCCTCGGCCACGCCCACCACGGTGACTACCTCGACGACCACCGTCCCGGCTCCGTCGAAGCTCAAGCTCCGGACGTCGGGGGGTACGTCGACGATGACCGCGGATGGGGGCGTGACTCCATACTCGGCGGGCACGCCGGCCAACGACAAGCCGGCCGGCACCACGACCTCCGCGCCTACAGGGACGTCGCCGTCGACGACCTCGACGACGGCGGGCACAACCCCGTCGAGCACCGGCTTGAGCACGACCACTCAGTCTGACTCCGCGTCGGGTTCGACCACCTCCAGCTCCGCCTCGAGCACCACGAGCTCGCAGGGCGACAGCAGCGCCGGAACGGGATCGACGCCGGGGATCTCCCCGAGCGGGACCCCGCCGCCGGCACCGTGAGCACGCCGGTCGCGGATCGACCAGGCGACTCATCTACTGGCCCGGCAACCGACAGCTATCTCGAGCCGCTCGATCACGAGGACGTGGTCGTCCACCGGGGACGCCGGTCCGGGCTGTACACCTTCGTCGCCGTTCACTCCACGGTTCGCGGCCCGTCGCTCGGCGGGTGCCGGATGTGGGGCTACGCGGACGCGCGCCTCGCATTGCGCGATGCGCTGCGGCTCTCGCGGGCGATGACCTACAAGTCCGCCGTGGCCGATCTGCCACTCGGCGGCGGCAAGGGCGTGATCATGACCGCCCCCGGCGAAGTCCTGTCCTCCGAGCGCCGTACGGCGGCCCTGCTCGACTTCGGCGACACCGTCGAGTCGCTCGGCGGCCGCTACATCACCGCCGAGGACGTCGGCACCTCGAGTCGCGACATGCGCGTAATCGCACAGCGCACCGCGCACGTGGCGGGACTCCCGCGCCGGCAGGGCGGCTCCGGCGATCCCAGCCCGTTCACGGCGCTCGGGGTCGAGTCTGCGATCCGCGCCTGCTGCGAGCGCGTGTTCTCGACGAGTTCCCTGCGCGAGCGGTCGGTGGCCGTGGTCGGGCTGGGACATGTTGGATCACGCGTCGCCAGGCGATGCGCCAGGGCTGGCGCCAACCTCGTGCTGAGCGACATCGACGAGCGCAAGCGCCGCGTTGCCGACGAGCTCGGGACGGGTTGGGCGTCCCCGGCGGAGGCGCTCGAGCTCGACGTCGACGTGGTGGCGCCGTGTGCGCTCGGAGGTGTGCTCGACGACACGACCGTGCCCAGGCTGCGCTGCCAGATCGTCGCCGGGGCCGCCAACAACCAGCTCGCGCGCGAATCGGTGGCGGACCTGCTCGCCGCCCGCGACATCCTGTGGGCGCCCGACTTCGTCGCCAACGCGGGCGGCCTGATCAACATCGCCGAAGAGCAGAACGGGTACAACGCGACGACCGCCGGCCGGCGCGTGCGGATGATCGGCGACACGCTGCGCCAGATCTTCGACGAGGCTGCGGCGACTGACGCCACGCCGCTGACGGCCGCTTTGGCGATCGCGCGCCAGCGGCTGGCCACTACGTAGCGCGCCGCTCAGGGGCAGACCGCCGCGTACGGCGGTCCTCCCACGAACTGCGCCCATTCCGCTCGCGTCAGGTTCCGGCCGGCCAGCGAACAGGCGCGTTGCTGCCACACCGCCAGTGAGGTCGGCCACGTGAACCCACCCCCGCGGTCGTCGACGACGAGCAGGTCCCCGCCTCCCGGCTCGAAGGCCGCTGCCGACGTGGAGTTCGGGTCGGCCGCGAGCCGCGGCCCTTCCTGCTGCAAGCCCGCGGTGAACCACAGCTTGATCGTGCCGTCCTCGTCACCCGTGGTGGCGAACGTCCGGCCGCTTTGGTCGAACGCCACGTCGGTGATCTCCTCGGTGTCGGCCAGCAGCGGCGGGGCGACTCGCTTGCCCGTGCCCGCGTTCCACAGCTCGACGTCCCCCCCGATGGTTCCGGCAGCCAGCAGGTCGCCGGCCCCGAAGGCGATCGCGGTGCTCTCATCGCCCGGATCGGCGAGCGTCCGCACGAGCTGCCCCGTCGAGGGGTCGAACACGTCGATGCCGCCGACGAGCAGGCTCGCCGCGAGTAGCTTTCCGTCACGCGAGAACGCGACCTCGTCCGATCCGGTCAGGCCGTTGCCGGCCCCGAGGCTTGCCGTTCCTCCGACGGGCGCCCCCGCCGCGACGTTCCACGTCACCATCGTCGCGAGCGGCGAGGCGAGCGTGTGTCCGAGCGTCGTGCCTTCGCTCTTGTCGGTCGCCGCGAGCAGCTGACCGCTGGGCGAGAATGCGAGCGACTGGACGGCCTCGGCCAGCCGCGGCACGGGCGCTAGGCCGTCGAGCGTGCGCTCGAGTGTCGGCGCGCCGTTAACGGCCCATACCTGCACGACGCCGCCGTGAGCCCCGACCGCGAGCGTGGCGCCGTCCGGAGACCAGGCGAGCGCCGTGATCGGATCGTCCGCCGGCGCGATCGTGAACGACCCCAGGCGCGCGAGCGTGCGCGTCGCGAACAGACCGACGGTCGAGGCGGCGATCGGCGCCGCGAACCTCGATCCGTCAGGTGAGACCGCCAGCGCGGGCTCAGGCGGAGACACCGAATCGCAGCAGGTCAGCGTGCGATCGAGGCGCGAGCTGTGTCCGAAGCCCCGCCGTCCGGTGAGGTCCCAGGCGAGCACCACGCCCCCTAGCGCGGACGTGTACAGGGTCGAGCCGTCCGGACTCATCTGCGCGTCCTCGAGGTGTCCGGCCGGACCGGATAGGACAGCCGCTTCGGTGCGCGTGGCGGTATCCCAGACGATCACCCTGCCGTCGTTGCCCGCGGTCACCGCCGTCCTGCCGTCGCGCGCGAACACCGCGCTCGCCACGGTCGTCGCGTGCCCACCGGCACCGGGCATGGCCCGCCCCGTGGCGGCGTCGACGAACGACACCGAGCCACCCTTCGAGCCGATCGCGATCGTGGCTCCGTCCGCGCTGATCACGGCCGCCGAGGGAGACGCCGGCGCCGGCTCGATCACCACGGACCGCTCCCGCCGCAGTGTCCGGGCGTCGTATGTGTCCACGCCGTGCGCGGTCACGACCATCAATTCGGCCCCCCCGGCGATCAGCGCCACCGCGAGCATCGGGCCGGACCCGAGCCTGACCGTCGGAAGTCGGCGGCCGCTCGGCATCGACCACCGGGCGAGGTAGGCGTCGGTCGGCTGACCGGCCTGACCCAGAAGCCAGTACGCGTAATAGACGGTCCGGTGCCCGGGCCCGATGAGAATGCTCGAGTCCGGTACGTCGGCTGTGGTCTGGTTACTGAACGGCGGCCCGATGAGCAGCCGCTCACGCAGCGCCAGCGAGCGCGCGTTGCGCACTGCGAGGAATGCCCCCGCCGAATAGACAAGCGCCGAGCCGTCGCCCGAGTACGTCGGCGCCTGATCGCCGAAGAAATCGGTCAGCACTCGGCCGGAGGGCGCACGGGTCCGGGTGTCAAAGAACCGGACCTGGTCGGCGACGCCGTCGGCGACCGCCACTGTGTGGCCATCGGGGGCGACCGAGACGTTCGGCGCCGCGTTGGTGGGCATCGGGAACGTCGCGATCAGCGCGGGGCTCCGCATCAGAGTCGACAGCAGGGTCCCTTCGGTCTGTGGCGAGCGGTCGAGCGCCACCGCTTCTCGCGCCAGCAGCGCCGCCACGTCGAGCTTCGGCTCGTTCACGGCCTCTTCGCCGAGCTGCCGGCCCAGCGCCGCATGTTCCTCGGCAACCGCCAGACGCGCATCGCTGCTCGCCCGCCGCTGACCGATTACCGCCACAGCTCCCGCGACCACGGTGAGGACCAACAGCACGGCGGCGCCGATCAGCAGCGCGCGGAGGCGACGATTCTGCGAGCGCTGCCGGCGCACCTCGCGGTCGGCTTCTGACCGGCTGGCGTCGACGAACTCGCGCTCGAGGCGGTCCATCTCTTCGGGATGCTGTACGCCGAACTCGAGCGCGGCCGCCAACCTGGCTCCTCGGTAGAGGTCGGCCGGATCGCGCCCTCGGGCGGCCCAGTCGCCCGCGGCCACGCGCAGGTGGGCGTGCAGCCTGCGGCCCACGCGATCCTCTTCGAGCCAGCTGAGGTATCGCGGCCACTCGCGGAGCAGCGCCTCGTGTGAGAGCTCCACCGTGCCCGCGCCGACCGTCACCAGCCGCGCATCCGCGAGCGCCGCGAGAACCGGCGGGGCATCGTCGATCCGTTCGATCTCCTCGAGCGCCATCAGCCTGCGCTCGGGCGCGCCGTCGCCGACCTCGGCGAGACGGAGGAGGAGGGTCTTTGCGATCGGGCGTTGCGGCTGCTCGAGGCGCGTGTACGCGGCCTCCGCGATCCGGGCCACGGCGCCCTGGACTCCGCCGGCCGCACGGTAGTCCCACAGGCGGAGTACCCGTCCGTCGCGGTTCTGCCACAGCTCGAGCAGCGTGGTCGACAGCAGCGGCAGGGCTCCGGGCTGCCCCGCGACCTCCTCGACCAGCGCCTCGATCAGCGGTCCCTCGACCTCGAGCCCGGCGCGCGCGGCCGGCCGCTCGATCGCGTCGATGAGCTCGTCGCGCCTCGGCGGACCGATCAGCGCATGGCTGCGACTCAGGAGCTCGCCAAATTCCGGATACGCACCCAGGCGTCCGTAGTAGTCGGCACGGAGCGCGCAAAGCACGAGCGCCCGACGCTCGTGGTCGCCCGCCGCGGCGACGAGCTGCTCGAGGAAGTCGGCGCGCTCGGCCTCGTCGTCGCATACCGTGAACAGCTCCTCGAGCTGGTCGATCGCGATCACGATCCGGACGTCATGCCCGGCAATCGCGATCGTCTGGGCGAGATCCTGTTCGCCGAGAGCTCGCGCGAGCTCCCGGCATGGATGCCTGCCGGGCCGGAGCAGAACCTGGCGCCAGCGCGCGCTCCCCGGCAGCGCCCCGGCTCGCAGCGCCGGCAGGACACCGGCGCGCAGCAGCGAGGACTTGCCGATCCCCGACGGGCCCAGGATCCCGACGAGTGGCCACTCCGCGAGGCGCGCGACGAGCTCCGAGACGATCCGCTCGCGCCCGAAGAAGAAGTCGGCGTCGGAGCTCTCGAACGCCGCCAGCCCCTTGAACGGACACATCACTTCGCGATCCAGGGCGGGCTCGGCGCGGTCCGGATCGAGGCCGGCGTCGTGACGGAGGATCATGACCTCGAGTTCTCTGAGCTCGGCGCTCGGGGTCAATCCGAGCTCGTCGCGGAGCAGTCCGCACGCCTCCCGGTAGGCGGCAAGGGCCTCGGCCTGACGACCGGAGCGATACAGAGCGAGCATCAGCTGCGCGCGTAACCTCTCCTGCAGCGGCGCGGCCGCGATCAGGCGCTCGAGCTCGACGACCACCTCGGCAGCCGCGCCGAGGGCGAGCTCGGCGTCGATCCGCTCCATCTCCGCGAGCAGGTGGAGCTCCTCCAGCCGCCTGGCCTCCGCCTGCAGCTCGTCGACGCCGCCGAGGCCAGCCAGCGGCGGACCTCGCCACAGCGCGAGCGCCTCTCCCAGCCGCGCCGACGCCGACGCCAGATCGTTGTGAGCGAGCGAAGCACGGCCCTCGGCCACGAGCCGCTCGAACACGGCGGCGTCGAGCTGCTCGGCTTCGATCTCGAGCGAGTATCCGCCGCGGCGGGTCAGGAGCATCGCAGCCCGCTCGTCGCCGAGAGCCCGGCGCAGCCGGGAAACCGCGACGTGGACGGCGTTGGCCGAGCTGCGAAATCGCGACCCGTCGAACAGCTGCTCGATCAGGCGCTCGGTGCTGACCATCTCGCCCGAGTGCACCAGCAGGAGCGCGAGCAGCGCGCGCTGGCGCTCGCCGCCAAGCGCGAGCCCCGTCCCATCGACGGCAGCCGTGAGCGGCCCGAGAATCCGGAACTGCACCGCGGTCCTCCCCAGCGAGCGCATTACGTCGATTATCGGCTAGGCGCGGAGGCCGCGCAACGCCTTATCTGACGAGGTCTGTCAGCCACCCGTCAGGGAGCGGTAAGCGAGCCGCCCGATACTCGCCGCGGCGTGCCCGGTCCAGACACGAGTTGGGCGCGTCTGGGATCGAGGAGCCCACAAAGGAGGTACGAGGTGCGACGCGTGTTCCTGGCAGTGCTGCTGGCGGCCGCTTCGTTCGCCGCGGCGGCCTGCGGATCGAGCAGCAATTCGAATACCGCGAGCAGTGGCGGCACGTCGGGCGCGGGCCAGAGTGCGGCTGTGAGCAATGAACAGGCCAAGTTTCCGCCGGTCGTCACGGCGCCCGCGACCGCGAAGAAGGGCGGGACGCTGACCGCCATCGCGAACAGCGATGTCGACTACATCGACCCCGGCGCGGCGTACTACCAGCCGACCTACATGATCGACCTCGCGGCTGACTCGCCGCTCATGGGCTGGCCGCCCAACGACACCGCGGCGCCCCAGCCGCTGCTGGCGTCGGGACAGCCCGTTGTCTCGAATGGCGGCAAGACGATCACGTTCCACATCAAGACGAACGTGAAGTACAGCCCGCCGCTGGGGGGTGGCGCCGGCTGGACCAAGCCGGTCGTCGCGGCCGATGTCAAGTACGCGATCGAGCGCGGGCTTCTGCCTGGCGTTCCGAACGGCTACGTGACCCTGTACCTCTCCGATCTGAACGGGCTAGCTGCGGCCGAGGCCGCGGTCAAGAAGGATCCGACCAAGGCCCCGAACATCAGCGGCATCACTACCCCGGACTCCTCGACGGTCGTGTTCAACCTGAGCAAGCCGTCGTCGATCGGCGTGATCGACGCCCTGTCGCTGCCGCTCTCCTCGCCGGTGCCGCAGGGTTACGCCGCGCACTACGACTCGAAGACGCCCTCGTCGACGTACGGCGAGCACCAGATCGACGTCGGTCCGTACTACATCTCGGACTACTCGCCCGGCAAGCAGATCGTCCTGCTCCGCAACCCGAGCTGGACCCCCGGCGAGGACTTCCGCGCGGCCTACCTGGACAAGATTGTGGTGCAGGAGGGATTCTCGGACGAGAACTCCGCGATCAGCAAGATCCTTACCGGTCAGGGCATGACCAACTTCGACTTCGGCGCGACGGGTGAGGCGCTGAAGCTCGCGGCCACCAAATACCCGAAGCAGCTGACACTCACCCCGGACGGCGCTAACCGCTACGTCACGCTGAACACGAGCAAGCCCCCGTTCAACAACATCGACGTGCGGAAGGCGGTGATCGCGGCCTCAGATCGCGTGGCGCTGCTGGACACCCGTGGTGGACCGCTCAGCGGAGTCCTCGCGACGCACTTCATCCCGCCGGGAATCGCGGGCTTCCAGCAGGCCGGCGGTGTCGCCGGCCCGACGGGCTCGCAGTACGACTTCCTCCAACATCCCACCGGGGACATGGCGCTCGCCGCGTCGTACATGAAGAAGGCGGGTTACTCGAGCGGTAAGTGCTCCGGCAACGCGTGCACGATCACGATCGTCAGCGACAACACCCCTCCGGGCAGCAACACCGCCCAGCTGATCAAGTCGCAGCTGACCGCGCTCGGCTTCAACGTCCAGTTGCATCCGGTCGAGCACGCCACGATGATCACGAAGTTCTGCTCGGTCGTGGCCAACGACCCGAATGTCTGCCCGAACGTCGGTTGGGTGAAGGACTTCAACGACGGTCAGGCGATGATCGACGTGCCCTTCAACGGCGCGACCATCACCGCGAGCCCGACCAACAATGCAAATCAAGCACTGTTGAACAACCCCGCGATCAACGCCGCGCTGAACTCGGCGAAGTACATCACCGACCCGACCCAGCGGGCCGCGGCGTACGGCAGGCTCGACGACCAGATCGTGGCCCAGGCTCCAGCGATCCCGTGGGACTGGGACTATGAGGCGAACGTCGCGTCGACGAACGTGCTCCCGGTCATCAACGAGTTCAACGGCCTGACCGATCTCGCGTTCACGTCGATCAGGTGAGGTGAATGAGGTCTGGTCGCTCCACCCCGGCCGGCAGGCGGTGCTCGTCGGCGAGCTTGTCGAGATGGGCCGCGAGCGTGACCGTGGCGGCCTGGCGTAACCCCGGGGGCACGTCGGCCCAGGCGTAGTCGAGCAGCTCCTCGGTGCTCCGCCGGCCGGCGTCGAGGGCTTCGATCAGCCGGCGCTCGCGGTCGAGCCGATGGGCGATGTACTCGTCGAGCTTGGCCGCGGGGTCGGAGACCGGCGGTCCGTGACCGGGAAGGAGGACTTCGAGCGAGCGCTCCCGCAGCCGGGCGAGGGCGGCCAGGTACGACGCGAGCGCGCCGGGGTCGGGGGCGATGAACACGCTCCCCTGGCCGAGGACGGCGTCGCCGGTCAGGGCGGCGTCGCCGGCGATGTAGGCGAGGTGGTCGGGCGCGTGCCCCGGAGTCGCAACCGCTTCGAGCGGGCCGAACCGCTCGCCGTCACTCAGCTCGACGTCGACGTCGCCCCGGGACGCGCCGGCCAGGGACGCGTCGGGGAATCGTGCGCGGATCGCCGGCACAGCTCCGGTGTGGTCGGCGTGGTGGTGGGTGAGGGCGATGCCGCCGAGGCCGCCCCGGGCGTCGAGCTCGGCGACGAGCGCCGCGACATGCTCGTCGAGGCCAGGACCGGGGTCGACCAGCCACGCCGGGTCCCTTCCTACGACCCACGAGTTCGTCCCGCTGAGCGTGAACGGTCCGGGGTTGTCGGCCCGGATGCCGACGAGATCGTGCCCCGGGATCTCGATGCGAGTCACCGGGGCAGCATGACAGCCGCCCTCGGCGGGCTACGCCGCCGCGCGGACCGCCGGCGCGTCCGGTACCGGCGCGACCGCGTCGGCGTGGTCGAGGCTTCGTACCCGCCGGCTGAGCAGCGGCGCGAACGTCACGACCGCGCCGAGGACACCGGCCCAGATCAGGGTCGTGCGGGCCCCGAGGGCCGCGCTGATCGGGCCGGTCAGCGCGTACGACAGCGGCAGCAGGCCGATCGAGATCAGCCAGTCGAGGCTCGAGACCCGGCCGAGGAGCTGTGCCGGGACGTGGCGCTGCTTGGCGGTCGCCCAGGCGATCGTGCCGGCGGTCTCGAGCGTGTTGAAGAGGACGCTCGCGAGCATCAGACCCCACAGGCCTTTCGAGAGGCCGTAGCCGGCCACGGCGAGCGTTGCGACGGTCCACACGGCGTACATGAACGTGAGGCTGCGGCGCGGAAGGCCGAGCTGGCCGATCGTGAGCGCGCAGATCAACGACCCGAGACCGCCGGCGGCGAAGATCAGGCCGAGATCGCGCGCACCGTCGGCGAACCGGTGCTTGACGATGAACGGGAGGAGCACCTCGGTCGGCCCCATGAACAGCAGGTAGGCGATGGCCGCGCTGACGAGCGTCGCCCACAGCCAGGCGTGGCTGCGAACGTAGCGGAGTCCGGCCTTGATCTCGTGCACGCCGGATCGCGCCTCCGCTCCGGCCGGGATCGGCGCCGGGGACATCGCCAACAACGCCGCCACTGAGACCGCGAACGAGCCGGCGTCGAGTCCGAACGTCCAGCCCGCGCCGATCGCGCTGACGGCCAGACCGCCGAGCGCCGGACCGGCCAGCCGTAGCATCACCGGTCTGATCAACTGGTCGAGCGAGTTTGCCTGCGCGAGCGCGTCGGCGGGGACAAGCTGCGGCACCAGGGCATCGGAGGCGGGGTTGAAGAACGCGGTGGCGGCGCCGTACACCACGGCGATCACGAGCAGCTCCGGCAGCACCAGCGCGCCCGTCACAGCGAGCGCCGCGAGCGCCGCCAAGACCGCGGCGCGAACCACGTCTGCGGTCAGCATCACCGCGCGTCGGTCGAAGCGATCGCTCACCGCTCCGCCGATCAGCAGGCAGGTGATCGTCGGAATCGTCATCGCGATCCCGACGGTTGCCAGGGCTGTCGGAGCGTCCGACAGCGTGTAGACCTGCCACGCCAGCGCCACCAGGAACAGACCGTCTCCGAGCAGCGAGACCGACATGCCGGACGCCAGCAGGCGGTAATCCCTGTGGGCCAACGGCGTCAGGAGCCGGACGCGGCTGAAGCCCCCCGGCCGATCCAGCCCCTCGTAGCTCTGCTGCATGGGCTCAGTCCGAGCTCGCGCCGCCGCTCAGTCCGAGCTCGCGGCCAGCGCCGTCCCCTCGCCGGTGCCGGCATGCTCCTCGAGAAAGCTGACCAGGTGCTCGGGCGCCATCGGCCTGGCGAAGTAGAAGCCCTGCCCGGTATCGCACCCCAGCTCCCTGAGCGTGGCCGACTGCTCGGGGTACTCGATGCCCTCGGCGACGACCTCCAGATCGAAGGTCTCGCCCAGGCTCAGCACCGCGGACGCCAGGCCGGACGTGACCGGCGCGGCGCCGGCGGCCAGGAGGGAGCGATCCATCTTGAGGATGTCGAGCGGCAGCATGCTCAGCGAGCTCAGCGACGAATAGCCGGTCCCGAAGTCGTCCATCGCCAGGCGCACGCCGAGCGCGCGCAGCTCGTTCAGGCGGCTGATCGCCAGCTGGGTGTCGGTCATCATCACCGACTCGGTGATCTCGAGCGTCAGGGCTTCGGGCTCGAGCCTGGCGGCCGCCAGCGCCGAGGCCACGTCCCGGACGATGTCGGAGTGGAACAGCTGCTTGACCGACAAGTTGATTCCGATCGTCGGGAGGCTCGGGCCGCTCATCCGGTCGCGCAGCTCTTTCGCCTGGCGGCAGCCCTCCTGCAGCACCCACCGCCCGATGTCGATGATCAGTCCGGTCTCCTCGGCGAACGGGATGAACTCGAACGGCGGGATCAGCCCGCGCGAGGGATGGCGCCACCGTAGGAGCGCCTCGACGCCGGTGACAGTTTCATCGGCCAGGCGGACCAGCGGCTGGTAGTGAAGCTGGAACTCGCCGCGCTCGAGCGCCTTCTGGAGATCTGCGCGCAGCGCCAGGCGGGCCACCACACGGTCATGCATGGCGGGCTCGAACAGGCGGTAGCCGCCCTTCCCGTCGGCCTTCGCGATGTACATCGCGGCGTCGGCGTTACGGATCAGCTCGTCGGCGTCGGTGGCCGTGCCGGGCTCGACGACCGAGATCCCGAGGCTGGCGCGGATGAT
>Ga0308309_10001183_pt1 | contig 15543 bp, 10 predicted proteins | sample HubBroMetageWFT5_FD_192491 | JGI IMG/M metagenome (GOLD analysis project Ga0308309, IMG submission 192491) | Warmed and freeze-thawed soil microbial communities from the Hubbard Brook experimental Forest, New Hampshire - Hubbard Brook CCASE Soil... | ecosystem: Environmental > Terrestrial >...
TGCACTCCGCCTCTTGCGCGTTGACCAGACGTTGGGCCAAATCCAATCGCGCCTCTTCTGCTTGCTGGAGGGCCTGAAGGAGGTCGCGATCCATTCCTTCTGTATCCGTCATCGCGCTTACGCTGGAAACGAGGGTCATTCGCTGTTCCGTTCGGCGGCTCAGGTTCAGTAGTGCGGCACCATCGCCGGCAACCATGCTACCGGCGGCAGAGCGATTTGTGTCGAGGGCGATTCTGTGTAGTTATGCCAGCTAGTGTGCCAAATTGTCCCAAGCAAGAAATTTATTTTTAAGGAAGATCAGAACAGGACTTTGATGGTGAGCTGACCGGAACGCGGACCGCCGATCTGATAGAGCGGATTCAATAAGCCAAGCTCCTCGTTGAGCGTCTGGGTAGGCGGGCCGAAACCGGTGAACTCGTCCACGGCGAACATTGGATGGTTAAAGAGATTGAAGTACTCCGCCCCGAGGAACAGGCTTGTGCGCTCGGTGAGATGAAACTGGCGGCGCAGGGAGAGATCGGTCTGGTCGATGGGAAATCCACGGAAGAAATTACGCGGGAGGTCGCCCTCCTGGCCCGGCGGTGCAGGCGTAAAGGCGGCCGGGTTCAGCGTTCTGCCGCCGGGCTCTCCGGGAGCGGGGAGATAAAAGGGCACGCCGGGAACGATATTGGGACGTGCGTGGATGAAGGCCCGATAAGGCGCAGCGGAGCTGATGCGCACGATGCAATCTGCCTGCCAGTTCCGCAGCAGACCATCGCTCAGCCGCTCCCAGTGGGGCGAGGGTATCTGCCAGGAGACCGCTGCAGAGAAAGAGTGGCGCACGTCGAAGTCGGAAGGTCCAAGATCTGCTGCAACATTGATGGCGCTCAGACTGGTGGTCAATCCGTTCCCGTCGGTATCATCCGAGTTGGTGTCGGTGGACTTTGCGAAGGTATACGAGGCGAGGGTCTGAAGGCCGCGGGCCATGCGGCGCTGAAACTGCAGTTGCAGGGCGTTGTAGTTGGACCAATCGGCGTTGCGGGTGGTCAGGATGCGGTAGCCCACGGACGATCCGATCACGTCACCACGCAAAAGATTGTCTCCGTGGGCGCCTACATAGGTTGCCGAGATTGATTGGTTTGCGCCCAGGCCGCGCTGGATCGCCGCGTTCCATTCGTAGGTGAATGGGACCTTCAGGTTGGGATCGACCGCACTGATATATGCGGTGCTGCTACTAGGTACAAGGGTAAATGGCGGGGCCTGAAATGCGGCGTTGGTAAAGTCAAACGGAATGGGTCCGAAGACCAGGTTCGCAGTCTCGTAGGGGAAATAGACCATTGCCCCGGCGATGTTGCCGCCATAACCGAGGTCGTAGTAACGGCCAAATCCGCCTCGCAGCACAGTTTGCGGAGCGAGCTGAAAGGCAGCACCGAAGCGGGGGGCGAGGTTGTCAAAGCGTGCATGCCAGAGCGGTGTACCAGCGGGCGCCAGTCCGATTGGCGCGGAGTCAAAGACCCCGGTCATCGCATACAGCGGCTTTCCGGCAGTGACGGAGCGAATCGGAGTGTTAATCTCCCAGCGCACGCCGTAGGTCAGCGTGAGGCGCGGGGAGGCCTTCCAAATGTCCTGGACGAAGAAGGAGTAGTTGTTGATTGCAGCCGTGATTGGAGTACCGCGGGTAGTGAAGACGGAATCGACGGTGCCATCCTGCAGACTGGCGTAGCAGAATGCTTGAATATTAAGACCATACTGATTGCCGTTGGTGACCGGATTGAGATGTCGAAAGTCTGCTCCAAATTTAAGCTGGTGCGCTCGGGCGGTAAGGGAGAAGTTGTCGATGAAGTTGAGTTGCTTCTCGACGTTTGCCTCTTGTGGACCACTTCTGACCTCGGCATTGGTGTCGAGAGGCAGGGGAGGGAGAAAAAGGAACTGGCCGGTCTGGCTGCTGTAGCCTGGCGGGTACATTGCGGAGTCGGGCGGAGGTATGGCGCCGTGGAAACCATCGAGGATAGTGGTGTGGCCGCCGGTGTTCCGACTCCAATTGGCTCTGAAGTCATCCGTTGTGCTTGAGGTCCAAACGAATGTTGCACCCACGGTGGCTGAGTCGGATTGGTCAGTATAATTTTGCTCCTCCGACCACAGGCGAACCGATTGCATCGAGGGTGCGTGATTGTATCGACCGAAGAGGTTCAGATGGTGATTGATGGTGTGGTCGATGCGCAGGCTGGTGGCATTGAGGGAGGTGGGATCGGAGTACCCGACGGTGAGGGGGGCAGTAAGGCCGTCGGAGTTTACCGGGCCGTCCGGCAATGGCATGGCAGCCATCAAGGGCTGATAGGCGGGCGCGACGTTCTGGCGTGCCGCCAATGTATAGAAGGTGCCAATGGCAGTTTGTGGAAGCAGGAGCCGCAGGCCCTCATAGGAGAAGAAGAAAAAGGTACGGTCCCGGAGGATGGGGCCGCCGATGGTCCCCCCGAAATCGTTTTGGCGCAGACCCGGCATGGGAAGAGGAGGCTGATCGAAGTAGTTGCGGGCGTCGAGGAAATTATTCCGCAGATAGTCGTACGCTGTACCTTGAAGCTGGTTAGTACCGGAGCGGGTGACGATTGAGACCTGTTCGGGAGTGCGCCCATTTTCCGGCGCAAAGGTTGAGGTCTGGACACGGAACTCCTGCATGGCGTCTACCGAGAGCAAGCCGTTGGTTCCCCCGGCAACGGTCAGAGCGGGAACTGTACCGCCTACCGTTGAGGGACCGAAAAAATTCGACGTGCCGAAGTTTGCACTGACACCGTCTACGGTGAAGTAGTTTGAATTTGAGCGCTGCCCGTTGACGCTGAACTCGCCCGAGCCGGCGCCGGTGTCGGGCACGAAGACGACACCAGGTGTAAGGCCGATGAGCGATTGGAAGCTGCGGCCATTGAGCGGCAGGTTCTGCACAAATTGCTGGTTGACCACGGTGCCCACTGCGGGAGAGATGTTCACCTTCTCCCCGGATGCGGTAAGGGTGACGGACTGAATGATGGATCCGACCTGCATGGTGAAGTTGCGGCCCACCGCGTCTTGTGCGCTGAGGGTCAAACCGACGAGAACGATCTGCTGAAATCCCTCATTGTCCACGGTCAGCCGGTACTGTCCAGGGCGAAGGGCGCGGAGAACATAGACTCCGTCGCGGTTGGTGAGGGCAGTTGAGGTGGTTCCGGCCTCAACATTGGTCGCACGCACTTGCGCACCCACCAGTACGGCGTCTTTGCTATCCGTAACCAGTCCGGAAACGGTCGCCGTATCGCTCTGTGCCAGCAGGAGGGTAGGCACAAAGCATAGAGCGAGGACAACCGATGCGATGGGACGGACCATGGCTGTCATGCTCCCGGACAGAAAGGAATCTCAATACTCAGCCCGTAAAAGCTAGTCGAAGTTAAGGATGATTGGCTTCGCCAAGATAGGCGTAAAGGAGTCGTTGACTGCTGGGCTTCTTTGCGCCCCCCTCCGGCTCCACAGTGACAAATACTGAGTCGATTTCCTTGACGGCAGCCGGATCCTCTGTCTTCAGCGCCCAACGGCGTTGTGTCTTGTCGTCAACATATAAAAAGCCCAGGCTACGTAGCGAACTTGTCTTCCCCTCCTGCTGTCCCCACACCTGGAAGGTCTGCTTCGCGTTAATCTTTTTCGCGTCCGTCAGGTCGAACGCATAAAAGATAAGCGACTTGCCTTCCGTGAGAAAGACACGGCCGAAAGCTTTACCGGCCTTTCCATTGGGATCGGTATCGCGAACGTCGACGACATGCAACTGACGTGCGCCCATCAGGTCGCGAACGTCCTTGCCTGCACTTGCGAGTTGACGCTCCATATCGATATTTCCGGTGGCCGTCTTTAGCTGCTGGGAAAGCTCGTTAACCTGCACTTGCTGTGCCACCAACTCCGCCTGATCTGAAGCCCGGGCCTGATTCAACTGCGCGAGTTCCGTTCCCGCGTCTGCCAGCTGTTTTTCGAGTATCTTCTGCCGTGCTTCGGCCTGCTGGAGCAATTGGGCATTGCTGGAGGCTGAGAGTGCCGCGGCTGAGAGTGCCTGCTGGTTATCGTGCCGGGCGCTGGTTGCAGCCGCGTCTTGCGTTGCCACTTGAGCGCGTAGGCCTGCGGTTTCATGCTGCTGCTCCGCGAGGGTTTGCTCCAGCCGGGATACCGTTGTTTGGAGGACAGAATTCTGCCTTGTGAGCTGCTCGAGCTGCTGTTGTGCCTGGGTTGCAATTTGGTTATCACGCTGGAGAGGAGCGTGACCGGAAAGTCCACCGTACAGGAACACAATGAGTAGGGCGGCAAGCACCCCAGCGGCCGCGGCGAAACTTAAATGGAATCCATGGGAGGATTTCGGTTTTTGGATATCGGGCGAGAACTGAATACCTTCGGCCGAGGCCCTTCGGATAAACCGTTGTGTAGCACCGGGATTGGGGCGGCTGGTGATCATGCTGATGGACTGCCTAAGGCGGCTCTGGACTAGCGGTAAGCCGAAATGGACGAGTTCGCCAAACTCCGAGACGGCGTTCCTGCATTCGGCGCAGGTCTCCGCATGCGTCTGGAAGTCGCGTAGTTCCTCGTCGCTGAGGTACCCCCCGGCTGCCAGCGCAGCTAACTCCTCATACTGTGAATGCTCACTCATCGGCTAGTATTTTGACTGATCCCCGGGGTTCAGTGATAAACGAACGCAGTTTCTGAAGCCCTCGATAGTAGTGGTGGCGCACATTCGATAGGGAATCTCCGGTCTTGTTCGCAATCTCCTTCATAGAAAGCCCTTCGTAGTTCGCTAACTCAATCACCCGCTTTTGAGGTGCCCCCAGTGACGCTAACCCCTGTTGTATTAATCTTTGCAATTCTCCGGGTGCGTATTTTCCTGGGGTGAAGAACTCGCCGTGGAACGCAGGATCCAGCTCTTCTATGTCCTCCTGACTGTAGAAATTCCTCCTATTCAGGTAGCCCTTCCAGTTGAAAGCGCGGTGATACGCATATTGCAGTAACCACACTTTGAGTGTGCCTTTACCAGGGTCGAATTGTGCCACCGAGCTGTAAATTTCGAGGAAGACGTTCTGGGTAACGTCTTCGGCTTCGCCCCGGTCGCGGACGATTTTGAGCGCGATGCTGAAGACGAGACGATGGTAGCGCTCAAACAGGACCGCGAGAGCGTCGTTGACGCCGGCCTGGAGCTGGACCATTAGCTGGTCGTCCGTCAACAGTTTGAGCTCAGCGAGGTTCGGTTGGGGAGGGCCAAACCTCGAGGGAGATCCCGGATTCACCTATGAACCTCCACAGCGGGAGAGATGCCAGACCTTTTGGAAAGCCGGCTGTCTTTCAATTAGAGGTGGCTATTGGAGGTGGCTATTGGCCTCGCGAGGTCGCAAGGCAGCTGATTATTCTGCTCGCGGCCTCAACTTGGCCACCCCATGATTTGACCTTCTCTAGAGCTTGTGAGCAACCTCCAACATTGGACGTTGTTTTCAACTGCCTCTGCGCCCCGCCTTAGGTTATCCCCGTGCGGAAAGAGCGGAAACTAGCAAAATTACTAGTCCTTCTACAAAACGACGAGGCAGCCACGCTGGCCAAAGGTGCCACACGCAGCCGGATCTGAACCAAGAGCCGGCGGCAGGGGGGGGGCGTCCTTCTGGATTTCTGCTGCTGGCCACTCAGCAAATTGAAAATGACGAATCGCCTGAAAAGTTTCGGTAAGCTCGACCGTCGAGGCGTGCAGAAACAGGGAAGACTTGCCGTAAACCCGGGTGGCGTAACAAGTAGCTTTTCCGCCGAAACGCTACGATTTTTGCTAGTTCTTTATTCCCAACCTACCCGCGTAGCCTTGCAGCAGATTAGCGACGTCCCGTCTGGGTGGCTACTGTAGACGGATCGAGAACGCCAGTGACCAGCCAGCGCAAATGTGATTCGCTGTTGAAGCCAGGTTGTACGATGCCCAATGTTCATCGATTGACATTCGCACGCCTGCTCGAGCCGATTGAGAGAATGAACCGTTGTTCTTGGCGCCGTCTATGGGCGTTATGGCTCCTCGTAGTGCGGATTAGCATTGTCGCTTTGCCCCTTCTAACGCCCTTATGCATAGCGCAAGAACCCGCCAAAGCTCCGGAGACTCCCGCAACTGCAGTCAACACCACCCTACCCGTGAACTGGATCTATGGGGCATACATACCGAAAGATGCGCCGACGCAGCCGCTCACGGGTGATCAACGTTTCAAGCTCTATGTTCGGCAGACCTATACAACTCCCGGAATCTACGTGAAGACCGTAATCTTCGCATTACATGACCAAGCCAAGGAAGACGAGCCCGACTGGGGCGACGGCGTTTCCGGTTTTGCCAAACGCCTTGGCTCGCTTCACGCTGGGAACGTCATTCAGAACTCGTTAACGGCGATGGGCAATGCAGCCGTGGGATTCGAGCCCCGTTATGACCGTTGCCGCTGCGAAGGCGCGTGGCCAAGAATCCGACACGCCGTGGTCCGGAACTTTATCACCTACGGCGGTGCAGACGATAAAGCGATACGGCCTCAGATCATGTCGTATGCGGCGGCGTTTGGAGCCGGAGTCACCGTCGCCTCGTGGGAACCTAACAACCACGGCGTGTTGCCCAAAGGCTATCAAAGCATGGCCACTCAGGCCTGGGTGGGCGTGGTGGTCGACGCGCTAGCGGAGTTTGCTCCGGACATTAAGCGAATGCTCCATAAGAATAAGGCGGACGGCAAGTAGGTACGTCGAGACGGGTGAATCAGGAAAAACATGTGAAACAGCACTATAATCGAACCTTGCGCCTGGGCAACGATCGAACCAGCGGCGCGTGTAATCCTCATAAAGTTACAAACGCACTGAAGATATCGTGCTTGAACAGTGAGGTGGGGCCGCTTGGAAGCGTCAATCGTCCGGGTTCTGGTTGTCGATGATTTCGAACCGTTCCGGCGATTCGTGTGTTCAACGCTGCGTAAGATGCAGGATATGCAGGTCATCGGAGAGGCCTCAGACGGACTGGAAGCGGTTCGCAAAGCCGAAGAACTGAAACCGGACTTGATCGTGCTTGACATCGGTCTTCCCACACTCAGCGGGATTGAAGTAGCTCGACGAATCCGTAAGCTCCGCCCTGAATGCAAAATACTGTTCCTGAGCCAAGGATCTTCCGCCGACGTGGCGCAAGCGGCATTCAGCCTGGGGGCAATGGGCTACGTTGTAAAAGCACATGCGGGAAGTGAACTGTTAATCGCTGTGGAAGCAGTTTGTAAGGGCAGGTATTTCGTCAGTAAGGGATTGTCGAACGACAACTTGACCTCCCATTCAGGCGCACGAGTTCCCGACCCTCCCTGCCACCAGGAAGTTCCCCCATCGCCCGTGCCTGATCAGGCAAAGATCAAACACCGCCACGAGGTTCAGTTCTACCCCGATGATCCAGCTTTTCTACTTGGCTTCGCTGGTTTCATCGAAGATGCTCTAAGCGCCGGCAATCCCGTGATCGTAGTCGCGACCGAGTCACACCGGAGAAGTCTTCTTGAGACGTTGCTGGCACGTGGCACGGATAGTGCTGCCGCTATGGAACAAGGGCTCTATCTTTCTGTGGACGTTCACCAGGCGCTCTCAACATTCATGGTGAATGATCTGCCTGACCCGGCGCGATTCCTGAAAGTCTTTGGTGATCTGCTGTCTTCCGCGGCCAGGGCGACGAAGGCGGAGCATGCACGAGTTGCAGCTTGTGGCGAATTTGCCCCTACTCTATGGGCGCAAGGCAAGGCGGACGCGGCGATTCAGGTCGAACACCTCACGGACGAACTAGCCAGGACGCGCAACGTGGATATTCTGTGCGGGTATGTGCTGAACGGTTCGCAGCGGGAACAGGAAAGGCATATGTACGAGAGGATCTGTGCAGAGCACTCAGGCGTTCATTCCCAGTGATCGGGCTCTATCAACCAGCCTCGAGCACTATTCAGCGGTGCACGCTATCCGGTTTCTGCAAGGCTGAATTCAGTAACCCACAATCTGGAAGTTCGGAATGCCAGGACCGCGCCTTGTCCCCGTGGTTCCGGTGCTCCTATCTTCCCGTCCGCAAGGAATCGCTTCCCGAGCTAAGAGGCACGCGGGCGTGGATCGTTGTACCGTACCTGGGCCTCGATTCGATTGAAATGATTCCTTTCAATAGTTTGAGCCGCTCCTCCATACTGACCAAGCCCAGCCCTGGACTCGCTTTTGAGGCCTTGCTTTCAAAGCCTACGCCACGGTCACTCACCACGAGATGAATCTCCTCCGGTGTTCCCCTTAATTCCACTTCGACCTGCGGCGCCCCACTGTGTTTTAGCGCATTGCGGAGAGACTCTTGCAGGACTCGGAAGAGGCAAAGAGAAATGTTCGGCGGTAAGGGGTTGGGCAAATCCTTGCTTTTAAAGTCAATCTTCACCTTCGTCTGCTCCCCGAGCTCTCGGCAGAGGTCCCTCATGGCGCCGGCTGCGCCCAGATATTCCAGTTTTGTCGAGTGCAACTCATGGGACAGGGTTTGAATATCGGATGCCAACTCGCTTGCCTGCTTGTGTAATTCGCCCATACGGCTGCGGACCTCAGGCAAATCGGGAGCGTTTTGGTGGAGTTGTTCTAACTCCACGGCCAACAATGCCAGACGTTGGCCAATGTCATCGTGAAGCTCTCTTGCGATCCGGCTGCGCTCCTGCTCCTGGGCCTCAATCAACCTGCGGCTTACGTCTGCGAGCGCCGCTTCTGCCGTTTTGCCCTCCGTAATATCCGCTACCATGCCGACAATCCGCAGCATTTTGCCGTCTTTGTCGAAGTGGGCGCGACCGGTCCTCTCCACCCAAACAGCATCACCGTGGGGACCTGCCATTCGGTGGCTGACTCGAAGGTAGGGCTCTTCAGCACTCAGCGCAGCTTCTGCAGTCAACACTTTTTCCCGGTCGTCTGGGTGAATCTTAGCAAATGTCTTTAGACCAGTAGTCAGCTGCGTCACCTCATCGGAGCACAGTATTTCGGCATACTCCCCCGAGCGTGCGAGCACGTCGGTGGCAGCATCCCAGTCATAGGAGAACATCTTTCCGGCGTAGGCGGCTAACCGAAAACGCTGCTCGCTTTCTCGCAACGCATCTTCTGTCCTCTTTCGTTCGGTGACGTTCTCCAGAAAGGCAAAGACCAACGGAGATCCTCCATTGTCGTTCTTCAAAAGAGATACATTCAGATGCCCCCAGACTTGAGCACCATCTTTTCTCACGTAGCGTTTATCCAGCGAGTACCGATCGATGGCGCCTGCACGGAGTTGTTGGAACAGAGCCCAATCGTCCTGGGAGTCTTCGGGATTAGCAAATTGCGAACAGTTCATGCCGCATAGTTCGTTCTCCGCGTATCCCAGCATGGAGCAAAGCGCCGGGTTGGCAAGCAAGAGGGTCCCATCGAGATCCTCCACTGCGATTCCCAGGGACGCTTGCTCAAAAAGATAGTGGAATAACTCTTTAGCCTGTGCTGGCAACGCTTGCGAGGACATGACAGCTCCAAAAGTCTTCTTGCCCTGGCATTTCCTCCGCGCGAGAGTGAATTTTAGTGGGAATCACGCTCATGCGATAAGGCGGCAGTTAGACAAAAAACTGTTCTCGTTGAGAATGACGTTACTCTCGTTGCGAATGACGTTACTCTGGTTGAGAATGACGTTACCAAAATGTCTCAGGTTTCATCATCCAAGCAACGATATTTTTAGATAGCCCGTGGCCTGAGATGTAAGAGGGCGTTGGATACAATAGAGGGCCAGCCGTTTGCCGGTTGGTCCTCCCAGTATCGCCGCCTGAATAGACGTCGATCCGTTGTAAGGCCATATGCCCATCCTGGGCGATTACCTTAAACATTAGCCTGCGAGGAAGTTGCAGGATACTAGTAAAAATACTAGGTCCGCGAAGAGAGACGTGCAGGAGAAGAGCCTCAACGATTGTTTCCTGCCGGGGGATCATGGGTCGACGGCAGAGGCGGTCCAGACCCAGCTTATCGCCGGCGAAATTCCGCACTACTCCGCTGGGAATCGGAAAAGAAGCCCTGGGTGCCGATAATTCGGTAGCACACTAGATAAAAACCGTAGTCGTAAGCGTTTCACCGAAGCGTCAGCGTTAACCGTCAACAGTTTTCAGTGTGCTGCTGATAAACTGCTCATTCCGAAGGACCGCTTCCAGAGCCGCTGAGAGGTCGCGGGCCGCTTGCGCTTTTATGACAAAGCCCAACGCCCCCAAGCTGATAGCCTCCTGCGCAATCGCGGCTGAGGATTCCTGGGTCAAAAAGAGTATTTTGGATTGGGGAGAGAGCTTGCGGATGCGTCGGGCGGCTTCAATTCCGTTCAGGCTCGGCAGCCCAATGTCGAGCACAATTAAACCTGGTTGTAGTTCCGCGGCCTTCTGAACGGCTTCTAACCCATCAGATGATTCGCTTATGATCTGTAATTCAGGCCTCGTATTCAGAGTCTCCCGAACGAATCGCCGAAACGGTTCGTGATCATCGACTACGAGAACCCGTATCAGCAAACTACCCTGGCCGCCGTGAAGGTGGTTTGGTTCAGTAAACGACCTTTCAGGCTGAGGGGACTGTTTGACCAACACGGCTCCTTGCAAATAAAAACCTATCTGATTTTTTCGCCAGGAGTCGTCGCGACAAACGCCTATCAGTGAAATGGTACTCCGTTTACAGGATCTTTAAATCGGGGTTTCCCTGATCTTGAGATCATGTTCCCTTACGGCACTTTAACGTTACGTGACCGCCTGAAGCGACAGCATTTATGTCTTCCGGTGGCCACGCGCTCACCGGACGCCAAAGATCGCAGGTTTCACGTTGTCCGCCCGGTCAAAGGCGCGTATAACCTCTGTGATGTCTGTACCTTGCGGCGGTTGATACTGCTAAGCGTCTGGGCGGATGAGCTGAGATTGTTGGGCATCATGACTGGCACTCTTGGCGAGGGGGAGGTTCTGGGGAAGCATGACAGAAGGGCTTTCGTTGAATCTCGGAGTTCGGCTAAGGTCTCTTTCCTGGCCGATGACTCTCATTGCCATTTTGCTCGTCAGAGCCGCTGTTTCATTCGTTGCAAAACCGGGCTCTACCCTCCTGTCCTACGGCGGTATCAGTTATTTCCTTCTCCTGCTCCTGGCTACCGGTTTAGCCATCCGCAATGGAATCCAGAATAAGCTGGGGAGCCGGCCGTTCTGGGTGCTCCTTGCACTTGGTTATAGCTTGTGGGTGCTAGACCAATGGATTTTTCTTTATCACGAGTTCGTTCTGCACACTGAGGTCCCCGACAATTCGATCGCTGATCCGGTGCTGTTCCTGCACATAGTGCCGTTCATGGCGGCAGTGGCAACCCTTCCCACCCTGCACGCATCGGGCCCCAAGCTATATCGAGTGCTTTCGAACTTTCTTCTCTTTCTCTTTTTCTGGGGATTCCTCTACGTTTACTCTGTCTTTCCATATCAGTATTTGTTCTCCAGCACCACTACATACGCTCTGCGATTTGACATCCTTTACCTGATAGAAAATCTGACCCTGGTCGCGGTTGTGGGCATTTTGAGCCTACGGGTGCCCTACCCCTGGAAGATGATCTGCCTCCATTTGTTGGGCGCGTCGGCTCTGTATGCCCTAAGTTCCGCTGTTGCCAACACAGCGATTGACTCTGGAGGGTACGTATACGGAAAGATATACGGTCTGGGCCTGACTGCATCCGCCTGCTGGTTTGTGTGGATACCGGTACGTGCACAGCAGATCACGAAAGCTGAAATAAGAGCGGCCCGATTCGATACCGGCCAAGGTTCACCAGCGTCGGCGCGGTCGATGCTGGTGGTTGTCATGATCTCTGTTCCCCTGGTTTGGGAGCTGTTCCAGAAAGATGAGACGGCCGGTATGCGTAAGTTCCGCCTACTGGCCGTGACCGCCGCGATCGTGTGTCTGGCCAGTGTCGCCTATATAAAGGAGCATTTCGCCAAGAGCGAACTGATTGCACAACTCAGTTTGGCGAACGACCGCCTTGGTTTAGCCGTGGAAGCAAGCAAGTCCATGGGATGGGAATGGGACCTTAAAACCGGACGGCTTTCCTGGTTTGGTGACCTGCGGAACGTGTTTGGCATTCCGTCGAATTCATTCGTCGGGCGGAGGGAAGATCTTTATCGTTACGTGCACCCGGAAGACCACGAGTTGGTGACGAAAGCGGTGGACGAGGCTAGACAAAGCCGAAAACCATATGCGGCAGAATTCCGCGTGGTTCGGGCTGACAGGACAGTCCGCTGGATCGCCAGCAGGGGGCAATTCTATTACGGGAACAGTAACGATCCACAGCGCATGCTGGGTATGGCATTGGACATCACGGAACGAAGGCGCGCTCAAGAATCGCTCCACCTGTTCCGAAGACTGATAGACCAGACCAACGACGCGATCGAGGTGGTCGACCCAGAAACATTGCGCTTCCTCGATGTCAATGACAAGTCCTGCCGTGACCTCGGCTACACCCGCGACGAACTTTTATCTCTCACTTTTAAAGATATTGATCCCATGGTGAACGACGACTGCATGGTAAGAATTGGCAAGCGGATCGACCAATCAGGGTTTGTGATTTTCGAGAGCCTACACCGCCGAAAAGATGGATCGACCTATCCGGTGGAAATCAATTTAAAACGCGTCCAGCTGGAACGTGCCTATCTCGTGAATGTGGTTCGCGATATAACTGAGCGCAAACGAGTCGAGGGGGCCCTGCGTCAGAAAAGCGAAGAACTAATCGAAGCCCAGCGTTTGGCCGGGCTAGGAAGCTGGCAATGGGATGCGCAGGCGGACACAGTGACCTGGTCGAAGGAACTTTATCGCCTTCACGGCCTTGACCCCGACTTGCCGGCGCCCCACTACAAGGACTACCACAGCCTCTTCACCGCTGAAAGCTGGGACCGGCTTCAGAGTGCTGTGAAAGCCTTAAAGGCCGGAACATCATACGAACTCGATCTGGAGATAATCGGCTCCGAGCCCACCACAAAATGGGTGATCGCCCGGGGCGAACCGCTGCGCGACGCGGATGGCCAAATCATCGGGCTACGGGGCACGGTTCAAGACATGACCGCGCGCAAGCGGGCAGAACAGGCACAAGGCGAAAGTGAGGATAAACTTCGACTGATTCTTGACTCGACTGCCGAGGCCATTTATGGGATTGATCTCGAGTGCCGTTGCACGTTCTGCAATCCAGCCTGCCTTCGCCTTTTGGGGTATGAGCACGCTGACGAACTCCTGGGCAAGAACATGCATCATTTGATCCATCAGACTCGTGGAGATGGGACACCGCTCCCCGCCGAGGAGTGTCGAATCTTGCGGACTACGCGCACTGGGAAAGGAGACCACGTGGACGACGAGGTACTGTGGCGAGCGAATGGCACGAGTTTCCCTGCTGAATACTGGTGCTATCCCCAGCGGAAAGGGCGGGAGGTTGTGGGTACTGTCGTTGCGTTTTTCGATATCACGGCGCGCAAACTCGCGGATGCGGCGCTCGCCGGCGTGAGTGGCAAGTTGATTGAGGCCCAGGAGCAGGAACGTCGCCGGATTGCCCGGGAACTTCACGACGATATCGGTCAGCGGCTCGCACTTTTGTCCATCGAACTGGCGCAGCTCCGGCAAACCTATCCAAACCCGGCGGACTTTCCTGGACGTATCGACCGACTGCAGACGCAGACCTCCGAGATTGCGGCTGATGTTCAATCTTTGTCGCACGAGCTGCACTCATCAAGACTGCAGTACCTGGGTCTCGCTGAGGCATTAAGCGGCTTCTGCCAGGAATTCAGCGAGCAGCAGAAAGTGGAGGTTGACTTCGCCACCCACGATCTGCCAATTTCCCTATCTCCGGAGATTTCACTTTGCTTCTTCCGCGTGCTGCAGGAAGCTCTGCATAACGCGGCAAAGCACAGCGGAGTACGGGACTTCGAAGTGCGATTGTGGGGAGCGCCGGATGAGATTCATCTCACCGTCGGAGACAGGGGTGTGGGCTTTGACGTCGAAGCCACAAAGGCGAGTCGAGGGCTTGGCCTCATCAGCATGCAGGAGCGTCTGAAACTCCTAAATGGAACTCTATCCATCGAATCGCAACCGCAAGAAGGTACCACCATCCACGCCAGCGTGCCCCATAGATCAGACATCCGGCATTGATCAGAGGCTGCCCCTTTGTCTACATCCACTCTGCCTCAGTGAACCTGGCCATCGCCTGATGGTCTCCCTCGATGACCGCCTGGAATGGTTGCTGTTGCCGCCATTCAGGATGCTGCGCGGCGAGCTCGCCCACACGATCGAAGGCATACATCGCCTGCCCATACAAAGGCTGTTCCGTCCAAAGGGTCCCGTCCTGATCAAAGGTGGCGATGCGATCCTCCGGTGCAACATAGCTGGCGCTGTCTTTGTCCGTCGTATCTTTGACAAACTTGAGAATGGCCGTTTGCCGGGCCGTTGTTCCACGAGTGTAGAGGATCTCTCTGGGCGCACGCGTGCCCCAGACCAAACAGCAGAAAAACCAGCGCCGCCGCCGATCTGACGCTCCACGAAAGACGAAGACAAAGACGGTTCATATTCTTTCCATTCTGGCTGAACTAACCGGCTGGGAATGGGGCTGAAGGCGAGGCTTTCGACCAAGTAATCCCCTCACCCTTATTTCCTAGTTTCGTGCCCGGCGCAACTGTCAAATATGACAAGGTTCCCCTATAACTTCTGCTAGTTCCCGGTGCGCCATCAACCTGCGATGCTGAACCAAGAGACGGTGCGGGGAAAAGTCAGGCCGGCCGTAGAAATCTGGAGAGCGAAATGAGCACAACTTTGCAAGCGGCAGTTTCCGCCCCGGCCCTAACGGCAGACGAGGCGCACGCTATCGGCGTGGACGCTTACATTTACTTCTATCCACTCATCACGATGGATCTGACGCGTAAACAATCGATCAACCTCCTGATGCCGGAGTTCGGCAAAGGCCCGATGAATACGTTTGTGAACGTTCCGGCCTATCCGCCCGCAGACTTCAAAGGGGTGGTGCGCTCAAACTTCGACACGCTTTATTCCATCGCCTGGCTTGATCTCACGAAGGAACCGTTGGTCATCTCCGCGCCGGACACTGGCGGACGGTACTATCTTCTGCCGATGCTCGATATGTGGACGGACGTCTTCGCGTCCCCTGGCTGGCGAACGACCGGGACTCAATCCGCCAACTTCCTGGTCACGCCGCCCGGCTGGACAGGAAATGTTCCGGAGGCGTTCACGCAGATTGCGGCACCGACTGCCTATGTGTGGATCATCGGCCGTACCAAGACGGACGGACCGGCGGATTACGATGCGGTCCATGCGATTCAGGCGGGTTACCAGGTTACGCCACTCTCTGGCTGGGGGAAGCCAGCGGTACCGGTGACGCTAAAGACCGATCCGAAAGTCGATATGAAGACGCCGCCGATGGTGCAGCTGGACACGATGTCTGCGGAAGCCTACGTTACGTACGCAGCCGAGTTGCTCAAACTCAACCCTGCTCACTTGACCGATCGGCCGATCGTCGCGCAGAGGGGGCGA
>Ga0308309_10001185_pt1 | contig 15531 bp, 9 predicted proteins | sample HubBroMetageWFT5_FD_192491 | JGI IMG/M metagenome (GOLD analysis project Ga0308309, IMG submission 192491) | Warmed and freeze-thawed soil microbial communities from the Hubbard Brook experimental Forest, New Hampshire - Hubbard Brook CCASE Soil... | ecosystem: Environmental > Terrestrial > Soil...
GCGCCGAACAAATCGCCCTCGTCGAAGCCTACTGTCGCGAGCAAGGACTCTTCCACGATGAGAAGACTCGGGAAGCCGAATACTCCGAACTGCTAGCCCTCGATCTGGGCTCCGTGGAACCAAGCCTGGCCGGACCGAAGCGTCCGCAGGATCGAGTAATCCTCTCCCAAGCGGCCGACTCTTTCAACAAGGCTCTGCCTTCTCTAATCAAGCCCAAGTCCGCAGCGAAAACCGTGGGTACGCCGCTTGCCGCTTCTGTTGCGGGGAGTGGGAACGGCGGATCAACAAGCACCACCAAGAGCTGGGAAGCCGAAGGCGGCAGTCCCGCCGCCATCGGAGTCGAAGATCCTAACGTTCATGAGCATGTCTCTGCGAGCGTGAGGAACTCCCTCAAACACGGCAGCGTGGTCATTGCCGCCATCACCTCCTGCACCAACACTTCGAATCCATCGGTCATGATTGGGGCCGGCCTGCTGGCGAAAAAAGCCGTGGAAAAAGGGCTGTCTGTCCCGCCCTGGGTGAAAACTTCGCTAGCCCCTGGCTCCAAAGTTGTCCGGGACTATCTCGAGAACGCAGGCCTCACTCCCTATCTCGAGAAACTGAAGTTCCACATCGTCGGCTACGGATGTACCACCTGCATCGGGAACTCGGGTCCGTTGCCGACAGAGGTGTCGCAGGCTATCGACGAAAAAGATCTTGTGGTCGCTTCCGTGCTCTCCGGCAATCGCAACTTTGAAGGCCGCATCAATTCGGAAGTCCGCGCCAATTACCTCATGTCCCCGCCGCTGGTCGTCGCCTTCGCCCTCGCCGGACGCATCGACACCGATCTGCGCAAAGACCCCATCGGCAACGGCAAAGACGGCAACCCTGTCTACCTCGCCGACATCTGGCCCACGCAGCGCGAAGTGGAGGAATCAGTGGAGCACTCCGTCACCGCAGAAATGTTTTCGAAAAGTTATGCCGAAGTTTTCGCAGGAGACGAGCGCTGGCGCGGACTGGCTGTTCCGAAGGGGCAAACTTACGCGTGGGAAAAAAATTCCACTTATATCCGGCGCGCGCCGTATTTCGACGACATGAAGATCGAGCCCTCGCCTGTCGATGATATTCACTCTGCCCGCGTACTAGCGGTATTGGGAGACAGCGTTACTACCGACCACATCTCTCCCGCTGGTTCGATTAAGAAAGACGGCCCCGCGGGAAAATATCTGCAAGAGCACGGCGTCAAGCCCGCGGACTTTAATTCTTACGGCTCGCGCCGCGGCAACCACGAAGTGATGGTCCGCGGAACCTTCGCCAACGTCCGCTTACGCAATAAGTTGGTCAACGTGGAAGGCGGATTCACCCGCCACCTGCCCACGAATCAGGAGATGCCGATCTTCGATGCGTCCCAGAAATATATCGCCAAGCGCATTCCGCTGATCATCCTCGCCGGCAAAGAGTACGGCTCCGGTTCGTCGCGCGACTGGGCCGCCAAAGGTCCCCGTCTGCTCGGTGTTTCGGCAGTGATCGCAGAGAGTTACGAGCGCATCCACCGGTCGAATCTGGTCGGCATGGGAATTTTGCCGCTGCAATTCCTGCCGGGACAGAATGCGGAATCGCTGAAGCTGACCGGAGAGGAAGTATTTGAGATTGCCGGCATTCGCAATCTGATTGAGCGTTACACCGCTGGACAAAAAGTGAAAGTGCGCGCCACCTCGACAGGCAGCACCAGCGGAGGTGGTAAAGACAAGCCCATCGAGTTCGAGGCCCTGGTCCGCATCGACACCCCGCAAGAAGCGCTCTACTACGCTAACGGCGGGATTTTGCAGTATGTGTTGAGGCAGTTGCTGGCGGGGAAGCCGAGTGCACAAACGGCGGGGGTGTAGTTCAGAACGGAACCTCGTCCTCTTCAGCCTTGGCCAGATCGGCCAGCAGGATGATTTGTGAGGCCGCGAGGGCAAGCGCGTACTCTGCGATGTTGTTTGTTGCCGCGCCCCCGGATTTTCTTACTTTACTCCGGCGCAGGTGTGGATCCGAAGGCAGGCTCTCGCGCGTTTGCGGCAGTCGTCCCCGCTCCTTCGAACGTACCGCATTTTGCTTGAAACATGATATTGCATGCAATATCATAGTGTAGTGGTGGATTCTTACGTGCTCGACACGGACGTGATGGTTGCGGCCTTGCGGAGTGATCGAGGCGCTTCCCGCCAGCTTTTGCTGGCTGCTTTGAACCGGCAGTTCGAGTTGTTGCTCTCGGTACCGCTCATGCTCGAGTATGAAGCCGTGCTGACCAGGCCACAGCATCTGGCCGCCAGCAGATTGAGGAGCACCGAAGTCGGGCGTGTCCTTGATGACTTAGCAGCGGTGGCAAGGCCCGTTCGACTCGCCTTCCGATGGCGGCCAAGGTTGCCCGATCCGGACGACGACATGGTTCTGGAAACCGCAATTAACGGAGGAGCCAGCGCAATCGTGACGTTCAATCAGCGCGATTTCGCCGACGCTGGCAAGGAGTTTAACTGCGCCGTAATTCTGCCGGCGGCGGCGCTTCAGCAGATCAGGAGTTGATGCCATGAGACGGAGTAATTTCGCGTTGCGGCTACAGCCTTCGCTACTGGAGGAATTGAGAAAGGCTGCGGAACTGGAAGGAGTAGCCTTGAACCAGCTCATCAACGTGGCCGTGGCGGAGAAGGTTTCTGCCCTGCGGACCGAGGAGTATTTCCGGGAAAGAAGCAACCGTGCGGATCGCTCGGAAACCTTGCGTATTCTTGAACGCGCTGGGAAGGGAAACTCTCCTGTCGAGGGCGATGAACTTCCAGCGGAGTGGCGAAAGAAACCAGGACGCAGAGCCGCGAATGGGAGGGACTCGGTGAGCAACCGGGGATCAAAGAGACGGGCTGCCAGTAGGTAGGAGGAAAAGACAACAGGTTCCTCCACCGCCGTCGCTGGTGCTTCGGTTCCGGTGGAATGACAACGTAGGAGGGTGAGGCTGGCCACGAGATTCCCACTTCTCGCAAAGGACGCGAGAAAATGGGGCACCCACAGTCGCGGAGGTCTGGCCTTGAAGAAGCAACGTCAAAGGCAACGGACAGGAGTGTCCGTTCCACACGGGCTTTCTCGAATGGATAGAGAAAAAGCAGGTTCCTCCACTCCGCCGTTTGTGGGTCGTTGCCGCGCGGCTGAAGCCGCGCCCTTTCAAAGCCCGCTCTTTCAAGGGATTTTCTTTCCGTGCATGCGGACTCGCTCAACCAATGCTCGGCGGCTTTTGTAGAGTAGAGGCCAGGCTTCTTTGTAGGCTTCGTAGCTGTAGCGGTCTTTCTTGAGGGGTTCGACGGGGTAGAGCATGATGCCGGTTTTACGTAGTTCGCCGAGGAGCAGGGCGGCGGGGATGATGTACCACGCTTCGACGGGGATTACGTAGGCGGCGAAGAGATCGAGCTGGGCGAGAGTGTAGTCCTGCTTTTTGAGATAGGGGGCTTGAACTGGCAGAAGTATCCGGTGCCGGTGCGGCAGGTCGTGGACTTGACCTGCACCCGTAGGAAGTTGGAGCCGTGGTCGATGCCGACGTCGTAGGGGCGAGTGTCTCCCCAGGGCTTGAGGACGCAGAAGCCGCGCTCGGCGGCGGTGCCCATGAAGCGGAGTTCGACCCACTCGCCGCGCTGCTTAAAGCTTTTGAATTTCTTCCAATGGTCCATTGGTTATGGCGCGCCCCAAAAGAAAAGGCGCGGCCTTAGGGCCTCGCCTTGAATTCTTAAAGTTTTACTCTATAGCTCTATTATAGCGGATTGAGAAGGGTGATTGGGACACAGTTTCGGGAAATATTTCTTCAATGGAGAGAGCAACTTATGGGGAAAGAGTGCATTGTGGGGGATTGACAAGTTTCGGGGGGCGGCAAGAGTTATGTCAACAAAGAGCGGGACAACGGGTCCCTCCACTCGCCGTCGCTTGCGCTCCGGCTTCGGTCGGGATGACAAGAGATTTCTTCGCTTGCGCTCCGGCTTCGGTCGGGATGACAGATGATTTCTTCGCTTGCGCTCCGGCTTTGGTCGGGATGACAAACTATTTCCTTCCCAGCAAAGTCGATTTCAGCCCGGCTCCATAACCCGCGCCCCGCGCCCGTTTCCAGCTTTGCATTTCCCCAATACCCTGTCATAATGGCCGACGTCTTCCAGGGCCAACCGAAATGATAGGAGCAACGAAATGAAATGCTTTCCCCGCTCGACCGTTCTGTTCGCTTTAATCGTCGCGTGCTCACTCGCTGCAGCTTCTCCCGCTTTTGCTCAGAGCATCGAGTCCACGTACAACGCACACAGAATCATCATTCCCGAATCCAGCATTCCGCAGCCGGGCCGCCATCATACCAATTATTTCTTCGTTGACTCCGATCAGGCAACACCGGCTCCGCCTCCTGGCGTGGAGACTCCCGGCTCCATCGCTTGCGTCTACCAGTTGGTCAGCGGACCGACGGGTTGCCCGGTGGCCACCAGCACGGCCGTGCCGACTGGCGGCGTGGGTGCAATCGCAATTGTCGACGCCGGATTTTATCCAACTGCTAAGGCAGACCTGGCGGCCTTCTCCAAGTTCTACGGTATTCCCCCCGCCGATCTCAGCATCGTCTGGCCGGGCACGACGAAGCCTCCGGTCTATTCGGGCTGGCTGCCCGAAGAGGCGCTCGATATCGAATGGGCCCACGCCATGGCGCCTCAGGCCAAGCTATTTCTGGTTGTATCGAAGCTGATCCAGACCGACCCGACGTGGGGAGCGGTACGGCTCGCGGCGAAACTGGTCGCGCAGAACGGGGGCGGTGTGGTCAGTATGAGCTGGGGCGACCCGGAAGAAGCGAAAGAAACAACCTGGGACAAGTACTTTACTGAGCCTGGAGTGGTTTACTTCGCGGCTTCGGGTGATTCCGGAATCGGCGTCGCCATTTATCCGGGCTCGTCGCCCAACGTTGTTTCGGTCGGCGGCACCTCGTTCAACCGCAACAGCAATGGCGATTTCGTGAATGAAGTCTACGGCGGCGGCGGCGGTGATCTCAGCCCGTACGAACCCATTCCGAGTTATCAGAGCGGGATCGCCAAGATCGTGGGCACCCATCGCGGATATCCAGACGTGGCATCGGACTACTGCTGTGCGGCGATTTATCTGCAAGGCGGCTGGTATTCAGTGGGCGGAACAAGCTGGGCTTCGCCGACCTTTGCCGGCATCGTGAACGCTGCGGGCAACAAGCAGCAATCCAGCGTCGACGAGCTGACCTGGATGTACAGCGAGCTCGCAAATCCGGGCGAGTACGCCGCGGATTTCAACGACATCACACAAGGCGCTTCGCAGTGCAAGGTCGGTTGGGATCTTTGCGCGGGCATTGGTTCACCACGCACGTACGTGGGCAAGTAGTCTGTCGAGTATCCCACCCTTGTGCCTGGTTGTTCAGTCCCGAGACTAGACATCTGGTGCAAGGGTGGGGCTTCTTGAGTTCCTTCCAGTAATTGCTTCCGCGCACACCTTCTCGCATACTGATCTGATGGAGAACCTTCTCAGCGGCGCACACATCCGTCTCGAGCCCCTCACTCATCGACACGTTGAAGCTCTTGCCGCTGCCGCTGCGAACGAACCCTCTCTCTATCAGTGGAGCCCAGTTCCGCAAGATAAAGCTCAAGCCGAAGACTATGTCAGCACCGCAGTTGCCTGGCGCGACGCCGGCACTGCGGTCGCTTACGCAATTGTCGACATCAACAATGACACTGTAATCGGGTCCTCACGCTTCTTTCATATCGAGCGCTGGTCCTGGCCCCAGGGCCACGCTCGCCACGGGCGCGCTCATCCCGATGCGTGTGAAATCGGGTACACATGGTTCGCGCGCTCCGCTATTCGCACTGGCGCAAACACTGAGGCAAAACTTTTGATGCTCACACACGCATTCGAAAGCTGGCAAGTATTTCGCGTGTGCTTCCACACGGACGCTCGCAACCAACGTTCACAAGCCGCGCTCGAGCGCATTGGTGCGAAGTTCGAAGGCATTCTTCGTTCCCACCGAATGGCTGCGGATTTTATTCCGCGCGATTCCTTCCGCTATTCCATCGTCTCCGCAGAATGGCCTGCAGTAAGAGATCGACTCATCAAGCTTCTGAATCGCCGTTCGTAAACTCAACTCGTTTGGTCTAGGAAGCACAGAAACGCATCGGCGCCGTGTTGTTGTTGTGGTGTTCGCGTTTTGTCCAAGCCCTATGGCGCTTGGATTCGCATCGCACCATGGAAGGTTGCCTGCGCGGCCAACGAAGTTAACCATAGTTCACATAACATTACACCTGTCTTTTTGGCCAGTGTTTATGCGGGTTTCCGACACTTACGAGAATGCGTAGATGAGCGTTCCTCGCATTCCATTTGTAGTAGGCGCAAGAAAACACTTTTACGGTATGCCGCTGATTTTGCTTGTCGGCACATGCGTACAAGTGTGGAGATCGAACTGCAATGTAGTGGATAACGGTTTCTGTGTTGAGTCAGGAGTGCATGTCTGTGACGCGAAAAACACGGAGATCAAATTCAGCTAAGTGGAAGGATTGAGTAATATGCAGCACAAACTTATAACAACGTTGCTTGTTTTGTTTGTTCTCGCAGCGTCGTTGCCATTCTCAGCTCAGACGATGACCACGGGGGAATTGGCTGGAACGATCACCGATCCCTCTGGAGCGGTGGTTCCAAACGCGAACGTTTTATTGAAGAGCCTGGATGAAGGTTCAATAGTCAACGTCAAAACGAATTCGAACGGCTATTACCAGTTCTCTTATTTGAAACCCGGCAACTACAGCGTCACCGCGAATGCGTCAGGATTCCAGTCGTCGCAGAAAAGCGTTGCGGTTGCCTTGGGCGCGAGCGCCGCACTCAACCTTCAGCTCACTGTTGGCAGCTCTGCCACCACGGTTGAGGTCACGGGCGCAGCTGCAGCGATCGAAACGGAAGATGCTAACCTCACGGCAAATTTCGACGTCAAACAGGTGGAGCTACTCCCCAACCCCGGCAACGACTTGTCAGCTGTAGCACTAACAGCACCCGGTGTCGTGATGAATACTACAGGTGGAGCAATGTTTGGTGGCGGCAATTTCGAAGTCAACGGCTTGCCTGCTACTTCCAACCTGTTTACTCTCGATGGCTCCAACGACAACGACCCTTTCTTTAACGTCAACAACAGTGGCGCTACCAACTTAAGTTTAGGGTTGAACGATGTTCAGGAGAGCTCGGTTGTCTCGAACGGTTATAGCGGCGCTTATGGCGGCCTGGCTGGGGCCAACGTCAACTACGTAACTAAGTCCGGCTCCAACGCTTTTCATGGCAATGCGATTTATTGGTGGAATGGCGACATACTGAATGCCAATAACTATTTCCGTAATCAGGCGAACGCAATCGCGGGCAGTCAGATCGATCCGCGCCCGTTTGTGAATGACAACCAGTACGCTGCGTCAATCGGCGGCCCAATTAAGAAGGACAAAGCCTTTTTCTTTTTTGACCTGGAAGGCTTGCAACTGGCAATACCGTCACCCCAGACACTGTTTGTTCCCACCCCTGCGTTTCAATCCGCCGTTATTGGGAACCTGAATACGCTAGGGCTGTCCGGTTCAGTTCCTTACTACCAGACGGTATTCGGCCTTTATAACCGCGTCTCTCAGGTTGGCGGGTCGGTGCCCCTTGGCGGGGGATGCAACGATGCCACATTGGTGAACGGGATCACATTCGGCGCGGGCAATCCCTGCGCTCTTCAGGTCCAGGCCGCTCTTCAGGCCCACACGCACGACCGGCTCTATGTTGGCAAGGTTGATATCAACTTGACCCATAATGACAAGCTTTTCGTGCGCGTCGAAAAAGAGCACGGGCTGCAAGCCTCCTACACTGACGGAATCGATCCCGCGTTCAACCAGATCAGCGATCAGCCTCAATGGCAGACACAGATTGGCGAGACCCACGTTTTCGGTTCCACAAAAGTCAACGACTTTAAGGCATCGCTGCTTTGGTACAGTGCCATCTTTGGCCCGCAGAACGAAGCCGCCGCTATCGCAGCCCTGCCGGGCTTCAACGGCAAATCCGAAACGCTTGCTCTTAACGATGGAACTTTGTCGTCCCTCAATCCCGACAATTTTTTCTTCCCCCAGGGCCGCAACATCACCCAATACCAGTTCGTGGATGACTTCAGTTGGATCGTCGGCCGGCACAACTTCAGAGTTGGGGTCAACTTTCACCGCGACGATGTCTCGGACCACAACTTCTCGAACATAACTCCGCTCGTTCTCGGGCTCTCACTCAACGGTTTTGCAACAGGTGGAGTCGGCGGAAGCGCGATCATACAAAACTTCCCCTCCAGCACAGACAATCCGATCGCCCTCTACCAGGCGGGCTTCTACGGTTCGGACGATGTAAGGGTCACGAACAATCTGAAACTGACGCTGAGCTTGCGGCTCGATCACCTCTCGAATCCAGTGTGCCAGACCAACTGCTTCCAGAGGCTTGTCCCAGGCGCTTTCGGCGATAGCTCAGCCCCGCTGAACACCGCCATTCTCGCCAACCAGCACCAGGCCTTTCCTTCGGTAACGGCGGTTGTGGCCCAGCCCAAGATCGGCTTCGCATGGTCGCCAATGGGATCGCAGAAAACGGTGATCCGCGGTGGTATCGGCATCTTTGGCGACGCACTGCCGACCGGCGCCATCGACAGCTTCACCCAGAACGCACCTCGCGATCCGTCCTTTACAATCGGCGGGGGATTTATCTCGCCGAATCAGACTGGTCCATTGGGCGCCACCTGTACCGCGAACTGCACGGTGTATCAGGAAGCCTTGGCTGCTGACGCCAGCTTCAACGCAAACTATGCCAGCGGCGGACCAGTAACCGCCGTCGGCTTCTTCAACTCTACTCAGGTTAAGGTGCCGGTCTACTACAAGTGGAGTTTGGAAGTGCAACGAGCCCTCGGTTGGCACACAACCTTGAACGTACTCTATGTCGGGAACCACGGCTCCCACGAGGAAATCTCGAACGGCGCCCTGAATGCCTTTTGTTGCAGCCCTGGCGAGTTTGCCAGCGGACAATTATCCTTTGCGAATTTTCCGACGACCGTGCCCGACTCGCGATTCGGAACCGTGCAGGATGCCGAAAACATCGCCAACTCGAACTACAACGGTCTTACGGTCACGGCGAACCACTCCTTTTCCGGAGGCTTCCAGTTCCAGGCCAGCTATACCTGGAGCCACGCTCTGGATGAGATTTCCAACAACTCGCTCTCTCCATTTGGCGTGAATACCGGAGGAGAGTTTGCGGATATTATCTTCCCCGAAAATCCCCGCAACATTCGCCAGTACAACTACGGCAATGCCGACTATGACATCCGGCATAACTTCGTCATGAACTATGTGTGGGACGATGCCTTCCGCCATATCACTCACGGCGGCCCGAACGCACTCGTGAAGGGCTGGACGTTCTCTGGCACGATCTTCGCGCACACTGGTTCTCCGTTCACCGTTTACAGCTCAAACTACACTGGCACCTTGCAGGCGTTCAACAATTTTGGACCGGGAACTCAGTACATTTTCGCCAACGAGATCGGTGGCGCGGTTTCTTGCGGACCTTCTGCGGCAGCAGCTACTGCGGCGGGACCGAGTACTTGTGCGACAGCCGCGCAGTTCCCTGATCCAACCACAACCTTCGGAGACCAGCGACGCAACCAAAACCGCGGTCCCGGCTATTTCGATTCCGATTTCGCCGTGGAAAAAGGCTTTGGCATACCCAAATGGGAGAGCGCCAAATTCTCAGTGGGTGCGCGCTTCTTTAACATATTTAACCACCCCGATTTCGGCTTTCCCATCATGAACAACTCAAGTTCATCGTTTGGACATATCATCAACACCGTCAGCACTCCCACCAGCATTTATGGCTCTGGGCTGGGTGCCGACGCTTCGCCGCGAGTCATCCAACTGCAGGCGAAGTTAACCTTCTAGTTCGTCGAGATAGCCGAACTCTGGCGGCGGATTTCGCTCTTCGAAAATGAAGAGCGGGATCCGCCGCGTTCACATGTAGCAGAAACTGTTTAGCAGGGTGCGGACTTCGCGAGGAAGAAATATCGACCTCGGCGGCTAAAGCCGCGTCGAATAGGGGCTACTCATGGCGCGGCTGGAGGCCGCCGTCCCTTCAAAACAGGCTGTCAAAACAGGCTTGCTAACGGAGTTTCCATAAGCCTGTTTAGGAGAAGCTGAACGACCTACTGCGCGGCAATCATCGGCACGGCTGCTAGCGCCGCCAGCAAGCCGACAAATCTCCACTGTGTGAAGTGTTCTTTTAGAAAAACGCGTGCCAGCAAAACTGTCACCGCTGGATACAGCGACGAAATCACCACCGCCTCGTCGAGCCGCCCGGTCTGGCTAGCCAGAACAAAAAATATGGTGCCGGCCGAATCGATGCCGCCGGTGACTACGCCCCACCCCACTCCGGAGGCTGTGATCTCCCGAAGCCTGCCTTGCAGCAAAACGATCAAGCCGGTGACGATCAGGCCGCCGACCCGCGTCAACGTCGCCATCCACAAGGGTGAACCTTCCCCGGCCTGCCGAATGCACAGATAGAAGCCCGCAAACCCAAGTCCCGCCAGCACAGCGAGACCGATGCCTTCCGGCTTGCTTCCATCTTCAGCCCGAGTGATCAGCCAAAGTCCGGCAACCGCGAAGACGAAACCAACGATCGGAATCTTGCCCGGCAGCCCTTCGGTGAACATCGAAATGATCGTGGGAATCGCAGCGCTCAACACCGCGGCTACAGGCGCGGTGAGTCCCATTCTCCCCGAGGAAAGAGCACGATAGAAGACTGCGAGAGACGCTCCTCCAGAGATGCCGCCGGCCAACGCCCACGCGACACCCCGGCCCGACGGCAAAGCCGCGTGGCTCGCCAATGCCAGCGCCGCCACCAGCGCCAGGCCGCCAAGGTTGACCACCGCCGTAAAGACGAACGCGTTGGCGCGCCGGGTAAAATATCCGCCCAGAAAGTCGCTGGTTCCCCAGGCGCCCACAGCGGCCATGCCATAGGCAGCGGTCACAAATTGAGGAGCGGCAGACATGTTCGTCGAGGGTAACATGCCTCGTTAAAACCCAATGACAGCGGCGCATTGCAACGCCCCCCGCGCGGCCTTCGAAGTGGTAGACTCGTAGCAGATTTCCTGCGAGAGCCCAGGGTTTGATTGAACTGGCACCTTCGATTCTTTCGGCGGACTTTGCCCGTCTCGGCGAACAAGTACGCGCCGCGAGCGAAGGCGGGGCAAGTGTCGTTCACGTCGACATTATGGATGGGCATTTCGTTCCCAACCTTACGATCGGGCCTCCGGTGGTGAAGTCGCTGCGCAAAGTGACGAAGTTGCCGCTGGACTGCCACCTGATGATCGAGAACCCGGACGAATTTATCCCCGCATTTGCCGACGCGGGTGCGGATTGGATTTCGGTGCATCAGGAAGCCTGCTGGCACCTGAACCGCACGCTGCATCTGATCAAGAGTCACGATTGTCTGGCGGGGGTGGTGATCAATCCGGCAACTCCCGTGAGCGCTCTTGAGGAAGTTCTCGACATTGTCGACTATGTGCTGGTGATGTCAGTGAATCCGGGGTTCGGCGGGCAGAAATTTATTCCGGCCGCGTTGCACAAGATGCGCCGCCTGGCCGAGCTTCGCAGCCAGCGCCGGCTCGGCTACCGCATTGAGGTAGACGGCGGCGTGGCCCTCGAGACGGTGGGTGACGTTGTTCGGGCGGGCGCAGAAATTCTGGTAGCAGGCAACGCGGTGTTCGGCAATGGTGATCCAACCAGGAATGCGGAAGCGCTGCTAAAGGCGGCGACGGAGGCGGCGCTGCAGAGGGTGTAGCGGAGGCCGGCTGAACAAACAGTTACGGACGCAAGAGCCTGCCTCCAGCGGCTGAAGCCGGATCGATTGAGCAAGGCTTACGGCACGACTGAAGGGCGCGCGCCCTTCCTATTCAAAACTCGAGGTCCTATGTCACGTCCTATTTCGTGTGTTGCGTTGGCCGCCGTGCTGGCGCTGAGTTCCGCCTGCACCAACAAGAAATCGACCAATCCCCTGGCCAACGTTGGTTCCAAGCAGCCCGACAAAGTCCTCTTTGACAAAGCCATGGACGCCATGAAGCACAACCGCTTCGATGTGGCCCGGATGACGCTGCAGACCTTGATCAATACCTACCCGGACTCCGAATTCATCGCCCGCGCCAAACTGGCCGAGGGTGATTCCTGGTACGCGGAAGGTGGCACAGCTTCGCTGGCGCAGGCCGAGCAGGAATATCGCGACTTCGAGACGTTTTTCCCGAATATGCCCGAAGCGGCTGAGGCGCAGCTGAAGATCGCCAACATCCAGTACCAGCAGATGGAAAAATCGGACCGCGACTATACCCATGCCAAGCGCGCCGAGGATGAGTACCGCAACCTCATCATGCAATACCCGGACAATCCCAAGTTAGTGAAGGAAGGAAAGCTGCGCCTGCTCGAAGTGCAGGAAGTTCTGGCTGACCGCGAGTTCGCCATCGGAAAATTCTATTTCCTGCGTCAGTCTTATCCAGCCTCGATTGCACGGCTGAAGTCTCTGGTCGAAAAATATCCCTTGTACAGCCACGCCGACGAAGCGCTCTACCTGCTCGGCCAAAACTATGAGGGCGAAATCGCTCGTTTGCGCTCGCGTCCGGCGTGCAATGCCCAAAATCAGCCGGTGGGCTGCGTCGGCGAAAATGCCAAAGCCAACATGATCGAAGCGTGGAATAAAGAAGCGGCGGCTGCCTACTCCCAGATCATCACTCGTTACCCGCTGATGGATCGCGGAGACGACGCGAAAAAACGTCTGGCTGCGCTGCATCAACCCATCCCGCGTCCCACCAAAGCGGCGGTGGCTCAGAATCGCGCCGAGGAAGATAGTCGCCGCGAGGCCAATACTCTTGATCGCTTGATGGGCGTGGTGAAGAAAGGTCCCGACGTCGCCCAGGCAGCGCGTGTGGGAGAGCCGACGCTGGTGGATCCCACGCCCGTCGCGGCCAGCGGAGTCGTAACTGCCGCAGCCCGTGCCGCCATTGGCGGCGCTTCAGGTGAACATGGCGTGAGCATTGAAAAGGTGAACGGCAGTGGGACACTGGGGCCAAGCGATCCGGCTCCCCGCTCCGACGCGCCAGCACCTCCACCTGCCGACCCGTTTGCTCGCCTGAACACGGCGCCTGATCCCAACGAACTCAAGCCGGCGACCGACGCCAATGAATTGAAACCTGGCCCTCCGGATCCAAACGAATTGAAGCCCTCTTCCGACGCTCAAGGCGCCGCTGTTCCGCCCACTCAAGTCAACGAGATCCAGGCAGGACCGGCCCCGGCTAGCGGCAATACGGTGGCGAGCTCGGACTCCAGCTCTACTCCGGCGACCGATCAGGATATTTCGAGCAGTAAGAAAAAGAAGAAGACGGGCCTGAAGAAAGTTATTTCCTTCTAAGATCTCTGCGCCTCGCCCCACTAGATGCTGACCGCTGGTAACGTATTACCTCCCGTTGGATCATTGACTTACGTTCAACGGCAGGTTACCTTCGCGATATCTCCCCTCACTGAGGATTTCTTTGGCCCGCAAGATACTGGTAGCTGACGACAGCGTGACCGCCCAAAACATGGGGCGCAAGATCCTGGCGGATGCGGGATACGAGGTCATTGCCGTCAATAACGGCTCGGCGGCCCTCAAAAAAATCGCGGAACTCAAGCCGGATCTCGTCATCCTGGACGTTTACATGCCCGGATACAGCGGTCTTGAGGTGTGCCAACGCCTGAAAGAGTCGCACGAAACGGCGCGCATTCCCGTGCTGCTGAGCGTGGGCAAGCTGGAGCCGTTCAAACCTGAAGAAGCACAACGCGTCCGCGCCGACGGCTATATCGTCAAGCCTTTTGAAGCCAGCGAATTGCTGAGCGCCTTGGCCAAACTCGAAGACAAAGTTGTCCCGCGATCTGAGCCTTCCCGGCCCGGACGTTTCGCGCGCGCGGTTGCAGCCGCGGAAGAGACTGGCCGCGACAGGCGTAACAAAACTGAGATTAGTGAGGACGACGGGTGGAAGGACCGCATCGCCTTCCCGCACCAGAAGACTGAAACATCGGAGCAAGAGAAGGTTGTCGACGAAGCGTCGTTTTACAACCCCATGAATCGGGATCTCCGCACCGTGGTTGAAAAGCCTGCGGTTGAGACGGTCCGCCCGAAAGCGGAAAATCAAACAGAACAGCCGCACGCCGGGGTCATGCCGGTGTCTGTGGCCGAGGCTAGTGTGGATGTTGCCGCATTGGCTCCTTCCGGCCTGCCGCAGGATGTGACCGCAGAAGAGTTGACCGCTATCGCCGCGGCCGCAGCTCGAATCCAGATGGCTGCCGCCGCTGCCGAAGATCGCCCAGCCGAAGATCAGCATCTGGCTCCCGAGAATGGCGCGTCAGGGATAAAACAGGCGGCTCCAGAACCATCCCCGGTTGCGGTCCAGAACGCCGACGGCCAGCCCGCCAGCCCGCCAGACTCGGCTCGGCTTGAAGATCGAATTGAAGATCGCAGCGTTGGCGGGCAGAGTGAAGAGAAAACGACTACGGAAGAAAAGACTCGGGCAGAGAACGTTTCAGAAGTGCAGCGTTCCGACGATACGCAAGAAATGCCCGCCACGATGGCAGCCTCCGCGGAGTCGGTCGCGGTGTCGAGTTCCGCGGGCTCTCGCTGGACCGCCGTGGCAGTTTCTCTGGAAAACGGAGAAGCAGCGATCTCGCTCGATCAGGAAATGCAGATGGCCCACGCTGCCTTCGCAGCGGCTGCATCGACATCTGGCGCAAGCCTGTCGCAGGCGACTGCGGTTCGCGACGATTTGTTCAGCTCCTCTGCGGTCGTTTCTGCTGCCGCCGGAGACCTTCAGGCGGGGACGACTTCGATTTCCCAACCAGAGCCAGCAGCGCACCCTGAGCCTGCTGTGACCGTGAACTCCGCCGAACCGGCTGCCGCGCCCGTCGCGCAAGTGGAAGCTAGGGCAGAGATTCCGTCTCCTGTGACGACTGCGGCTTCAGAAGTAACAACCGCTGCACAGCCACTTCGCGAACCGGCGCAAACGGCTACAACCGCCGAGTCCATGGGATCCTATCCGGAAGCAACGTCTCCTGCTCAGGAACCCATCCAGGCAAGTGAAGTGATTGATCTTTCCACGGCTTACTCCTCCGCGCCCTACCCTACGAACCAAGAATTACCGGCGGCCTCACCCGAAGCGCCAATTTCGAATGAGACGTCCACATTGGCCTCGGATTCTTCACCCGTCATGCCTGAACCCGAATCCAAGCTTGATCCTGAAACCGTAAAAAACACGGCTGCAGCATGGGCGAGTTGGCGTCAAATTCGCGACACGAACAAAAGCCCCGAACAGCATCAGCACACCGAAGTCGGAGTTCTCGCGTCAGCTCAGCCGGAGACAAACGCCAAGGCAGTCGCCGCCGGCGCTGAACAAATTCTCGAAGCCGTTGCTCAGTCCAGCCACAATCCCTCCGACGACGCCAGCATCGTTGA
>Ga0308309_10001186_pt1 | contig 15527 bp, 11 predicted proteins | sample HubBroMetageWFT5_FD_192491 | JGI IMG/M metagenome (GOLD analysis project Ga0308309, IMG submission 192491) | Warmed and freeze-thawed soil microbial communities from the Hubbard Brook experimental Forest, New Hampshire - Hubbard Brook CCASE Soil... | ecosystem: Environmental > Terrestrial >...
GTCGCGGATCGCCAGGTCGACCGGCAGCAGCTCGGCGCTGAACGTGAGCGCACCCGCCCGACGCACCTTGGCGCGGGCGTCGCCACCCCGGCGCTCGACCTGCTCCAGTACCTCGTCGGTCGCGGCTCGCTCCCAGGTGTCGAGCATCGCCTCGAGCAGCGCGCCGCGATCCTTGAACTGACCGTAGAAACCACCGCGCGTAACCCCGAGCGACTTGGCGAGAACCTCCACACGCACGGCGTCGGGCCCGCCGCCCTCGGCCAGCGCGCGCAGCCCGGCCTCGATCCAGGCGGCTCGTGGGGTTCTGGTCGGCGGCGCCATCGCCTACGGAATCAGCAGCGGGATTGACATCGGTCTCGATAATGCCTAGCCTTCATATATACAGTCCTGTATATATATGGAGCGTGCGCGATGACCACAACCCGACAGCCCCGCAATACGACCCGCAGCGCGACGAGTGGGACGCCGACCGTGACCCAGATCCCGCTGCCCGATGACGCCCGCGCGTTCAGCACCCTCCCCCGGGTCGACTACGCGGACGCCTTCGCCGTCACCGTCGGCGTCGACCAATCAGCGGCGGAGTGGGCCCGCGCGGTAATCGAAGACGCCCCGCCGCGCGTCCGCCGAGACCTGTGGCTCGGCTGGATCGTGCTCGGGCTGCGGCTCGGCCCACCCCGGTCCTCACACCGGGTGCTCGGGTGGAAGGTGAAGCACAGCGACCCGGGCGTCGTCCTGCTGGCGGCGAACTCGTGGCTCGGGCTCCGCGCCGAGTTGCTGTTCCGAAGCGAACCCGACGGTCTGCTGTTCGCCACGCTCGTCCAGCTGACCAACCCGGCCGCTCGCGCCATTTGGGCCGCGATCACGTCCCACCACCAGCGCGTCGTCCGGTCGCTCCTGACACACGCGGCTAACCGTCGGAGTGAAGTTCGTAGTGACTTGACGCCGAAAACACCGGCCGCGGTCACTTGACGCCGACCACGCCGGCCCCGGTCACTTGACGCCGACCACACCGGCCCCGGTCACTTGACGCCGACCACACCGGCCCCGGTCGCTTGACACCGACCACCCGGCGCCGTATTGTACCCTTATACTAGTTCTCTAGATAAAGGGACCTATGGTTCAGTTCCATCTGGATTCGACCTCCGGCGTTCCGGCGTATCTGCAGATCGTTCAGCAGGTCCGGCAGGCGATCAGCCTCGGCGTGCTCCGCCCCGGCGATCAGCTCCCCACGATCAAGGAAGTAGTTGGGAGCCTCGCGATCAACCCGAACACGGTCGTTAAGGCCTACCGTGAGCTCGACCTCGCTGGGATCCTGGACGCGCGCCGCGGACAGGGCACGTTCGTCTCCGACGATGTGGAAGGGTCGCCCGACCATGATTACGCGCCACTTCGCGCCGAGTTGGTGAAATGGCTTTCGCGCGCGCGTGGCGCCGGACTCGACGATGAGGCGATCCGGGCGCTCGTGGCCTCGACGTTGCGGACCGAACTGTCGGTGAGGGCCGTCGCGTGACCGTGAGATCGGCGCTCAGCTGTGAGGGGTTAGGCAAGCGCTACGGCTCGACCTGGGCGTTGCGGGACTGCACGCTGCGGATCCCGGCCGGCTCGGTGACGGCGCTCGTCGGACCCAACGGCGCAGGAAAGACGACGCTGCTTCAGCTCGCGGTCGGGATGAGCGCTCCGACGGCGGGCGAGATCGAGATCTTCGGCTGGTCGCCGCAACGCGAGCCGCAGATGGTGTTGCCACGGATCGGGTTCGTCGCCCAAGATCATCCGCTGTACCGCGGCTTCACGCTCGCCGACATGCTGAGCTTTGGGCGAAGGCTGAACGCCCGTTGGGATGAAAAGCTCGCGCGGCGGCGGCTCGACAGCCTCGGTCTTCAGCTGTCACAGCGGGTCGGGAAGCTCTCGGGCGGCCAACAGGCGCAGGTCGCGTTGACGCTCGCGCTGGCCAAGCGCCCCGAACTACTGCTGCTCGACGAGCCCGCCGCCGCGCTCGATCCGCTCGCACGTCGCGAGTTCCTGCAGGCGCTGATGGAAGGCGTGGCCGAGGAGGGCGTCACGGTCGTGCTGTCGTCGCACATCCTCGCCGACCTCGAGCGGGTGTGCGACCACCTCGTGATCCTGTCCCGGGCGCGCGTTGCGCTGGCCGACAGCACCGAGGAGATAGCGCGATCGCACCGGCTACTGACGGGAGCAACCCGGGGGGTCGACGAGATCGCGCAATTGCACTCGGTCGTGCACGCCAACACCACCGACCGCCAGACCACCGTTCTGGTTCGCGCCAACGGCCACGTCTACGACTCGCACTGGCAGGTCTCGAACGTCGACCTCGAGCAGATCGTGCTCGCGTACCTCGCGCTCGATCCGGTCCGCACACCCGAGCAACCGGTGATGAGCGCATGACCTGGCTCCTGTGGCGACAGGGACGGTCGGAGAACCTGCTCGTGGCCGCGATGCTCGGCGCGGTGGCAGCCTTCATGCTCCTCACCGGCGCGAACATGCACTCGGCGTTCGGCTCGAGCGGGCTGTCGCAGTGCACGAGCGACGCGGCGAAGCTGCCGACGATCTGCTCGCTGCAGGTCAACATCTTCGTCCAGCGGTTCGACGGACTCAACCAGTTGGGGCCGTGGCTCAGTCTCGTCCCCGGTCTGATCGGCGTGTTGCTCGCGACGCCGCTGGTACTCGAGCTCGACCAGGGTACGTACCGGCTGGCGTGGACGCAGAGCATCACGCCTCGTCGCTGGCTCACGATCCGTTTGGCGCTGCTGCTGCTCGCCGTGGCCGTCTGCGGGCTGACAGTGATCGCCCTCGGGACCTACTGGCGTCAGCCGCTCGACTCGTTCAGCGGTCGCGTCGGCCCGAGCGCGTTCGACCTCGAAGGGATCGTGCCGATCGCCTACATCCTGTTCGCGGCCGCGGCGGTGTTGGCAATCGGTGCGGTCAGCCGCCGCACCGGGCTCGCCGTCGCCGGCGGGTTCGGGGCTTACTTGCTGGTAAGGCTCGTGCTGAGAAGCGCGCGGGACAAGCTGATCACCCCGCTCCACACCCTCTCCCGGCCGCCGTCGGGCCCGCAGGGAATTCGCCACTCCTGGATCATCAGCCAGAGCTACACGATGCCCGGCAGTAGGGGCAACGCCTACAACGTCCTTCGTTCCTGCATCACCTCGGACGGCAGCCTCGACAGCAGGTGCATGTCACACCACAACATCTTCAGCAGCTGGACATACGAGCCCCCAAGCCGATTCTGGCCGCTGCAGTCGATCGAGGCCGGCATCTTTCTCGTCCTGTCGGCCATCCTGATTGCGGTCGCCGTGTGGTGGATCAGACACCGGATCGCCTGACCACTGTCCCGCACGGGAGCGCTCCTACGCCAGGCACGTTAGGGGTCGGCTGGGCCGTCGCCAAGCCGTAGTCGCGCCCGGCGCCTAGCGAGCTGCCGGCCCCGTCGATTCGCGCACTACCAGCTTGGTCTCGAGCTGGACGTGGAGGGCCTCGATCCGCTGGTTCTGGAGCTGGCGGACGAGCAGGTTCACGGCCATCCGCCCCATCTCGGCGAGTGGTTGGCGGACGGTGGTCAGCGTCTGCTTAACGATCGAGGCCTCGAATGTGTCATCGAACCCGACCACCGACAGCTCCTCGGGGATCCGAACGCCGCGTAGCCGCGCGGCCTGCATGACGCCGATCGCGAGCATGTCGTTGAAGGCGAAGATCGCGGTCGGCGGGTCGGGGCGGTCTAGCAGCGACAGCGCGGCCTCGACGCCGCCTTCGGCGTGGAAGTCCGACTCGACCACCAGCTCGTCCGAAGGCATGACCCCCGCCGCCGCCAACGCGCCTCGATATCCCCGGAGCCGCTCCTCGGTGGCAATCCATCCGCGCGGGCCCGTGATCGCGGCGATCCGCCGGTGCCCCAACGCCAGCAGGTGCTCGACCGCCTCGCTTGCCCCCGACGAATGCGCGGCCGACACCGTGGGAACGCGCTCGTCGAGCGGCCGGAGCGGATCGGCGATCACGAATCGGTAGTCATGGTCTGGGAGCGCGGCAAGCTCGTCCGGCGACTCCTCGGGAAGGATCAGGAGGGCGCCGTCCGTCGTTCCCTGCATGAGCCGCTCCAGCAGCGACACCTCGCGATCGTGCTCGTGATGGGTACGGCACAGGACCATCCGCATGTCCTGCTCGTACAGCGCCTCGCCGGCGCCGTCGAGGATCACCGCGAAGTAGGAGTGGTGAACAACCGGCGTGGTCACTCCGACGAGGCCGGTCCGCCCCGCCGACAACCCCCGTGCGGTGCGGTTGGTGCTGTAGCCGTGCTCGCGAACCACCCGCAGGACCGCCTCCCGCGCGCGCTCGGATACGTCGGCGCGCCCATTGATCACTCGCGAGACGGTCGCCGTGGAGACGCCGGCGAGGTCCGCCACCTGGCGGATCGTCAGTCGGTTGCGGCCGTTTTCCAAGCGGTCTGTGGAACTCATACGGCGAATTGAATCATATTTTCTGAAACGTTACAGGCACTTCCGACCACCATCGCCCGCAACGTACCTGAAAAATTCATCAAAAACAAGCTTGACATTGGCGAAATTGTTCCGGTAGCGTTTTCAGGCGCAGCACCGGCTAGCAACGGCGACCGGGCGACCGAAGCACAGGAGAGGCAGAAGCAACATGTGGTTCATCACGCGGCGGTTGGCGTTCTACGCCGTCGCGGCGTGGGTGGCGATCACCGTCAACTTCGCGATTCCCCGGGTGATGCCCGGCAACGCAGTCGACACGCTGATCGCCAAGTACCCGACGCTCGACGCGAACTCGCTCAAGGCGCTCGAGGCCGAGTTCGGGACCCACACCCACGGCAGCCTCATCAGCCAGTACTTCACGTACCTCGGCAACCTGGCCCACGGCAACCTCGGGCTGTCGGTCAACCTGTATCCCGCGAAGGTCACGACCGTGATCGCGCAGACGCTGCCGTGGACGCTGATCCTGGTCGGGACCGCGACGACCATCAGCTTCGTCCTCGGCACGCTGCTCGGGATCCTGTCGGCGTGGCGGCGCGGCGGCTGGCTCGACCGCGCGATGCCGGCATTCACGTTCCTGCAGGCGACGCCGTACTTCTTCCTTGCGCTGGTCGCGATCCAGTTGTTCGCCGTGAGCTGGGGGCTGTTCCCGTTCGGTCAGGGCTACAGCCTCGGCCTGTCGCCCGGGTGGGACTGGCCGTTCATCTCGAGCGCGATCTACCACTCGATCCTGCCGGCGCTGACGATCGTGATCACGTCGATGGCCGCCTGGATGCTCCAGATGCGCAATGTGATGATCACGACGATCGCCGAGGACTACGTGCTCGTCGCGCAGGCCAAGGGCCTCTCGCCGCGGCGGGTGATGTTCACGTACGCCGCCCGGAACGCGATCCTGCCGAACATTGCGGGGTTCGCGCTGTCCCTCGGGTTCGTGGTGGCGGGCGCGCTCGTGATGGAGATCGTGTTCTCCTATCCCGGCATCGGGCTCACCCTCTACAACGCGGTGACCTCGGACGACTTCCCCCTCCTGCAGGGGATCTTCCTGGTGATCTCGCTGGCGGTCCTGCTCGCCTGCCTGCTCGCCGACATTGTGTATTTCTTCGCCGACCCGCGAACCCGCACGAGGACGTCCTACTGATGTGGAAGCGCCGGCTGCAGCAGTTCCCCGCGAAGGCAAAGGTCGGCGCGGCGCTGCTCGGGATCTTCATCCTGGTGGCGATCATCGGGCCGACGATCGCGCCGTTCGATCCGACCGCGACGACTCCGGGCCAGGCGATCCCGCTCGGGCCGAACGCTACCCACCTCCTGGGCACGACCGCGACCGGGCAGGACGTGCTGTCTCAGTTGCTCGTCGGCACGCGCTCGACCGTCGTGCTCGGGCTCCTCACCGGATTGATCGCGACGCTGCTCGCGGTCGTGATCGGGATGTCGGCCGGCTTCCTCGGCGGCTTCCCCGACGAGGGACTGTCGCTGCTCGCGAACGTGTTCCTGGTCCTTCCCGCGCTCCCGCTACTCGTCGTCGTACTCGGTTACCTACCGCATTCGGGTGAACTGCCGACGGCGATCGTCCTGAGCGCTCTAGGTTGGCCGTGGGGCGCGCGCGTCATCCGCGCGCAGACCCTGTCGCTGCGGAACCGCGACTACGTCGCCGCCGCGCGCGAGTCGGGCGAGCGGACCTGGCGGATCATCCTGTTCGAGATTCTCCCCAACGAGATCGGGCTGATCGCCGCGAGCTTTGTCGGCACGGTCCTGTACGCGATCCTCACCTCGGTCGCGCTCGCGTTCCTCGGCGTCGCCGACCTGTCGAAGTGGAGCTACGGGACGATGCTCTACTGGGCCCAGAACGGAAACGCCGTCCAGCTGGGCGCCTGGTGGTGGTACGCGCCGCCGGGAATCTGCGTCGCGCTGTTCGGCATGAGCATGGTCCTGCTGAACTTCGGGCTCGACGAGCTCGGCAACCCGCGACTCCGGGCCGCGGGAAGCGTGAAGGTCGGGCGCCGGACGTGGCGGCCCTCTGACCCGACACCGGTGCTCCGCGACCATCCACAGGAGACGGCGTGAGCGCCGTGACCGAACCCGAGCGCACGGGCGAGCCGGGCGAGCCGACGGCCGCGCCACCCGGACCCGTGCTCGATATCCGCGACCTGTCGATCGCGTACCGATCGCCGTCCGGCGACGTGCGCGCGGTCCGCGATGTCTCGCTGGCGCTGAACCCGGGCGAGGTCGTCGGCCTCGCCGGCGAGAGCGGCTGCGGCAAGTCGACGCTCGCGTATGGGTCGCTCCGGTTGCTCCGACCGCCGGCGGTAATCACCGGTGGGAGCGTCACCTACCACGGCCGGCGAACTCCAGCGAGCGGCAGCGTGGACGTGCTCGCGGCGAACGCATCCGGGCTCCGTGCGCTCCGGTGGCGCGAGATCGCGATCGTGTTCCAGAGCGCGATGAACTCGCTGAACCCGGTGCTGCGGGTACATGACCAGCTCCTCGACGCCATCGGTGCGCACCTGCCGCTCACCGATGAACAGAAACACGCGCGGATCGTCGAGCTGATCGAGATGGTCGGGATTCCGCGGTCCCGCCTCGCCAGCTATCCCCACGAGCTCTCGGGCGGGATGCGCCAGCGGGTGATGATCGCGATGGCGCTCGCGGCCGAGCCCGAGGTCGTGATCATGGACGAGCCGACCACCGCCCTCGACGTCGTCGTCCAGCGGGAGATTCTGTCCGAGATCTTCGACCTGAAGGACCGGCTCGGCTTCTCGGTCCTGTTCATCACCCATGACCTGTCGCTGCTGCTCGAGATTGCCGACCGCGTGGTGATCATGTACGCGGGTCAGATCGTCGAGGCCGGGACCCGCGAGCAGATTCACAGGAACGCGACTCACCCGTACACGCACGGCCTGCTGACGTCGTTCCCGAAGCTCCACGGACCACGAGTCAAGCTGTCCGGGATCCCGGGCTCGCCGCCCGATCTCCGCGGCGCGCTCACCGGCTGTCCGTTCGTCCCCCGCTGCGCCTTCGCCACCGACGCGTGTGAGCAGATCGATATGGCTCTGACGCCCGTCGAGCCCGACCACCTCAGCGCCTGCCCGTTCGTCAACGCCGCGGCCACGCCAGCGACACAAGTCATCGCACGCCCATCCCGGCCCCCGGCCGTCGGTCCGGTCGTACTCGAGGCCGCCGACCTCGAGAAGAGCTACCGGATCGCACGAAAGACGCAGGTACAGGCGGTCGCCGGCGTGACGTTACAACTGCGCCGGGGAGCGATCACAGCGTTGGTCGGCGAGAGCGGCTCGGGCAAGACCACCGTGGCCCGCCTGCTCGCCGGCCAGGAACGCCGTACCGGAGGCGAGATCCTGCTCGACGGCCGGGCGATCGATCCCAGCGCCCGGCGCAGGTTCCGCGCCTACAAGAGCGATGTCCAGATGGTCTTCCAGGACCCCTTCGCCTCGCTCAATCCGCTGCACACGGTGCGCTATCACCTGACGCGCGCCCTGAGCCTGCACGCGGAGCGCAGCGGCCGCGACGCGAGCACCGAAGAGCTCGACAAGCTGCTCGCGCAGGTCCGCCTCACCCCGCCCGAGCAGTTCCGAGACGCCTATCCGCACGAGCTGTCCGGCGGCCAGCGCCAGCGGGTCGCGATCGCCCGGGCGCTCGCGGCGGCTCCGCGCGTGCTCCTCGCCGACGAGCCGGTCTCGATGCTCGACGTCTCGATCCGCCTCGGGATGCTCGACCTGATCGACGAGCTGCGCGCCCGCCTCGAGCTGGCCGTGCTGTACATCACCCACGACATCGCCTCGGCCCGGTACTTCGCCGACGAGATCCTCGTGATGTACCAGGGGAAGATCGTCGATCGCGGCCCCGCCGAGCAGGTGACCCAGCGCCCGACCCACGAATACACGCGGCTGCTGATCGCCTCCGCGCCCGATCCGGACGCGTTTGGCCGGCAGCTCCCCGCGCGAAGGGAGGACCGCGCCATGAGCTGACAAGCGCGGGTTGGGCCTAACGGCCTCGGCCTACGGTCGGCCTGACGGCCTTTAAAGCCCGCGCCCCCGGCCTCACCCGGGGGCACGTGACCGTCTACATACGCGACACGACCCTGGCCAGAACCAGGAGACGTGAATGTCTACATACGCGACATGGCTCTTTTATCAGAGCGCGAAGGAGAGGTGCATCCCTCGATGAAACGATGGATCAAGCAACAACGGTGGCTGGCGGCGGGTCTCGCGCTCGGCGCCGCCGCGCTGATCGCCGGCTGCGGCGGCAGCTCGGGCAACGCGTCCGGGAGCACGGGCGGCGGCAGTGGCGGCTCGGTGCTGACCGTGGAGTCAAGCCAGCAGAACGCGATCACCCAGAACTTCAACCCCTTCATCCAATCGTCGGCGGCGACGCTGCTGGGCGCCACGTCGTTGGTGTACGAGCCGCTGCTCCAGGCCAATGCGATCAAGCCCGGGCAGTACTACAACTGGCTGGCGACCGGCTACACCTGGTCGAACGGCGGAAAAACGATCACGTTCACGATCCGTCCCGGTGTGAAGTGGTCCAACGGCACGCCGATGAGCGCGTCCGACGTCGCCTTCACCTTCAACATGCTCAAGCAGTATCCCGACGCCAACAACACCGGGTTGACGATCGGGAGCGCGAGCTCGAGCGGCGACAAGGCGACGGTCAACTTCGCCTCACCCCAGTACGCCAATCTCCAGAACATCGCCGGCCAGACGTACATCGTTCCGGAATCGATCTGGAGCAAGGTAGGCGACCCGGGCAAGTACACCGACCCGAACCCCATCGGGACCGGCCCGTACACCGTCTCGCAGTTCACCACGCAGGGGATCACGCTGAAGGCAAATCCGACTTACTGGGGCGGTAGACCGGCCGTGTCCGAGGTCCAGTTCCCGACGTACGCTTCGGCCAACACTGCGCTCGCGGCCCTTCAGACCAACCAGCTGCACTGGGCCGGGAACTTCATTCCGGGCGTGCAGCAGGTGTTCGAGGCCGGCCACACGAGCCACCAGGTGTGGTTCCCGCCGGTGCAGACCAACAGCCTCGAGCCCAACCTGACGAAGTTCCCGACCAATCAGCTCGCGGTACGCAAGGCGATCAGCCTGGCGATCGACAGGACCGCGCTCAGCCAGCAGGCTGAAGGCTCCCTCGAGCCGCCGGTGTCCAACGCCAGCGGACTCACGCTGCCGATCTTCCAGGAGTTCCTCTCGCCGACGGTGTCGGGTGCGACGGTCGATCCCCACGCGAACGTCGCCGCGGCGAAGCAGGTGCTCGAACAGGCCGGCTACGTGATGGGTTCGGATGGCTTCTTCCGCACGAAGTCCGGGCAGAAGCTGTCGCTCGACATCACGAACCCGTCGTCGTTCAGCGACTACGCCACCGGCGACCAGCTGATCGCCGGCTGGCTGCGAAAGGCGGGCATCGACGCCACGTTCGTCGGGCAGTCGGTGACCGCGTGGTCGTCGGACATCGCGACCGGGAACTTCCAGCTCACGTCCCACTGGTCGCAGACCAGCGTCTCGCCGTACCAGCTGTACAACGACTGGTTGAACAGCGCCCAGGCGACCAACAACGCGGCGGGCGACTACGAGCGGCTGAAGGATCCGAACGTCGACGCGATGCTGAGCAAGCTCGCCGCCGACAACACGGTGTCGTCACAGCAGACGGACCTGGCGCCGATCGAGCAGTACGTCGCCGCCAACCTGCCGATCATCCCCACCGTGTACGGCGTGGTGTTCGACGAGTACAACACGAGCAAGTTCAGCGGCTGGCCGACGGCGAGCAACCCGTACCAATCGGGTAGCCCGAATACGCCCACCAACGAGGTCGTGATCTTGCGGTTGCGGCCAATCAGCTAGCGGCAATCGCATCTGCGTCCGCTCCCCGTGTCCTCTCACGCGGGGGGCGGGCGCCGCGCGAACTTCTTTGCGCGCGCGGACTTCCCACCTTTACATCGACTAGGAGAAGACATGAACGGGAACTCAGGCGACGGTGCGCCCGGCGCACGGCCCTTTCCGCCCGGATTTCTCTGGGGCGCCTCGACCTCGGCGTATCAAATCGAGGGAGCGGTCCACGAGGACGGCCGGGGCCAATCCATCTGGGACACCTTCAGCCATACCCTGGGGAAGGTGCACGGTGGCGACACCGGCGACATCGCCTGCGACTCATACCATCGCGTTGAGGAGGACCTCGGGCTGCTGAGCGAACTCGGCGTCGGGGGATATCGGTTCTCGATCGCCTGGCCACGCGTGCTGCCATCGGGGGAAGGCGCGGTGAACCAGCGTGGCCTCGATTACTACCGCAGGCTGATCGCGGGGCTCCGCGACCGCGGCATCGTCCCGGTCGCCACCGTCTATCACTGGGAGCTGCCCCAGGCACTCGAGGACAAGGGCGGCTGGGCCAGCCGCGACACCGCCGAGCGCTTCGCCGCGTACGCCCAGATCCTCGCGCGCGAGCTCGGCGACGAGGTCGGGATGTGGATCACGCTCAACGAGCCCCTGCAAACCGCCCACCAGGGCTACCGCATCGGCACGCACGCCCCCGGTAAGGCGGACATGGCGCTCGCCGCCGCGGCCACCCACCACCTGCTGCTCGGTCACGGGCTCGCGATGGAGGCGATGCGAGCGGTGCTGCCCGCGGGCGGCCAGATCGGGATCTCGCTCGACCTCCATCCCGTCCGCCCCGGCAACGCCGCCTCCGCGGACGCCGCCGAGGTGGCCGACGCCGAGCAGAACCGGATCTTCCTCGAGCCCGTGCTGCACGGCGCCTACCCGGGCCTGGCCCGTGCCGAGATGCTGCCGCCGCCGGCGCTGATCGAACCGGGCGACATGAAGCTGATCGCGGCGCCGATCGACTTCCTCGGGGTCAACTACTACTCGCCGCACTACGTCCGGCTCGGCGACTGGGACGACCTGCGCCGGGGCGAGAGCCCGCTCGCCGGTCACCCAGGCGTCGTCAGTTACGTACCGGACGATCTCCCCCGCACGATCATGGGCTGGATCGTCGAGCCCGACGGGCTGTACGACGTGCTGCGGGCGATCGCCCGCGAGGCGCCGGGACTCCCGCTGTACATCACGGAGAACGGCTGCGCGGCCGACGACTACGTCGATCCGGAGGGCCGGCTCAACGACTTCGCGCGGGTCGACTACCTCCAGGGTCACTTCGACGCGGCCTGGCGCGCGGTCCGCGACGGCGTCGACCTCGCCGGCTATTTCGTGTGGTCGCTGATGGACAACTTCGAGTGGGCGCGCGGCTATCAGCGCCGCTTCGGGCTGTACTTCGTGGACTTCGGGACGCAGCGGCGCGAGCCGAAGCGAAGCGCGGCGTTCTACTCCGCGGTGGCGAGGGCGAACGCGTTGCCTTCCCTTGGCGGGGCGGTGAGCGAGCGTGACGTCGACCTGCTGCGGGAGCGTGGTGCCGATCCGGTCGGCACGCGCGACGCCGATCCGCTCGGCGCGCGCGACGCCAACCCGGCGACGGCCGCAGCAGCGGCCACAACCGCACACTCGAGGTCGCCCGTAGCTCGAGTGCGCTCTTAGGGCCGGCGGGCTCAGGTGGTCATCGCAACACCTGGCGAGTTTGGCAGGGAGGCTGGACGTGGGGTGAGCGACCTTCGTCGCGGAGCTGAGCCCGTAGGGCGAGGCGTAGCGGCGATGGTCGCTTTAAGCATCCGGCGGGGGGGAGGCGGCGAGTAGCTCGTTCATTTTTTCGGCCGGGGTCATCCAGTCCAGCGTCTTGCGCGGCCGGCCGTTGAGCTGGCGGGCGATCTCGTCAGCTCGAGCTGACCGACCGCTGCCAGATCGGTGCCCTTGGGGAGATACTGGCGCAGTAGTCCGTTGGTGTTCTCGTTGGACCCGCGCTGCCACGGGGAGTGGGGATCGGCGAAGTACACCTCGACCCCGGTCTGGACCGAGAACGTCTTGTGCGCGGCGAGCTCGTTGCCCTGATCCCAGGTCAGCGAACGCGTCAGATGCGAGGGCAGCGTCTGGATCTGGGTCCTGAGCGCCTCGATCACGTGCTCGGTGCGGCGATCCCGACCGAGTTCGGCGAGCATCACGTACCGGGTGTGTCGCTCGACCAGCGTCGCGACGAACGATTGGTTACGCGCCCCGACCAGCAAATCGCCCTCCCAGTGCCCGGGCACGGCGCGATCCTCGACCTCCGGCGGCCGCTCAGAGATCGAGACCATGTCAGCGATCCGCGCTCCACGCGGCACCTGGCCTTGGGGTTTGCGCTTCTCGCGGCCGGTCCGCAGCTGAGCGGTCAGCTGCCGACGCAGCTCCCCGCGGGACTGGACATACAACGCGCGGTAGATCGTCTCGTGACTAATCCGCATCCCAGCATCGTCGGGATACATGCGCTTGAGTCTGGCCGAGATCTGCTCCGGCGACCAGCACCCCGACAGACCCCGCTCGACCGCCGCCAACAACCGCGGATCGCTAGCCAGCTTCCCCGACTTCGGGCGCCCGGCCCGCACCGCGCGCCCACGCTCAGCCGCCAGCGGCCGATACCGCCACCGCTCCCCACAAGTCCGCTTGATCTCCCGACCAACCGTCGAGCGATGCCGCCCGATCGCCCGCGCGATCTCGCTATCGGACTCCCCCCGAGCGACCCCCACACAAATCCGCTCCCGCTCTTCGAACGTAAGCCGCAACCGAGAATGCTCCGCCCGCCGCCTGAGCATCAACGCCTCATCCCGAACCCGAGCGATCGTCTCCCGCGAACACCCAAACCGCGCCGCCAACCCGCCGATCGACGCGCCCTCAACCAACCTCTCCGCGATCAGCCCACGCTCATCCGGACGCAACCACCGATACAACCGACCCATCCGACCTCCCCTCACACAACACGAAAACCAGATCGTGTTGCGACGACCGGATGAATCCACCGCCGCCATAGGCACCCGAATATGCATTCGGCTCCCGCGCGGCGTCGAGTGTGTGGTTTGGCCGGTCGCGTCGCGCGGGACGAAGCCCGGGCGCACGCACGCCACCGATGCCCGGCTACGCCGCGCGGGCGACCGACGGCTCGGCGTCGACCTCGCCGTCGCCGCTCTCGAGCGCGCCGATGAAAGCGTCGACCACTGTCGGGTCGAACTGGGTGCCCGAGCAGCGGACGAGCTCCTCGCAGGCGGTGAGCGCGGGCATGCCGGCGCGGTAGGGCCGGTCGGCGATCATCGCCTCGTAGGCGTCGGCGACCGCCAGGATCCGCGCCTCGAGCGGGATCTGGTCGCCGACGGTTCCCTTCGGGTACCCCCCGCCGTCGACCCGCTCGTGGTGCGCACGGACCCAATCGGCGATGTCGGGGAGGCCGGCGTGCTCGAGGATGCGCGCGCCGATCTCCGGATGGCGCATGATCTCCCGCCACTCGGCCTGGTCCAGGGGCCCCGGCTTGTGCAGAATCGCGTCGGCGATGCCGAGCTTGCCGAGGTCGTGAAGGACACCGGCGGCGTGGATCCGCTCGACGCGGCCCTCGGCCATATCGAGCGCGAGCGCGGTCTGGCGGGCGTACGCGCCGACCGTGCGGGAGTGCCGCGCGGTGCCGGCGTCGCGCATGTCGAGCGTCTCCGCGAGCAGCATCACAGCAGCCAAGCGTAGTTCGGCCGACTCGCCGGACGCGCCGGTTCCTCCCGCAGCTGTGCGATGCGCCTGATCGATCGCCAGCCCCGCCTGTCCCGCGACCGCCATCAGCACCGCAATCTCGGCGTCGTCGGGGCGCCGCCCGTGGAGCGGCTGGTCGAGCGACACCATCCCGATGACCTCCTCGCCGGTCCCGCGCAGCGGCAACATCAGCATGTCCTCGGGGTGCCAGGCGTCGGGCTCGGGAGCGGCCGCCGCCCGGGGCGTCCAGACGGACGTCTCGTCCTCCCACTCGTACGTCCCGGCGGGCACCCACAGGGCCCCCTCCCGCATCCGTTCCCGGGTCATCAGCGCCGCCCATTCGGCCCAGTTGCTCGAGCTGCCGAGGAGTGTCTGACGCGCCTCCTCATCGCCCTCGACCAGCATCACCCGCATCTTCTTGCCGGTGTCGTCGAGTAGGTTGATCGCCACCACCTGGAACGACAGCTCGGAGCGGATCGTGCCCGCGAGCGCCTCGAGCACCGGCAACACGCCCGCCCCCGACGCCGCGATCCGGGACAGCGCGAGCATGCCCCGGAGGTGGCGCGGGACCATTCCATGATCGGCGCCGACGCGGTCGCGCGCAACCGCCGGCGCCGGCGCCGACCCGGCCGCGACAGCGACGCGGTTGCGGCCGTCCCGTTTGGCCGAGTACAGGGCGCCGTCGGCGTGCGCGAGCAGGGTGCCGTAATCGGCATGACCAGCGGCGACGCCGATCGACACCGTGAGGACGCCGCCGATCCCGGCCGGGTGCGGCAGCGCGGCCGCCTCGACCGCGGCTCGGAGACGCTCCATCGCCGCCACCGCCTCCTCCGCTGTGGTGTCGGGAAGCACGATCAGCAGCTCCTCTCCACCGAAGCGGTACGCCATGTCCTTGCCGCGCCGGCTCCCGCGAACCGTGGCCGCGATCGCCCGCAGCGCCTGGTCGCCCGCGAGATGGCCGAGCTCGTCGTTGTAGACCTTGAACCGGTCGACGTCGCACAGCGCGATCGCGAGCGGCTCGCCCCGTGCCCGGTGTCCCGCCTCGAGCCCGGGCAGCTCGTCGGCCAGAGCCCGCCGGTTGCGCATGCCGGTCAGCGGGTCGCGACGGGAGTCCTCCCTGAGCTGTTCGTTGAGTCGCGCGAGCTCGGCCTCGCGGTCGGCGAGATTCGCCAGCGCCGAGCGCTCGCGCCCGAGCATCCGGCGCAGCCGGCGCTCGAGCAGCGCCCCCCGCACCACCATCGAGATCCCGCAGAACAGCAGCCCCGCGTACAGGATGAAGGCGACCGCGTTCGGGGAGTGCTCGAGGCGCGCCCTGAGCAACGCGCCCAGCATCACGACGAACAGCCCGGCCGGCAGGATCCCGCCCCGCAGGCCAGGTTCTTCAGTGGGCGCGTCCGCCTCCGGACGGCGGGCGGCGAGCACACCGCCA